>Ga0193725_1000049_pt1 | contig 40300 bp, 33 predicted proteins | sample H2a2metaG_FD_143058 | JGI IMG/M metagenome (GOLD analysis project Ga0193725, IMG submission 143058) | Soil microbial communities from a riparian zone of the East river system, Colorado, United States - H2a2 | ecosystem: Environmental > Terrestrial > Soil > Riparian zone | place: USA: East River... | reverse complement strand
GCTGGTTCGACCCCGCCACGGAGTTCGACCAAGCGTTCGACGTCAGGCCCGCGGAAGAAGTGATGGAGGAGTACCAATCGCTTTTGATGGACAGCGTTCGCCTGAGGTTTCGATCCGACGTTCCGGTTGGAATCAATCTGAGCGGAGGACTCGATTCGTCCACGCTGCTTGGCATTGTGCGAGCGGTCCAAGGCGCGGAGAGCGGTATCAGGGCCTTTACATTTGTCACCGGTGATCCCAACTACGACGAGTTGCCGTGGGTACGCAGCATGTTGGCGCAAACCCGTTATCCGTCGGTTGTTTGCCGGCTGGAACCGGGGGATGTGCCCGGGTTGGCGGAATCGGTCTCGGCTCATCAGGACGAGCCTTTTGGCGGCTTGCCTACGCTGGCATACGCACGACTGTTCGAACAGGCGCGGTTGGAGGGCGTAATTGTTTTGCTGGATGGGCAGGGAATGGATGAGCAATGGGCTGGGTACGACTACTATCGCTCGGCTGGGCCGAGCGATGGCGTCGCGCTTGTGCAGGGGATGAACGACAAGCCAACAAAACCCGAATGTCTTGCGCCGGACTTTTGCGCCGAAGCGCTCCCGTTTTGTCCGCCAGCTCCATTCCCGGATGCTTTGCGAAACCTCCAATACAGGGATGCTCGCTATACAAAGATTCCGAGAGCGCTGCGTTTCAATGATCGGATTTCCATGCGTTCTTCGATTGAGTTGCGCGAGCCTTTCCTCGACCATCGACTCTTCATGCTGGCTCTTCGGCAGCCGCCGGAGCGAAAGATATTGAACGGCACGGAAAAATGGCTGCTGCGAAAGATCACGGAGAAAATACTCCCCACCAAAGTCGTCGAGGCCCCGAAACGCGCGCTACAGACACCGCAGCGTGAGTGGTTGCGCGGACCTTTGCGAGGGTGGGCTGCGGAACGGATTGAAGAAGCTTTGGCCGCCTTTGGCGGAGTCTGGCTTCAGTCGGATACCGTGCGAACGGCATGGAAACAATACTGGCACGGTGAGAGCGACAATAGTTTCTATATCTGGCAGTGGATCAGTCTTGGGTTGATGACCCGGGACCGCTTTCGATTTGAGATGTGGAGAGGCTCCCTCAGCCACGCTGCGCGCCCGGCTCCGAGAGCGGCAGCAAGGTAAACAACCAAAATGACACCTAGCGAACTTGCCAGAGAGGCCGTCCGGCGTCTTCGCAGAAGGGTACGCGGGCTGTACCTGCAAGACGGCGAGGTGGGCTGGGGAGTACCGCTTCCGAGGCCGCCGGCATTGCGCGGGCCTGGTGCCGTCAAGGGATTTCGGGTTGGCATAATCGGGGCTGGGTTGCAGGGGCTCCGTCAGTGCCAGGGGATCCGCGCTGTAAAAGGTATCGACATCGCGGGATTGGCCGACATAAATCCTGCCCGCCTCAAGAGGACGGCAGACCTCATTGAATTGCCTGAACACAAGCGATTCTGCGATGCGGAGAAGATGTTAAGAGAAGCGGGTCCGCTTGATCTGGCATGTGTGGCGACAACTACTCCGTCGCACGTCGAACTTGGCCGGATGGCTCTCAAATGGGGCGCAAAGCGTGTTCTACTCGAGAAACCGATGGACAACTCTCTGGATAGGGCTCGTTCCTTCAATCGAGAATGCGAGGCAGCGAAGATAACACTGGCGATCAACTATTCCAGGCGTTGGATGTTGGATTACTCAGCTATCAAGCGGTGTATCGGCAAGGGGTATGTTGGCAATCCTCGCTCAATTGCGATCATCGTCGGCAGAGGTGAGCTGGCAATGCACGGCTCGCATTATTTTGATCTTTGCCGGTTTCTGCTTGATAGCGAGCCGGCATGGGTGCTCAGCCATCTGGACAGGATCACTGAGGTAAACGCGCGAGGCGCTGAGTTTCAGGATCCCAGCGGTTTCTGTCTGTTTGGTTTCCGAAACGGGGCGCGTGCATTTATCGACTTTTCGTCGGATCTGAAGGTCAAGGACCCCTGCGTGACCATCAAGGGCGATTCGGGACGCATAACGGTGGATGAACCGCGTCAATCGTGGAGTCTTCAGACTCAGGGGCAGCGAGTTTGGAAATACCCATTTGCCGAATCGATGAAGTCGTCGACCCTTTTTGCCAGAGTGGTGGCTGACATCTTGTCCGATAGACCCGTCGCGGCGGGAGCCAAAGAGGGGATCGCGGCGCTCGAGATGATAATCGGAGCTCACCTTTCTAACCAGCGAGACAATCAGACAGTCAAATTCCCGTTGTCAGAAGATGAGAGTTCTCTGGAGATTCTGTTTCCATGAGAGGGCTATCGATAGTGCAATCCGAGACGTCCGAGTGGAGGGTTCCACCGGAAGTGTCCGAACTTCGCGTTGCCGTGATTGGAGCCGGCAAGATGGCTCGGTTGCACCTTCAGACATTGAAAGCAATGCCTGGAGTAAGGTTGGCCGCCATTTGTAACCGCTCTTCAGACACCGGCCACGAGCTGGCTAGGGAGTTTGGGATTGAGAGCGTTTACAACAACGTCGCGCGGATGCTCGGTGAGACTTCTCCGGACGCGGCGTTCATTGCAGTGAGCCACGCTGCTACGTCGCAAGTGGCGTCGGAAGTGCTTGATGCGAGAGTCCCGTGTCTGGTCGAGAAGCCAGCCGGTTATTCGGCGGAGGAAGTCGCGCATCTTGTGTCTTTAGCTGCGTCCGCGGGCGTTGTGAACCTCGTCGGGGTGAACCGCCGCTATTACGGCTCGATAAATCAGGCGCTTCTTGCGGTGTCACAGCAAGGCGCCGTACGCGGGATCCTGGTCGAAGCGCACGAGCCGATTCTGGAATACCGAAGCCGCGGCCAGCTCGACACATGGATTTACGACAAGTGGATGGTGGCCAACACCATCCACGCGATCGATCTCCTGAGGATGGTAGGCGGCGACGTAGCTGAGATTAAGGTTTTCGCAAAGAGCATTGACGAACTGGGAGCAGACAGCTTTTCCGCAGCGATTCAGTTCGAGAACGGGATGCTCGGAAATTTTGTCGCGCATAGCAATTCTACTCGCAGATTTGGATTGAAGATTTACGGTGAGGGCGTGGCAGCCGAGCTATATCCGCTCGAGCGCGGGTTTGTGAGTTACGACACGGGCTCCAGTGTAAAGCTGCGACCGGACTGGACCGATACTCGCTTCAAGCCCGGGCTGTACGCCCAAAACAGCGCTTTCCTGCAGGCGGTTGCGGATAAGGAACCCGCGCCATATCCGGCTTCTGATCTGAAGGATCACGAAAAAACTCTTCGATTGATCGAGCAGATGCAGGCGGAGACACCAGTTGGGGCGGAAAGGCGACCGGGGCGCTCCGTCTCCGATACGAACCAATGGCAGACCGATGGAATTGGGGAAACGGCTGGAGCCGGCCGATGAGGGCTTGTGAGGCTCCGCGACTGTAAGGAACAAAAGGCATATGAATGAAGAAGGAACGATCCTAGTCCAACGACCGTCGTCGATTGTTTCCGAGAGGTTATCCGGTAAGGGCGGCCGCGGCCACAAAGCTGAAACCGGTGACTGGACGCTGGTTATTCGTCCCGGGACTGGCTGGTTCGAACTGCACCTCGGGGATCTGTGGAGGTACCGCGACCTTGTGTCTTTGTTTGTGCGGCGCGATTTCGTATCGCTTTACAAACAAACAATCCTCGGTCCGCTGTGGTTCATCATCCAGCCGTTGTTGACGACGCTAACGTTTACCCTGATCTTTGGCAACATAGCCAGGCTTTCAACAGATGGTTTGCCAAAGATCCTGTTTTATCTGTCCGGGATTACAGCGTGGAGCTACTTTTCCGACTGTCTCATGAAAACGTCGGATACGTTCAATGGGAACTCGAGTCTTTTTGGCAAGGTCTATTTCCCTCGGCTCGCGGTGCCGATGTCCATCGTTATTTCGAACCTCATAAAATTCGGAATCCAACTGGGTTTGTTTCTCGGGTTCTATTTTTATTTTCTCGCCAAAGGAGCCGAGATTCACGTTACCTGGGCTTTGCTTTTGCTCCCGGTGCTGGTTCTGCTGATGGCCGCGCTTGGATTGGGCAGCGGGATAATCGTTTCGGCGATGACGACTCGTTATCGCGATTTTCGCTACCTTGTTCAGTTCGGCACGCAATTGCTGATGTACTCAACGCCGGTTATTTTCCCTCTCTCAAAACTTCCTGAACAGTACCGATGGATCATGTTGGCCAATCCTATGACTCCAGTCATCGAGACTTTCCGTTTTGCGTTCCTGGGTACCGGTACGTTTAGCTGGCCGCTTCTTGGCATCTCTGCCGCGGCGACTACATTGATCCTGGCGGCGGGCGTCTTGCTGTTCAACCGGGTTGAGAAGACGTTCATGGATACCGTGTGAACCATCGTAGCTGGGGCTTTCATCCAAGGAATTGGTAGTGTCCAGCTCTTGAGGACCTTAGCTCCAGGACACCAGTAAAGGAATTTGAAATCGAGTCATCTAATGTCTGAAACTGTAATCCAGATTGTTGCCCTCTCTAAGCGGTATCGACTTGGCTCGATAGGCGCGAAGACATTGCGAACCGACGTTGCTCGCCGCTGGGCAAAGTTCAGGGGTAAACCCGATCCCATCTCCAAGGTCGGTCTTCCGACCCGGACCAAAAGCGCGGCTCAAAAAGGGAATGCAAGCGAAGAGATGTGGGCCCTCAAGGATGTCTCGTTCGATGTAAAGGAGGGAGAAGTTCTTGGGATCATCGGGCGCAACGGGGCCGGCAAGAGCACTCTACTTAAGATTCTATCGCGGGTCACAGCGCCCACCGTGGGCGAAGTGCGGGTGAAGGGTCGCATCGCCAGCTTGTTGGAGGTTGGAACCGGCTTCCACCCCGAACTAACCGGTCGCGAAAACATATTCCTCAACGGCGCGATCCTTGGAATGACGAAGGCGGAAATCCGCGGACGGTTCGACGAGATCGTAGCCTTCTCGGAGGTCGAGAAATTCATTGATACGCCGGTGAAACGCTACAGCAGCGGGATGTATGTTCGATTGGCGTTTGCAGTTGCCGCGCATCTCGAGTCCGAGATCCTCGTGGTCGACGAGGTGCTCGCCGTTGGGGACGCAACATTTCAGAAGAGAAGTGTCTGGAAAATGGATGAAGTTGCGAGGGGCGGACGGACTGTGTTTTTGGTAAGCCACAACATGGGAGTAGTGTCCGATCTGACACAACGATGCATCTACCTGGAGAACGGGCGATTATCTGCTCTGGGCGATTCCGGCAAAATGGTCGAGATGTATCTGAAGAGATCTCTCCACGCTCAATCGGACAGGTCCAATGGGCTCGAGTTCTATCGCCGCGAACGGAACCTCGATTCTGATGTTAAGGTCGTGGGTATCGGTCTGAATGGGCGCGCTCTTAATTCTGGAGCTTTTCAGGATATTGACCTCGGCGAAGAGTTCGAACTCTTGGTGGAGCTGGATGTGGTCAAACCGCTTCGCGGGGCGCTCATGGATGTCGAACTAAAGACGTCGCGCGGCGAGCGGGTTACAGTCTTGCTTTCGTGGGATCAAGGATTCGCTCTCTACCTCGAACCGGGCAGACATTCGGTGAAAGCGAGAGTTCGACATTTGCAGCTTTCGCCCGGCGAGTATTTTGTTACGGTCGGCGTAAATCAATCAACACACGCCAGAGCCTACGACGTTATTCAGGATTTCCCTTTCCTGAGAGTTGTAAACAGCGGTCAGATCACCCATTGGCTTGAGCGCCCGTGGGGAGTGCTGCACTGCAATTCCGTGCAGTGGCACACACGGCCGATCGACAATAGCGGATTGAACCAGGAGTATCTGGTTCAACACCGCAATTAGGGACGCACGTTCGTGCGTTGAGTCGGCGCTTTACTCCTGAGACCGGCACGGATTGGAATTGCGGCGCCCTTCGAGGCCGCGAAGTGCTTTGTTGCGGCGGCCGCAAACTCGCAGTCGGTTGGGGATGCCTTACAAAGAGCATGGCAGCAGCGCAACACATGGGTGCATCTGGGCGAGGCCGCGCACCAGGCCGACGCTTTTGAAGCTGGACAAGACGCCGCAGCAAACGCTGTTCGGGTTGCTCAGCGAGGCCGCGCGGCGTCCGGCGTCGGTGCGCGAGACTGTTGACGAAAGGTTCACGCTCCGCGCCGCGAGCGCCCAGGCGCGATTCGAATAAGCATGCGATGGCGACTCGCTCGAATGCTGCGGAATCCTGAGAACGACGGAACATGGAGCAAAAAAACACTGCAAAGGCATCGGTTGTAATGCCGGTTTACAATCAGGAGCGCTACGTTCGTGACGCGGTTAAGAGCATCCTCGATCAAACATTCGAAGACTTCGAGCTCATTATCGTGGACGACGGTTCCGCCGATCGGACGCCTGAGGTGCTTTGTTCGTTCAGCGATCCCCGGATAAGAATAATGCGGCAACCAAATTCGGGCTTCATCTCCGCTCTCCTGACTGGCTATCACGCTGCTCGAGGTGAATGGATCGCGCGCATGGACTCGGACGACGTATCGCATCCGGAACGACTTGCCAAACAACTCGAGTTGCTCGAGAACCAGCCTGAGTGCTCATTTGTTGGAACTGCGTACGGTTTTACGACGCCCAATGATTGCTACGTAAAGCCCCGGCGGAGATTTGAGTGGAAGTATGTAGAACCGGCTGAAATCACACTTGGCGACCGGATCTTTGGCGACGCGACCGTCATGTTCCATCGCGACACTGCTTCGCGAATGGGTTACTATGACGGGGAGTTTGAGAATGAGATTCCTCTCTGGTACCGGTTGCTCGGCGTTGGAAAGGGAGCGGTTCTTGGAGATGTCCTGTATTTCCACCGCTGGCTTTGAACCAAACCGAGTTGAAAGGCTGGAGCGTGGGTAACCGATTCGTTCCTCGAGCCGAGCAGGAGATAACATGGTGACGGGATTATTAAGAAAACTTGGCCGGGCCGGAAGGCGCTCCGAGCTCACATGGCGGTACAGCAATAACCTGGCGCCGACTGTAGCCTACAGGTTCAAGAGGACGCCGCTATCCGGAGAATCCGCAAGAGTGATGACGGACCTCGATCGGGATGGGGTTGCCGTGACAACGGTTGACAAACTGATGGGGACTGATTCGTGCTGCGCCGAACTGAAGGTATTCAGTCGCAAAGGCGGAGACTGATCTCGCGGAAGAGATCGAGGCTGCGCGAAGCGCTTCCAACAGTGACGGGCCGGCCGGCATCAAGAGTTTTATTTACTAGTTGTTGGGCCAAAACCCAACGCTTCAGACACAGAGTTTTTACGCTCGGTTCGCGCTTGATGGCTCGATACTTGACATCGCGAACGCATATCTCGGGATGTACACGCGTCTTGCGCTACTACAATGTCTGGCATACGCTTAGGACGGGCTCAACGCCTCGCCAATCGCAGCTTTGGCATCGAGACCGGGAGAGCACTATATCTGCAAGGCATTTGTCTATCTCACGGACGTGGACGAAGGTGCCGGTCCTTTCACATAACGCGCGCGGAACCCACGCCAAAGGCGGGTTCAGGTCGGAACCGCGGTATTCAAGAGACCCGGATGGGGTTCGACGAAGCGATAATGCCCAGATGGCGGAGGTCGTGTCACCCGAGCGCTGGCGCAAGTGCACCCGGCCACCGGCACGATTGTATTCGCCGACACTCGCGGGTATTACAAAGGCGGCGAGGCTCGCGACCGCGATCGCATATGTATACGTGCATGTTCACGTCACCGGCCTCTGAGTCGCCCGAGTTTTTTCGTAGAGCTGCGGAACAGCCAGGGCAGCAAGCCTTGCATTAGCTTTTGCGCTGGCGCCGCAGAGATCCGGTCCGTGGCTCAGCTTTCGATTCTGATGACTCGTAAACGCCCGCTTATCACTCTCCCCGCTTCAATCCGGCAAGAGCAGACTGACAGAACATGACAACTGAAATGGTGGCTGCCCATACCTCAGCGGAGGCAGGAGCGGCAGGGCAGGAGTGCAACAATGCGCAGATCCTTGCGCTTTCAACGTCACTATTCGCCGACCGGGTCTTTTTGTATACGCAGTTTTTGGAGGGGCTCGGCGAGAGTGCCGCGGTTACGGTATGGGCCAACTCTGCCAGGCTTCCCCGGCACCGAGATCTTTGGCGCTCATCAAGGGCCGACGTTGAAGGCTTTCCACAAGTACGACCTTTTCGTGAGTTTCCGTACAACCTTCTTCGCAGGTTAAACGAGTTCGTTTGGGACTATCGCTACCGTCCACCGAGCCGGCTCAGCATGTGGAAGCACGTCCGGCGCAGGAGCGTTCCTGGCGGTATCCGGGCGCTGCGCGGGCCAGCGCGTGTGCTTGCGTTGATGAGGGCCGAACGCGCTTTGGAACGGCACCTTAACAAGCTGCTGTTGAGCTATCCGCGAAGCCCGGAGGCCGTAGAACGGTTGGTATCGCTGTCGCCTGATGTTGTACTTGCGACCGGCCCGTTTCAATTCGAGCAGCCGGCTATTGTCGCTGCTGCCCGAAACCTTGGAATCCCGGTGCTGGCGCTTGTTCCGTCCTGGGACAACATCTCGACCAAGCATCGGATGATATTCAACTACGATGGGTTCATGGTCTGGTCGGAGCAAACGAAGAGCGATCTGCATCGGTTTTATCCGTACAGCAGGAATGTTCCTGTCTACATCGTGGGAGCTGCACAGTTCGATGTATTTTTCCAGAAACGATTCCACGACACGAGGGAAGCGTTCTGCGCGGATCACGGCTTGCAACCGGAGCTTCCGATAATTGTTTACGCGGTAGGCTCACCAAACTTTCTCAACGAACATCACGGCGCGATGGATATGGCGGTGAGAGTGGTGCGCGGCGAACTTGGAGATGCGCAAATGATAGTCAGGCCGCATCCGGTTCACGACAATGGTCAGATGGCCGCGCAGTTCAAGGAGTTCTATCCACGCGTGGTGCTTCAGAGAACAGCGGAAGTGGATCTTGCCCGGAATGCTCGCTCACAGGACGAGCGGCAGATCAGAGAATGGGTTAACACGTTCCGCCACGCGGATGTTGTGATCAACCTGTCGTCGACCGTGGCAATCGACGCGGCCATTTTTGACAGGCCAGTCGTCAATCTGGACTACGATCCGGAACCCGGCCAGCCAAACCAGGGTTTGGTAAAAGACGTGAATCACACCTGGACTCACTTCAAACCGATTGCGGAATCCGGAGCGATGTGGCTCGTCAACAATCCCGATGAGATGGTCGCGGCAGTCAGGACTTATTTGGCTCATCCGGAGTTGCACCGAGAGGAGCGTCGCTGGGTCGCGGAGCATGTGTGCGGCGATCTAGATGGCCGATCCGGAACACGAATGGCGGAGGCGATTCTCGACTTTCATCAGCAACGCTCGCAGGCTCACCTTCATCAATTGAGTCGCAACGCGGAGCCCCGGGTGAAGAAGCGCGGTGCAACGAACTAGTCCTGGCTTCAAATGGTCTCGTCAGCGGAACTCTCCCCTCCCGCAAGCGGAGGTCCTGTTTACAATGAACCGTATCGAGAAACAGCAGATTAAGGCTAACAACAACGGCAAGAACTCGGGTGATATGTCGGCGAATCAGCTCTTCGAAGCACAAGTTGATCGCACTCCTGACGGCGTTGCACTAATCTGCGGTTCAGAGCGATTCACATATCGAGAGTTAGACCACCGAGCAAACCAACTGGCGCATCGCCTCCTGGCTAAGGACGTTGGCCGCGGGACATTGGTGGGAATTTGCGCGGAACGCTCCGCGGAGATGATCGTCGGCGTTCTCGGAATTCTAAAAGCCGGTGCCGCATACGTTCCGCTCGATCCCACTTACCCTAAAGAGCGTATAAAGTTGATGGTGGCCGATTCACGCCCGGCTTTTGTCCTGACGCAAAGCAATCTTGTCGAGTATGTTAGCGAGTTTGGACCGCCAACAGTGTTATTAGACATCGTCTCCGGCGCCGAAGGCTCGAGTGAGTGTGAATACCCGAATGTAGTCAAGCCCTCCGATCTGGCATACGTGATCTACACTTCGGGCTCGACTGGAATGCCCAAGGGCGTGATGATCACGCAAGCCAACCTCGGTTACTACGTTCGCTCGATGCAAAGCGCAACCGGCGTAAACGTACTTGATAAATACCTCCACACGGCTTCGATCTCTTTTTCGTCGTCGGTTCGACAGCTGATGCTGCCGCTTTCGGTGGGGGCTACTGTGGTGCTTGCCACCAGCATTGAGATCAGGGACCCCGTCGAGTTGTTCAGGTCTATCAAACGACTTGGCGTTACTGTCATCGATATCGTTCCGTCTTACTGGCGCAGTTGTATCTATGCTTTGAGAAGTCTTTCGCATCAGGCGCGTGCGGACTTGCTGTCGAACAACCTTCGCTTGATTCTGTCGGCCAGCGAGCCGCTGTTGTCCGACGTTCCGCGATCCTGGAGATTCGAGCTTCAACACAACGCCGTGCTCATGAACATGTTCGGGCAGACCGAGACGACTGGAATCGTGGCCACCTATCCGATCGAGCCCTCCGATGAGGAACAGATACACGTCGTTCCCGTAGGCTCATCAATAAACGGCGCTCAAATCCATTTGTTGGATGAGCAACTCAAACCCGTCGGTCAGGGCGAATCGGGTGAGATCTGCGTAGGCGGGCCCACAGTTGGCCGCGGGTATCTCAACCGCCCGGACTTAACCGATGAGCGGTTTGTTCCAGATCCTCTCGCTTCCGACCCAGCGGCGCGGTTGTACAAAACCGGCGACCTCGCTCGGTTTCTGCCGACTGGAGCAATTGAGTATGTCGGACGAATAGACAACCAGGTGAAGATTCGCGGTTACCGGATAGAGCTGGCGGAAATCGAGGCGGCGGTCTCGTCCCATCCCGATGTGAGAGAGAGCGTGGTCATTGCAATGGAAGATCACCCGGGGGAAAAGAAACTTGTCGCTTACGTGGTGCCTGAGCAGGATCGGAATCTGGAGTTTAGCGATGTGCGAACTCACATCCGCCGAACGCTCCCCGATTACATGGTGCCTTCGTCGTTTGTCGAGCTTGCACGATTTCCGCTGAGTCCAAATGGGAAAGTTGATCGCCGAGCGCTTCCCGCGCCCGAGCCGGCACCGATCGAGATCGAGGGACGTGTTTCCTCACCAGGCGACGGACTTGAGTCACAGCTCGCGAGAATCTGGGAAGAGATTCTCGGGATCGAATCAATAGGAGTCGGTGACAACTTTTTTGATCTCGGCGGCCATTCGCTTCAAGCCGTGCACATGTTCGTCGAGGTTGAAAGGGCATTTGGAAAACGGGTTCCCATCGCCACTCTTTTCGAGGCGGGAACAATCGAGAGGCTTGCTGACATCCTTCGTCGGGACGAATGGTCGGAACCGGAGTCGTCGCTTGTAGCAATTCAGCCCAACGGGACAAAGCCGCCTTTCTTTTGCGTCCACGCGAGGGGCGGAAATGTTTTGTTCTACCGCGACCTGGCGCGTTACCTCGGCCCCGACCAGCCCTTCTATGGTTTGCAGGCTCGCCGCGTTGGCGGGAGGCAGGTTGGACACGAGACCGTAGAGGAGATGGCGGAGCATTACATCAACGAAATTCGAACGCTCCAGCCAAACGGACCATACTTTCTGGGCGGCGCCTCCTTTGGCGGCCTGGCTGCATTCGAGATGGCACGCCAGCTTCTCATCCAAGGAAGCAAAGTAGCTCTTCTGGCGTTGTTCGATTCGGGCACCCCCGACTATTCAAAGCTGCTTCCAAGAACAGCATCCTTTCGAACCAGCATCGACCGCTTTTTTAACAGGATTCAGTTTCACCGAAACAGCCTGAGAATGCTCGATGCACAGGAGAGAGTGACTTATCTTCAGAGCAAAGTCTTGAAGTTACGTCGAAACTATCGCCGGAAGCTCAACAATACTTACAAGAGAGCTGGACGCACTTTTTACTCGCTGGTGGAGCGACCCGTTCCAAAAAGCTTCATTCAGATCGAAGACAAGATTTGGGAGGCATATCAGCGGTATGTGCCACAACGATACGCGGGAAAGGCGACGCTTTTTCGAGCGAGTCGCCAGCTTCCGGGAGTAATCCCCGATCCGACCCTGGGCTGGGCTGATCTCATCGCCGGCGGTCTTGAGGTTCATGTGGTAGCGGGCCAGCACGCGGCAATCGTCTCGGAACCCTACGTAAAGGAGCTCGTGGACAAGTTCGCTCCTTGCCTTGCTGCCTCACAGGCGGAAAATCGATTTCAGCCGTCTCGGGTACGAACCGCATAACCTGCTTCGAAGCCAGGAAGCAAGATGTCAACTTATCCTCAGAAGTCTGGTCTCGACTGGCCTGAAGACAAGCAGTTTGCGTTTACGATTGTGGACGATACCGACAGGTCCACGGTGGCCAACGTGAGCGCAGTGTACGAATTTCTGCACGACCTCGGGTTCGCAACCACGAAAACGGTTTGGCCCATGGAGCCGGTGACGCAGCCAAGGACCGGCGGTCAGTCGCTTGAGGACCGAGAGTACAGAGACTGGATTCTTGAACTGCAGGCAAAGGGCTTTGAGATCGCGATGCACGGTATCGCGGATGGCAGTTCGAACCGCGACAGAGTGATTGCCGGTTTGTCACGATTTGCTGATGTGCTGGGTGGCACCCCCCGTATTCACGTCAATCATGTCGGCCAGAGGGAATGTCTGTACTGGGGAAGCGAGCGGTTCGACGGGATGGTGCGGTTCCTTTACGCGCTAAAGCAAAGACTGAATAGATCGAACTTCGGCGAAGGCTCCTCAGGTCACGATGAGAGTAGTTCCTTCTTTTGGGGCGACTTATGTTTAGAGAAAATTACTTACGTTCGCAATCTTGTCTTTGAGGAGATTAATACCCTGAAGATGGATTCATTGATGCCGTACCACGATCCCAGGCGTCCCTATGTCCCCTATTGGTTTAGTTCCAGCGACGGATCGGGAGTCGATAGGTTCTGTCATCTGATCTCCGAAGCAAACCAGGACAGGTTGGCTGCAGAGGGGGGCGCCTGTATCGTATACACCCATCTAGGATCCACATTCTGGGAAGAAGGAAAGCTGAACCAGCGATTCAAGTCCCTGATGCGACGGCTATCGAGCCTTTCGGGCTGGTTCGTTCCGGCTTCGACACTGTTGGATTACGTGGGCGAAAGACGAGGCTGGCAAACCGTTGGCGATCGCAAACAACTGCGGCGAATGCAGCGAACATGGTTAGTGCAGAAAACCCTGCGGCGGCCGTGACAAATATTTCAACCCGGGAGTCTTCGACTCTGGCTGCAATTGTCGCCGCGTACTCGGGCATAACAATCCAGGCACCTACGCGCTAGTACTCTCATACACGCCCTACACCCGTGTGACAGCGCAATGGAAACAAGGTAAGACGACGTGATTAACACAGCGCAGGTTCGAACAATACGCAGCAGCGAGTCTGTCGCCGGACGGCAGACCAGCATCGCGAGCGATGCGAGAATCGTGGCCATTCTTCCTCGCGGCGAAGCAATTCGCAATTTCGTCTATACCGGAGCACTCGACGAGGCGGCCGGCGGCATTGATGTAACTCTTCTCTCTGTTCTCCCGAACGAAGAGGTCGCGGCACTGTTGAAAGAGCGGTATGGAGATGTAATTCCGCTTCTGCCGGCGGGCGAAAGATGGGCGGTTCGTCTTCTCCGCGAGCTCCTGGATATGGCTCACGGCCGTTGGCTCTGGTCCGAGGCCGCCGCTGAACGCTGGCGTCTCCGCGATTTGGAGGCCGCGGCTTCCGGTTCGAGACTAAAACGATCGCTGAAGAAGCTGGGGGCCTATCCATTTGCGAATGCAGCCGGCCTAGAGTTGTTGTCGGGATTGGAAAAAGCGTCGAGCAGATTGCTTAGAACGACTGATGAATACCGGCGTCTATTCAAGGAGCTGAAGCCGTCTCTGGTGTTCAACGGCTCCCACGTCCATAGCGACGTGGCGGCGCCGGCGGTCAGGGCGGCCCAGTGGCTGGGCATACCAACAGCCGCTTTTATCTTTTCCTGGGACAATCTGACGTCTCAGGGACGCATTATTCCTCAGTACGATTACTATCTGGTGTGGAACGAAGGTCTGCGGAACCAGCTTCTTGGGATGTATCGTTCGATTCGGAGGCAGCAGGTTTTCGTTACCGGCACCCCGCAGTTCGATTTTCATTTTCGCCCTGAGTTCCATTGGACCCGCGAAAGGTTCTGCAATCGTGTTGGCGCTGACCCATCGCGGCCAATCGTGCTTTATACGACTGGAATGGCGAACCACATGCCGGGAGAACCGGCGATCGTTGAGCAAATCGCTTCGATGCTCAGAGAAATGACCGATCGCGGCGCTCCGCAACTGCTGGTCAGGGTGTATCCAAAAGACCAGACCGGCCGTTTTGACGATCTCAAGCGACGCTACCCCGAGGTGCTGATGCCGGCGATTCCGTGGGAGTCGAATTGGCTTACTCCGCTTCTCGAGGATTCATATTTGTTGACGAACATGCTTCGTCACTCGGCGGTGTGCATCAACGTGGCGTCAACTACATCGCTCGAGATGTGCATGTTCGACAAACCGGTCATCAACATCGGATACAACCCTCCGGATGTCGATCCGGGGGTTGTGGAGTACGCGCGCTATTATGAGTTTGATCACTATCGGCCGATCGTAGAGAGCGGCGCGGTGGAAGTGTCTCGTTCCGAAGAACACTTGAGGCAGGCGCTGATCGAAGCGCTATCTCGTCCGGGTGAGCGCGCTATTCAGCGAAGAGCGCTGATTCGCCAGATCTTTGGGAACAACCTCGATGGATGGTCCAGCACGAGAGTAGCGAGCGTGCTCGACATGCTTGCCTCAAGGAAGCAACACCTGGGTCGATTGCGAGACAGCCGATTGTCCTTGCAAAGCTGAAGGTCGAGCCCCAGACAACGTCGGCGTAATGCCTCCGGTGAGTCTTTTTTCAAAACGATTTTCAGGTTGGTGGAAGTGAGGTCTACAGAAGTGTCCAACTCGGAGCGAACCTCAACCCGAACAATATCGGTCGTCACGCCCACTCTTCGTCGCCCTGAGGAAGTCTCTGCCTTGCTCGAGAACCTCAGCCAGCAGAAAGTTCTCCCATTTGAGGTCATCCTGGTTGACGGGACACCGGCCGGTGAGAATGAAACGGAGAAGATTGTGCAAGCCGTTGGACCCACTCTGCCGTTTCCAGTTCGCTACACCCGACACGGCGGGGGCACTGCGATACAGAGAAACGTTGGTATCGATCAGTCAAGGGGCGACTTTATCGCGTTCATTGACGACGACGTTCGACTCAAGCCCGACTTCTTTGGCGTCATTCTTTCTGTCTTTGAGGAGGATGCGGAGCAGCGAATCGGTGGCATAGCCGGTTACATCACAAATGAGTTCCTAAATCCGCAAACGTCACCAAGGTGGCGCTGGTACCGTCGCTTGCACCTGTTCGGGACCTATGAACCGGGCCGGTATGACTTCAAGAGTGGTTATCCGATTAACCGCTACCTTTGTCCTCCTCACGAGGGGCTTCGGCGTCTTGATTTCATGGGAGCCGGTTGCGCCGTTTGGTCCCGTCGAGTGTTCGAGGACGGGCTGCGGTTTAGCGAGTTCTTCAAGGACTATGGGGTCCTGGAGGATGCTCATCTTGCTCTTCGGGCGAGTCGCAACTGGACATTGCTGGAATGCGGACGGGCGCGGTGCGTTCATCTTCGGTCTCAGACCGGCAGGATCGACAAACGACGGCTCGCAAGAAAAACGGCGATAAACTATCGGTACGTATTTGTCGAAATCGTGCCAACCAGAACGCTTGTACAGGAGATGCGATTTTGGTCCGTTCAAGGCTTTGATCTGTTTCGGTTTTTTGTTCGCGCGTTACGCTCCAGGGCTAGAGAAGACTGGCTGGCCGTACTCGGAAAGATAGAGGGGATAGTCGCGGCTTTTCGAGTGCATTCGACTCTGGATGACCACCTGGCGGAGATCAGGAAGTGAAGCTGGTTGTCGTTTCCCACAAGCACTGCTGGTCGACTCAGGCGTCACCGTCCGGATATGCGACCGACGGCGGCTTCCCATTTCAAATGACCGCTCTATCGGAATTGTTCGACAAGACTACGCTGGTGGTTCCCTGTTCATCGAGCGGGGAAACACAAGGCTTAACTTCGCTTTCTGGGCGCAACTTATCGGTGACCCCATTGACCCTGCCCTGGGGCAGAGGATTGCGCCGCAAGCTTCTGCTCCCGGCCTGGTTCGTTCGCAACGGAGCGGTGATAGCGCGAGAGATTGTGCGAGCTGACGCCGTCCACGCGCCGATCCCGGGCGATATCGGAACGATTGGAATGCTGCTCGCGTTTTTGCTGCGCAAACGACTCTTTGTGCGGCATTGCGGAAATTGGCTGGTAGAAAAGACCATCGCGGAACAGTTCTGGAAGTGGTTTATGGAGCGCTTTGCCGGCGGCAGGCAGGTGATGCTGGCTACTGGCGGCGCGTTGCGCGCGCCTTCCGAGCGGAATGCCGCTATTCGGTGGATTTTTTCAACCTCCCTTACCAAAACTCAATTGGAGGCTTGTCAGACTCCCCGCGTGCGGCCCGCGAACGATTCGGTGCGCCTGATCATCGCCTGCCGGCAGGATCTCGAAAAAGGGGCCGGCGTCGTCATAGAGAGTTTGCCGCTCATCATGCGCAGCTTCGCGGGGGCGCGTCTTGACGTTGTCGGAGATGGCCAGGCGCTGGCCGAACTCAAAACCCTCGCGACGGCTTTGGATGTGAGCGACCGTGTCACGTTTCACGGTAAGGTAGACCATAAAACAGTTCTCCAGATGCTGCAGAAGGCAGACGTTTTTTGCTATCCCACGGCGGCTTCGGAGGGATTTCCCAAGATCGTTCTTGAAGCGCTGGCTTGCGGTCTGCCCGTTATCACCACGCGGGTTTCGGTACTTCCGCAACTGATTGACACCGGATGCGGCGTGCTACTCGACGAGCGAACCCCTCAAGCGCTGGCTACCGCGGTCCAAAATATCCTCAGCGATGACAACGGCTATCGCATGAAGTCGGTTCGGGCGCTTGAAACTGCCCGGCAATATTCGCTGGAACGCTGGCGCGACACGATAGGCGAATTGCTGCGCGAGGCATGGAGTCCAAACACACTCTGATGACGGATCTCACCAACCTGGACATCTGTTTTATCGCCGGGACCCTGGGTCAGGGCGGAGCAGAGCGGCAACTCTATTACATACTGAAGGCGCTTAAGCAGAGCGGAGCCCGAGTTCGGCTTCTTTGTCTGACTCAAGGTGAGTTCTGGGAGAAAGGCATTCTCGAGCTGGGCATCGAGATTGTGTGGGTCGGTCAACACGGAGGCAAAGCCGGGAGGCTCGCGCGCATAATCTCCGCACTTCGACAGAATCGACCCCATGTTCTTCAGAGCCAGCATTTTTACACCAACCTGTATGCGGTAGCTGCTGCGCGGCTGCTTGGCTGCCGGGAAGTGGGTGCGCTCAGGAATGATTGCACCAGTGAGGTTAAGGCAAGCGGCTTGGTGGCGGGTCGTTTGAGCTTGCGCGCGCCGAGGACCATTGCTGCCAATTCCAGAGCCGCGATCAGATACGCCGTCGAGCTCGGTGTACCATCCGGCCGTCTCAACCTGCTTCACAACGTGGTTGACACCAATCGGTTCAAACCGGCTACCGGCACAGCGTCGACTCGGCTGCCACACCTGATTGCAGTCGGGCGGTTGGAGGCCCAGAAGCGAATCGACAGATTTCTTTCGGTGGTGGCGCGCCTCCGCGAGCTGACAAACATACCATTCAAAGCCACGATTGTTGGTGATGGTACATTGAGAACATCTCTGGAAAGACAAGCGGCTGAGTTAGGACTGCTGGCCGGCGTGGTTGAGTTTCGGGGAGTCGTTCCGGATATTGCGCCTGTATATCGCGAGGCGGATATCCTGGTCATGACTTCGGATCATGAGGGAACCCCAAACGTTGCTTTGGAGGCGATGGCGTCGGGCCTCGTTGTCGTCGCCCCGCGAGTCGGCGGTCTGCCGGACATCATCGGTGATGGCGAGAGAGGGTTTCTGGTTGACGGCAAAGATGAGAGTTCGATCGCGACCCTCGTCTTGAGTTTGATGAACAGTCAAGGCCGGAGAGCGAAGATTGGCTCTAATGCCCGAGACTATGTGTTGGCAAACCATTCGCCTGAGCGATTGCCCGCCGCGCTTCGTGATGTTTATGAGGTCGCACTATCGTGAATAATGCGTTGACCGTTTCGCCGGTCTTGGCGAGGTATACGCCCCTGGCTCGGAGGCTCCCAAAACCGCGGGATACTCGCGTCCCGTTCATAATGTTCGCCTTCTGGGCGGCGCACTTTCCGGTTGCTCTGGCGATGCGCCAGTCGGGCACGGTCTCAACTGCGCACGCGGTTGTTACGGTCGCGGTCGGTCTCTATTTCGCGCTTGCCGGTCGGAAGCACTTGCGCAGCGTCGCTTATACGGCTGCTTATATTACCGGCGCGGAGGTATTGTGGCGGATGACCAACGCGCAAGTCCTTTGGGAATTGGGAAAATGGTCAATCGCCGCGCTGATGATCGTGGCAATGATCCGGAGCGGACGGCTCAAGGGTTCGCCGCTGGTCCTTTGTTATTTTGCTCTGCTGCTGCCTTCGGCGATGTTGACCTTGATTGCACTCGGATTCTCTGATGCTCGGCGAGATCTCAGTTTTAACCTTTCGGGTCCGTTTTCCCTCGCAGTTTGCTGTTTCTTTTTTTCCAATCTGAGGCTTTCGGTTCCGCAACTTCAAAGGCTGTTTCTCATACAGGTAGCTCCGATCATCGGGATCGCGACTCTGGCCTTGTACAGCATTAGTACCGCAACCAATCTGACTTTCGGCAAAAACTCATCATTCGAGGCGAGCGGCGGGTGGGGGCCTAATCAGGTTTCAGCCGGCCTGGGGTTGGGGGCATTGCTGGCGCTGCTTGTAGTTCTGGTTCGAAGAGTGAACGGCTGTGCTCGCGCATTGCTGTTGTTGGCGATGTTGTTCCTCGCCGTGCATAGTGCGCTAACATTCTCGCGCGGAGGCCTGTACAACGCGGTTGGGGCGGCGCTGTTTTCGGGAGTGTACTTTGTCAGAGACCCAAAGACCCGCGCGCGGCTGCTGGTCCTGGTCCCGCTTCTGGTCTTAACAGTCAACTACCTTTTGCTGCCCCAACTGGAAGCTATTACGGGCGGGGCCTTGTCAGAGCGGTTCAAGAACACTGACACCACGAACCGCCACCAGATTGCGCTGGCTGAACTCGGCGTGTGGGCCGATCATCCTCTCCTTGGGGTGGGTCCGGGTCAGTCCAGAATGATTGCCGGTGCGCCGGCTCATACGGAGATGACGCGACTAGTGGCTGAGCACGGGGTGCTGGGGCTCGTCGCCCTTGTGTTGCTTCTTGTGGAAGGGGCGCGAAATCTCAAGCGTGCGCGCACCGCAAAAACAAAAGCGGTGCTGGCGGCGGCGATGAGCTGGAGCCTTGTTTACATGCTCAACGCCGGCATGCGGCTGGTGGCTCCGTCGTTTCTATTCGGGTTGAGTTTTCTTATTCTGTCCGACCAGGAATATCCATATCGCAAGCGTCGGAGAACTCGGCTACAGAATCGTCCACCGGGTCAAGCGCCGAGACCCTATAGCGGGTTGCCGCGACTCTCGATCAATCGAAATCGAGAGGAATATGCTGCGGTTGCCCGGTCCCGGGCGGACATGCCAACGAGAGAGAGAAACAACGGTGATCAACCCGGAACTCAATAACAGGCTTCCTCGGTTGGAATTCATCGGTCCTATGATCGGACGAAAGCCGGGTCACGCAACGATGCAGGGGCAGATTTTGTCCGCGCTTTTTGCTGACGCGGGCTATCCCGTCACAGCCGTCTCCGATGTTGTGAACCGGTACCTCCGGCTGCTTGACATCATCCGAACAATCATCGGAAACCAATACAGTGTCGATGTGATGGTGCTCGAAGTTTATGGTGGCGCGAGCTTCGTAGTGGAGGACATAGCAAGCTGGCTCGGCAAGCGATTTGGTCACCGAATTGTGATGTGGCTTCACGGCGGAGCGATCCCGGAGTTCATGGCCAGATACCCGAATTGGACAAAGCGCGTTCTGGGCCGCGCCGATTTTCTGGTAGCGCCGTCGGAATTTCTTGCCAGAATCGTCGTGCCGTATGGGCTTCGTGCAACGGTGATACCGAATGTTATCGAGATCGGTGCGTATAGATATCGACATCGCGCCGCTGTAAGCCCCCGCTTGTTTTGGATGCGAAATCTTCATCCGATATGGAACCCGGAGATGGCGATTCGGGTTTTGGCTCGTCTCAAGCAAACAGTCGCAAATGCTACGCTTGTGCTGGCCGGCCCGGACAAAGGCAGCCGGTCGGATGTGGAGAACCTCGCGAAGAAACTCGAAGTTGCAGACAGCGTGCGACTCACCGGCTTTCTCGACCGCGCAGGGAAAACGCGTGAAGGCGATGCGGCAGATATTTTTATCAACACCAATCGCATAGACAACATGCCAGTGGCAATTGTCGAAGCCTGCGCGATGGGGCTGCCGGTCGTAAGCACTGATGTTGGCGGTATCCCGGACCTGCTGACGGAGGGCGAAAGCGGGTTGCTCGTCCCGGACGATGACGAGCAGGCCATGACCGACGCTATACTCTGTCTTCTCAACAATCCAAAGATGGCCGCGCGGTTGTCGGCCAATGGCCTGCAAGTGGCGGAATGTTCGTCCTGGAACCACGTGCGCCGCGAGTGGGAAACCCTGTTTGAAATGATGGGCTACTCCACTGTCGCGCTCCCGGAACTTTCGCTCGCAGCATCCGGGTCCACCGCGGTTTTGAGTCTCAAACAATCTCTCGGCTGACAGAATCTTACAAAATGTGCGGCATATGCGGCATTGCTAGCAGCGATCCAGGGAGAATAATCGCAACTCGAGAGGTAGTTGCGATGCGCGACCTGCTTACGCATCGAGGGCCGGATGATGCAGGGCAGTTTATTGCACCCGGAATCGCCCTGGGTTCGCGACGGTTGTCTATTATCGACTTGTCCGATCGTGGTCATATGCCGATGACAACCGAAGATGGAAGGTATTCAATCACATACAACGGTGAGGTCTACAACTTCAGGGAGTTGCGCTCGCTCCTGGAGGACCGAGGCCATCGGTTTCGCTCGGATACCGATACAGAAGTTGTCCTGAGACTCTATTCAGATGAAGGCCCGGCAATGCTTGCTCGACTGAATGGTATGTTCGCCATAGCTATCTGGGACAGCCAAGAGCGAACTCTGTTTCTTGCGCGCGATCGAATGGGTGTCAAACCCCTGTACTACGCAGTACAAAACGAAGAGTTGATTTTCGCGTCGGAGGAGAAATCCATTCTCGCCGCCGGGGTTGTTGCGGAGTTCGACTCGACGACCTGGCAAGAGCTGATGTGTTTCAGGTATGTAGCCGGGGAACAAACGCCTTACGTCGGGATAAAGCGCGTGCTTCCGGGTCACTATCTGTTGTGGAAGGCAGGCGCCCTTCAAATCACTCGTTGGTGGAATCTTGCGGAGCGCGCGCGGGACTTGCAAGCGAGTCTTCCTGCGGACCCCTTTGCATGGTTCAAGCAAACACTGGACAGCTCGGTCGAACTCCGACGAATCAGCGATGTGCCTGTCGGCGTGCTGCTAAGCGGCGGCCTCGACTCGAGCAGCGTCGCGGCGTCACTTGCGTTGCGAACCGGTTCCGGGCTTGCGAGTTTTACGGTTCGCTTTGATGAGCCCGGGTATGACGAGGGACCGCTGGCGCAGCAGGTTGCGGACCGATGGAAGCTCGAGTATCACGAACTCAAGCTCGCACGAGCCGGGCTCCTGGAGCTCATTCGCGAAGCCTCCTGGCTGAACGACGAGCCGCTCGTGCATGGGAACGATCTTTACCTTCTTGCGATTTCGAAATACGCCAGACAGCGGGTCACCGTACTCTTATCCGGCGAAGGAGCAGACGAGACGCTCGGAGGCTACGTCAGGTATCGACCACTGAGGTTTCCTTCGTTGATGAACGCTGGACGACCGGTCTTCCCAGGCATTGTTTCGGCATTGAACGTGAACGGTCGATTACGGAAACTGGGCCGATTCCTGCGCCTCGGCTCAAATCGAGACTTCGTGCTGTTCAACGCCTCTGATGTGCTGCCGGAAGATTTGATGTCAATTGGATCGGAGCGGGTGCGGCGTTTTGGCTTTAGAGAAAGTGTGCTCGACGAAGCGGCTGCGCTGTACCCGGGAGACTTGATCAGGCAGGCGATGTACAGCGATCACCGCACATTTCTCAGTTCGATCCTGGATCGCAACGATCGAATGACAATGGGCGCGTCTATCGAGTGCCGAGTTCCGTTTCTGGACTACCGCCTTGTTGAGATGTTATCCGCTTTGCCGTCATCGGTGGTGCTGGGCGGCACCAAAAGTAAGAACATCCTGCGTCAGTCGGTCGGCGATCGACTCCCGGAAGACGTGCGCCGGCACAGGAAATGGGGCTTCGCCGTCCCCTGGCGAGATTACCTGCGAAACGACGAGCCACTCAACGAGTTGGTGCGAGCGCTGCCGGACGTTCAACCGATCAAAGAAGGTCCGTTTGATTGCGCCAAACTGCGTAGTGTGGTGAACCAGTTCCTGCTCGGCGATAGCCGATATGACGCGATGATCGTTCAATTTGTGATGATTGCTGTGTGGCATCGAGCATGTTTCGCTTCCCGGGCGCGAAGCGCTCGAGTCGCGTCGCTTGGGTGATTGCAAAATGAGAGACGGCTTGCTGCAAGCATATCATCGGCTCCCTGCGCCGATGCGTTCCGCCGCTGCAAGCCTGAGAGGGCTGCGACTGCGAGCGTTGCGATACGGTCCGGAAACCGAGCGGCTAGTCTCGGAGGCGCTCGCTCGGGACTATTGGACCGCAGAGCAATGGGACTCCTACAAGGCCAACCGACTCGGATACTTGCTTCACCGGGCAGCGACCAGGGTCCCGCACTATCGTGAAAGCTGGGCGCGGCGCCGCAGCAATGGAGATCGCGCGTCCTGGGAGTATCTGGAAAACTGGCCGGTGCTGGAGAAAGAAGCAATCCGCCGAAATCCGCGATCTTTTATTGCGGATGATTGCGACGGACGCCGGCTATTTCATGTTCACACCAGCGGCACGAGCGGAAAGCCGCTTGATCTGTGGCACAGCAAACAGACTGCTCGATCCTGGTATGCGCTGTTCGAAGCTCGTTGCCGAAGGTGGTACGGTCTCTCGCGGAAGGACAGATGGGCGATTTTGGGCGGCCAGCTGATTACCCCCGTAACCAGTAGGAAGCCTCCCTTCTGGGTGTGGAACGCGGCGCTTAACCAGCTTTATATGTCTTCTTATCATCTGAGCCCGGATCTGATCCCGTTCTACGCGGACGCTCTGAAGCGCCACAAGATAAAATACCTCTACGGGTACACGTCCGCGCTGTATGAACTCGCATTGCACGCCCCCGGTGCCGAGATTCGAGCTCTGGAGATGTCCGTCAGCTTTACAAACGCGGAACCTGTTTTCGACTATCAGCGGCGCGCAATCGAAGAGGCGTTCGGCTGCTCCGTTGTGGAGACCTACGGGATGGCCGAAATGGCTGCAGGTGCGAGCGCTTGCAGCAACGGAGCGATGCATCTATGGCCCGAGGCGGCGGTTCTGGACACTCTTCAAGTTGACGAGAATGGACCGTCAACCGAACTTATTTCCACAGGCCTTCTCAATGCGGATATGCCGCTCATAAGGTATCGCGTCGGTGATCGTGTCACTCTGGGTCCTGCCGAGCATACATGCGTTTGCGGCACGACGCTTCCCATTCTTGTGTCCGTGGAAGGGCGAGCAGACGATGTCTTGTTTACGAAGGACGGGCGGCGGGTTGGCAGGCTCGATCCGATCTTCAAAGCCGATCTTCACGTTCGCGAAACCCAAATTGTGCAGGAAGCACTCGACCTCATCAGGATTCGATATGTCCCCGCTCCGGATTTTTCCCCTCACAATGGTCAATCCATCATCGGGAGACTTCGAGCACGAATGGGTGACGTAGAGGTACTCCTCGAAGAGGTACAGAGCTTGCCGCGAGGTGCGAACGGGAAGTTCAGGGCAGTGATCTGCAACATCCCTCAAGACGAGCGAAGATCGCGCGATTAGCGCCGACGTCGACGCTCAACCAACCGACGTAGTTGAAGCAAACTCGAGCTTGAATTAATTCTTTTGGGGGTCAGGCGAAACCCGTATGTTGCGTTGTTACGTAGCGGTCGGTTCGAGACCGACTCATGACTATTAGGACGGATGTGCGTTTGGGCGAGACACCGCCGAGAAAGAAGACATGCACAGAATGAACAAAAAGAAAACCGATGCATCCGAAATCGCAACAATCGCCCGGAGGTTGGGTATTGCGCCCGCAGACGAATCCTGGTCGGTCTCCCCACCCGACCTAAGCCGCGACACCGAGGCGGCGGTCGTTTCCAGAGAGCCGACGAGAGCCCGACTGCGACTCGCTCGAACAAGTGACGAAGATCCGGCGAACCGGGCGATCGAGCGAAGAAGAGGATACCGGTTCAAGGTCGAATGGGATGCGACTGTGCGAGGAAAAGATATCAACGGGTCCGCCTTTACCGCCGAGGCGGAGTTGGAGAACCTCAGCTCGCACGGAGCTTTTTTGTACACCGCGATACGCGTGAAGCCGGGTTTGAAGCTGGACCTCAACATCCAGTTACCCGTTGTCCCTGAACGCTGGATGCAGTACTCGGCCGAGGTCGTCCGAATAGAAGATAGAACGACCGGGCTCGGAGTCGCTCTCAAGTTCAGCAGCATTCGACCGAGAGTTGTTGCGTGACCGCTCCCGATCAGAGTTTTCAAACCAGCGCCGTTGCGACTCAACGGCTTGAAAGAATCACCCATTCCGATTTGCAAGGGAATGTCCCGGGAAGAACGCCGATCCACTTACACCTCTTGACCACCTCTTGACCAACGTGGAGACACGTTCCTAGACCTGCTGCTGCAGCTGCAGCTTTGGTCGTTGCCCTCGACGATCCGTCGAATAAGGAGTCCTATGGGAAACGGAATAGCGACCTTGCCGTTTGTCTCGATTGTTATGCCGGTTCGGAATGAAGCGAGCTTCATCGAGCGGAGCATTGGAGCGGTATTGGCGCAGGATTACCCGCCCGATCTGATTGAACTGCTGGTCGTGGACGGAATGTCCACCGATAACACGAGGGAAATCGTAGAGCGCATCATCCGCAGTCGCCAGCGGGGGATGGCCGTCGGTCAGAGGATAAGCAAAGGTAACGAAACATCGGCGAACCAATCCATTTCGATCGTTCTTCTCGAAAATCCAAACTTGATCGCACCGACCGGGCTAAATGTCGGTATCCGACAAGCGACCGGGGAGATTCTCATTCGCGTCGACGGACATGCGCTAATCACCGGTGATTACGTGCGAAAGTGTGTCGAAACGCTGATTCGAACTGAAGTGGATTGTGTGGGAGGAGCGGTCGACTCGATTGGTGTTGGTTATATCGGCGGAGCAATCGCCGCAGCCATGGCGTCGCCGTTCGGGGTCGGCGGCTCTCGTTTCCGGGTCTCGACCGAAAACTCCGAGCCTGTGTTGACCGACACGGTTCCGTTTCCGGCTTTTCGCCGAGGAGTGTTTAGCAGGATCGGCCTGTACAACGAACAAATGATTAGACATCAGGACTACGAGTTCAATTACCGGCTTCGCCGGGCCGGTGGACGCATATTGTTGCTGCCATCTCTTAGGGTCAGGTACTACGTGCGCTCAAACCTGAGGAGCTTCTGGCGGCAATACTGGCAATACGGCATTTGGAAGGGAAGCTTTCTTCGAGTACACCCGAGCTCACTCAAGATGCGACATATCATACCGCCGCTGTTGGTTTTCGCGATTCTAACGAGTGCCTTCTTTGCCGCGTTCTCCAATGTCGCCCTGGTGGTGCTCGCAGCGTCGCTGGGGTTCTATGCGACGTTTGTGGCCGTTGCGCTGATCGCCCTGAGCTCAAAAGGAGAGAGCGGCTACCTGCCGGTCCTACCGATCGTGCTCGCCTGTTTGCATTTCAGTTACGGCCTGGGAATCTGGCTAGGACTGGTGTCGCCCAGGGTATTGACTACTGAAAAGAAGGGTACTGGTTGACCTCACGACTAAACCGGGCCCAGGGCCTGATGCTGAACTCATAATCGGCAGAGGGAACTTTCATGTCTACAAATTCTCCGGAACTAAGACAAGTACAACTAACACCGCGCACCAACACCTGGAGCGGGGGTCGACGGCTTGGTATGCCAAGCCTTGCCCTGCGTTTTTCAGAACGCAGACTGTTGCTGGTCCTGGTCGATCTGGTGATGATGAACGGAGCTCTCTTTTGCGCATTGCTGTTACGCTCGAACCCCGATTTTACGGCTTCGGTCGTGTGGAGCCGAATGACGTGGTTTGTTTTGCTGAGCGCGCTTTGGATTGCTATAGCAACAGTTTTGAACATCTACGACCTCGCCATCGCCGCAAGCGTCATGCGTTCGCTTTGGACGACGAGCGGAGCAATTTGCCTGACCGGGCTTACCTACAGCCTTATTCCCTACATAACGCCTACCTTGCCAAGATACAGGTTGGAGGCTTTGCTGTTCCCGTTGCTGGCGCTTCTGGGAGTTGGATTTTGGCGGACGTTGTATGCGCTCGTATTCGTTCAACCCATCTTCCATCAGCGGGCCCTTGTGGTCGGCAATAGCTGGATCGGACAGACTCTGGCCGAGGCAATCGCCAGGCAGGACGCAGACAATGAGGCGAGAAACGGCTCCACCGGCTACCACCTGCTCGGACTTGTTAGTGACAATGGCGAGCCGGTCTCGGGAGTAGAAGGCGTTCCGTTTCTTGGTGCCAGTTGTGACCTGGTGCGCCTCGCCAGGGAGCTGCGGCCGGATGAGCTGGTGATGGCGGTGGATGACACGACTCAAGTAGAAGGCGAAGTATTTCACGCAATCCTGGACTGTCATGAGATGGGTGTATCAATCACAACCATAACGTCGCTTTACGAGCGGTTGATGAGTCGGGTGCCTCTGGAGCCTTCTGTCGGACAACTATCCGTTGCGCTTCCCATCAGTCATTCGCCGATACATCGATTCTATCTGGTACTCCGACGCGTGCTGGACATTGTAGTGAGCTTTCTCGGGTGTATTCTCGTTCTTGCAATCGCCCCTTTCGTATGGCTGGCAAACCAGATTAGCTCGCCCGGTCCGCTGTTTTATCTTCAGCGGCGAGTTGGAATGTCTGGAAGAACTTATCGTCTCGTCAAATTCCGCTCGATGACTGTCGACGCCGAAAGCAAAACCGGACCGATCTGGGCTTCCGAATCAGACGACAGAACGACGCCGGTTGGCCGGTTCCTGCGCAAGACCCGGCTGGACGAGGTTCCGCAATTTTGGAACGTCCTAAAGGGTCAAATGAGTTTGATCGGCCCAAGGCCGGAGCGCCCTGAGATGGTATCGCAGCTAACTCAGGAGATCCCGTTCTATCGCGCGCGTCACGCAATCAAACCCGGTATCACCGGCTGGGCGCAAGTCAAGTACAAGTATGGCGCGTCAATCGCGGATGCCCGTCTCAAATTGCAATACGATCTTTACTACATCAAGCACCAGGGTTTGTATCTCGATCTCCACGTCTTGTTGAGGACTATCGAGGTTGTGTTGGGGTTCAAGGGGAGGTAATGAATGTCTCTTCCGCTCGGAGTTCGACGTCTTGCTGACGAGGGCGAAAACGGTCAGACCTGCCTACCGCGCCGAACGAGGGATCGCAGGATGAAACAAGGCTGGTACCTGACGGCGCGAGCAAAGCCGCGAAGGGGTTAGTTTCATATGGTCGTAAATCTCACGGTAAAGCAAATGAGCAAATCAACGGGTGTTATGAACGGCAGTCGCAAGCTATCTCTTGACTCAACCGTCAGGGTGGCTCCCGATCAGGCGTCCTGCGAACTCGTTGGCGAAGCGGTGATCCTTGATCTCAATTCCGGCGTTTACTATGGACTCGATTCGTGGGCGCCCGCATCTGGACGCTGTTGGAGCAGCCGACAACGGTCAAGGCGCTTCGTGACGCGGCGGTTGCGGAATACGATATTGAGCCGGACCAGTGCGCTGATGAGTTGCTTGTGTTCCTCGAGCCAACTGGAAGCAAAGAGACTGATTGAAGTCACCGATGAAACCGCTAACTAGTTTTCTTGGCCTTACAGCGAAAGACCAGGCTCTACTGGTGAAGGCGGCACTTGTTATGTGCGGCCTAAGACTCGCGCTCTGGTCGTTGCCGTTTGGCGTCGTTCGGCGCCTGGTATTTGGCCGAAACCGCCGAGGTCATTGGCGCACCCAAACCGACTCCAGCTCAGTCGACCGAATCGCGTGGGCGATCAACGTTTGCAGCCGGTACCTACCGGCAGCTACCTGTCTGACCAGGGCCATGGCGACCCTATTCCTCCTCGATCGAATGGGACACGAGGGTCATCTCAAAATAGGCGTAGCGAAGGATCAGCGAGGCAACCTCAAGGCTCACGCCTGGGTGGGCGATTTGGAGTCGGAGCCTGGTGAGAGTGACATCGAAGCGGCCGCGCGAAGCGCGGGAGCTCACGAGATTATCAGCAAGCTCCCGCAGGGGTACGATTCGTTGTTGGGGAAGTGGTTCGCCAATGGGATACAGCTTAGCGGAGGAGAGCAGCAGCGGATAGCCATGGCGCGGGCCTACCTTCGGCAGGCTCAAATGATTCTTCTCGATGAGCCCACAAGCTTTATGGATTCCTGGGCCGAAGGCGAATGGTTTGAGCGTTTTCGCGAGCTGGCACTCGGACGCACCGCCGTTATTGTTACGCACCGTTTTACGATAGCAATGCGGGCGGATGTGATCCACGTCATGAACGACGGTAGGGTTATTGAATCAGGCAGCCATCAGGAGCTTCTGGCTCAGGACGGTTTCTACGCGCGGTCTTGGAGCGCTCAAATGAAGTTCCGGCGGAGGCCTCCCAGGAAATCGAGGCAGATCCGGCGATCAATCAGTTGGTTGGAAGAGTCAGCGGTCTAATTTTTAATGCAGACGATAGCAACAGGAATATGGACTATTGGAAGGGTTATCACTTAACGGTAAAGGAACGCCTTCGCGATCGGTTGCGACTGCGGGTTTTCTATTACGGTCGGTATATGCGCTTTGTCACGTCCCGAACGCAAAGGACCTGGCGATGTTCCCACTTCCCAGCTGGCTGTCCTTTTTGCATCGGGTCCTCCGGCCAATTCGCCTGTTCTCAAAATACGGTACGTCTATGGCGATTAAGAGGTTAAAGGGTGGACATTAGCGCTTGTACTCCTCGTGACTTGCTGAAAGCACGAGAATAATCTATCGCTCCGAGCGCTCGAGGCACAGAAGATCAAAGTTGAATGGCCAATTCCTGCTTGCCCAGATCAGAGCGGTCGAGAGCCTTTCCAGAGCCTATAAACTGCGAAAGCCGGCCGCACGCTTGTTATGCTCGTTCCCCAACCGACTGGTTGTGTAACCGAGCCCCCCTTGATCTTGATCTTCACCTGGCCACCCTTGTATGTCCCGCTGGCGACGGCTGAACCAAATATGTCCTCAACGGCATAGATCAAATAGCGATCTCCCTGGGACAAAATACTGGAAAGGTCGACTCTTATTTTCTTGGCGTTACTCCAGTTATATATGACGATGTTTGCCTGACTGCTGTCGTATCGGTTCGCTCTCACAGCCACAACGCTGGACGTAGGATGACCGATGACGTAAGTGCTGGTGCTGTCGAAGCCGGTCTTGCTGTTCCACTCCGTAAGATCCAAAGCGTCAGAGTTGCCCGAGAAGAACCCTTTCTTATTCGGGGTATTGTTGTAGTAGACGTTGTTGTTCCATATCGCGGTCGTCCCTCCCGAGCTCGGTGAATAGGCGATAAGCTGAGCATTTCCCGGACTCGCATCGCTCGCGTCGACGGAATTTCCGGTGAATGTCACGGCTGTCCATCTGTCAATCGCGACTGCCTGACCTCCGCCCATGACGTAATTGCCCGTCGCGATCAGGCTTCCCATATCAACTCCCCCAATACCCATGACAAACGATCCACCGTTTACGCCTATGGGATGCCAAAGATAGTTGTCCTTTACCGTGATTGCGTCGGCAATGCCGTTGTTGGTAGCCATGAACAGGTTGAAGTGCCGTGTTACATCATTAGTCCAGCTTCCATTGTTGAAACAGATGTTGCCTTCAGACCAGATGTTTACCGTGTTCCCTGTTTGAGAATCGCCTTTTATACCCATGTTAGAGTTGTTGAACACCACATTATCTTTTATGTACGCAGTACTATTCAGATCAGTATGAATCAAGTAGAGCCCGTGTCCATTGTATCGCCCCCCGGCGACGTACCCATTATTGAAAATTAGACAGCCGTATATTTCGGCTCCGACTCCGGTGTCTCCGTTGAAGTAACCATCTTGCACATCGTGGATGATACAGTTGATAAACTTATTGTGCGCTCCAAGATTGAAGACGCCTTCGCCCCGAAGGTAGGGGGCGTCCTGCGAGTTGGGCGTGTCCTGCGTTCTAAGAGGATTGCTGTTGGTGATTTCCAGATCACGCCAGATCATATAACTGCCGTCAACGTTAACCTGACTTCCTCCCAGAACCATGGTCACACCGCTTGAGTGATTGATAGGCTTCGTTCCATTCCATCCTCTGCTGCAGCTGGAAAATGTGTTTCCCGATTTCCCATTGAGGTAAACCTGTTCTTCCGTTCCAACCTCTCCATCTCTAAAGGTGAACACATTTCCGTCCGCGAAGCTTGCGCCATCGACGAGCGTAATCGAAGTCATCGAACTACTGATTGCGCCGCTCAATGTCGTTGTCATGTACCCGTCGAGCTTAGCCCACTCTCCGGGATAGGATCGCACGGTGATTGGCTTGCTGGAGTCGCCGGTCAGATGGCATTGGAATTTTCCTCTGTAAGCGCCTCCACGCAGGTAGATGGTCGCTCCGGGTTTGATCTTTGTAGATAGGGAAAGGGCGGTGGCGAGGTCCCACGGATGTTTCTTACTTCCTTTTCCGTCGGGCTTGCCGTCTCTGGAAACGTAGAACGTCTCCCCGATTGGTGGTTCCTGTTCCTTTACAACCGGATAGGTTAGGGTTGCCGTTGATTGTTTGCCATTGACCAGAGGAGAATTTGCTCCGGCACACGACAGGCAAAGTGCCGTGATACACCCAAGAATGAAGGGGTTGTGAGTGCGCGTGAGCATCTTTTTCCGGCGCGATTGCATTGGGGCCGACATCAACGTGTACGGTAGACGAAAGGAAATATATCAACAATCACGACCAATCGGGAAGGAGAAGTTGACCACTCCGAATCGACCACTTCGCGGCACGGGTTCTAGACTGAAGTACCGGAACAAGCGCTGATTCTCTCATTACATCTAACCGAGAAGTGAAGATACGAGCGCCCGAAATCCAGTGAGAGAGCACGACAACTGATCAGAAGGGCCGCGTTCCCTTCCAAACCCGAAACACGGCAAAAGCCGGCCTCATCGTGGGAATCGTGTTACTCCAACCGATCGGTTGGGCAACGGTCGAGCCGTTTAGAGGGATGCTGACCGATCCGTTATACGTTCCACCGACAACGGGTGAGCCCAGGAAGTTCTCGGCGGCATAGATCGAATAGCTATCGCCATTGGACAAAATTCCGGGCAAGCTAATAGTAGCGGTATCGCCACCGCTCCAGTTGTAGACAATGACGTTGGCCTGGCGATTGTCGTAGCTGTTTGGTCTAAGTATGACGATATTGGATGTAGGATGCCCCACGGTTTGGGAGCTTGCAGCGTCAAAGCCCGAAGCGCTTCTCCACTGGGCAAGAGTCAGGGCCGAGCCCCCGATTGAATAGTAGAATCCTCTAGCGCCGGACGTATTGTTGTAGTACGTGTTGTTGTTCCAAGTTGCAGTGGTGCCACCTGAGTTAAGAACATACTGAACTAACTGAGCGTTGCCCGGATCCGCGGCGCTTGCATCGACGAAGTTGCCAGTGAACGTAACATTGGACCAACGATCCACTTCGACAGCCTGCCCGCCGCCCATTACATGATTCCCGGTCACAGTAATGCTGCCAACATTCGCTTCCCCGCCGAGAACGAGATTACCCCCGTTCTTGCCGATTGGATGCCATAAAAAGTTGTCCTTGACGGTGATCGCGTCAGCTGTGGAGTCGGATGTGTTCATGTAGAGGTTGAAATTTCGAGTATCACCGTTGGCCCAGCTTCCATTGTTGAAACAGATGTTACCCTCATTCCAGATATTTACAGTGTCCCCCGAATCGGACGCGCCCTTGATCCCATGATGGGAATTGTTGAAGATAGTGTTCTCTTTCATGTAGGCAGGATAGTTCACGTTACCGTGCTGCAAGTACAGCCCGTGCCCATTGTAGGTCCCGCCAGCGACATAGCCGTTGTTGAAGATCAAACAACCGTAAACCTCAGGACCGATTCCAGCGACGCCGTTGAATATTCCATCCTGAACATCATGAATGATGCAGTTGATGAACTTGTTATGTGCGCCAACATTGAAAAAACCCTCCCCTCTACCGTACGGGGCGCTCTGATCATCCGGCAGAGCCTGGACTCTAATCGGACCGCTGTTGGTCACTTCAACGTCGCACCAGATTGTATAGCTGCCATTCTGAGTGACCTGGCTCCCGCCAAGGATCATCATTGCGCCGGAGGAATGACTGATCGGTGCGGTTCCATTCCATCCCCTGACACAACTCGTAAAGGTGCTTCCCGATTTGCCGTTGAGATGAACTACTTCTTCAGTTCCTGTTGTGCCGTCCCTGAAAGTGAAGTCGTCTCCGTTTTTGAAGCTTGACCCGTTCACAAGAGTCAGCGAAGTTGTGGAGCTATTGATCGAGCCGTTAAGCGTAGTGGTCACGTACCCGTCGAGCCTCGCCCATTCGCCGGGATAAGATTGCACTGTGATGGCGTTACCCGGTTGCCCATTAAGGTTGCTGATGAACTTCCCTTTGTAAGTGCCCCCTCGAAGGTTGATCGTCGAGCCCGGTTGGACGGCCGAAGGTTGATTCAGCGCAGTCTGCAGATCCCACGGACTGCTGATACTCCCATTCCCGCTCGGGCTGCCGTTCGGAGAAACGTAGAACTGCGCCCCTGCTGCCGGAGGCAGGACGGTAAGGCTGGAACCGCTGAAGCCGCCAGCATAGCTCGCAGTGATCGTCGAGGCAGAGATACTCTGAACTGTGGCCGTTGCCACCGAGAAACTTGCGCTCACTGACCCGGCCGGAACTGTTAAGCTCGTTGGAACGCTCGCGACAGATGAGTTAGTGCTTGTCAGAGCCACCGTCGCACCTCCGGTAGGCGCCGCGGCCGTCAGGTTCACCGTCCCCTGCGACGTGCTTCCGCCCGTTACGGTCGTCGGATTAAGCGTCACCGATGACAGCGCGGCAGCGGTTGGCACAATAGTCAGCGTTGTGTTTGCGGTCGAACCGTAAGTGGCTGAGACAGTCACAGAGATTGAAGCCACAACTCGTTTTGTTTTGATATTGAAAGCGGCCACGGATTGCCGTGCGTATACCTTGACGTTCTTGGGCGCTATCGCTAGCGAACTGCTGGTTGAAAGCGTTACTACTGCTCCGCCGGCAGGTGCCGGCGCGGACAGAGTAACCTCTCCCGCTACGTTTGTGCCGCCGACTTGTGTGGTGGGGAAGACGGTTACGGTCGAGATTACTGCGGTCAAGACCCCGTTGGTATGGGAGTTCTTGTAAGAAGGCTCTACGGCTTCGGTCCTCGTTGCTGATGGGAGCCCCATCGCGTTCGAGCTGGTCCTCCATGCAAGACCGGCGTTCCCGGCGGTCATGATTGTGATTTCAAGCGCTAAAACAACTAACAACCGGACGTAAGATGGTCGAAAGCGATACCGTTCTGTCATTGTCTGAACCCCCAATTGATTTGGGTGGCAAGAGGCAGGTTCACATCACGGTACTAGCACAAGACCCCGCAAAGTGATCTTATGCCGCAGCAATCTCTTAATCCTGATTTCTGTAAACGAGGGCGTTTTTTTAATCTGGGGGGCTTTCTCTAATCGAAGTGAGGGAAATTCGATCAAAGATCTCGTTGAGGTCGAGAGTGGCAAGTATACTGCTAGCCGCGGCGATTGCAAGGGTTTTCTTTGCATAGGTTTACCCAAGGAAAAATGTCAGTGCCGAGACTCGACCTAAAGGCCGAGCTGAATTCAAGATTGCGGGCCCAAGTTATCAAGGCCGTGCAAGAAGGGCGCCTCACAGTCCAGCGTGCTGCTGAGTCGCTTGGTAAGAGCCCAAGGCAAGTGTATCGACTCCTCGCCGCCGCTCGGAGAAGCGAAAGCACCTCTTTGCCACACGGAAACCAGGGAAGGGAGCCGATTAACAAGATACCGACGGAGTTCTGGAATGAAGTAATTCGACTTACTCGCAACCACTACCCTGTAGTAAACGATCAGCAGTTACACAGACTTCTGCGGGAGCAGCACAACTTAACTGTAGGTCGTGAGAGCCTTCGCAAGCAGCTCCGCGCGGCAGGCATTCCTGCTAATAGGAAGCGCGCCGGGAAAGCTAGAAAGCAGCGAAAGAGAAGATAAGTCAAAAATACAGTCTCGCCAATTGCGACCTCAAATATAAGGATCAAGACGCCGCTATCAGGAGAACACTGGTCTGAATTCTGTGCGACGGCGATTCGGGCCGAGCACTCGGAGAATGATTTTGGCATCGCACTTAGATTTGGTTCGCGTTTTCCCGGGCCCGGCGAGGCCCGAGATAGATCGGAAACAAAATGGTGTGCAAAGCGTCGACCATATTCAACCGATACGGTGTGCTCACACCGTTACACGGCTCCTGCTTGGCGCCTCCTTGGGCCCGTTATCAGATTAGGGTTGCCACAAACATCACGGCTTTGCCCAGTGACGCGTAACGTTGGATGCGCTTCACTTTCACCCCCATTATTCAGACAGACGATGAGGGCCGGGAAACAATCTAAGACCCCGGCCCTCCGTCACTCGACTACAGCGCAGAGCGCTCCTAACATCTTCATCGATGAATCGCCAAACAGGATCCCAAGTCCTCCGCACGTCCCGTCTGCGACCGCCAGCTTTGCTGCGGCCTCACCTATTGTAAGTAGCCCGCCTCCGAATAACTCAGGCTACAGACCTTCATTCAGCACTCTCTACATCAACGGATCGACGTCACTGACGATCCCCATACGGAGATCGGATCGCCATCGCCCGCCTCCATAAGTGACTCGGCCAAACTGTCCAACGCCGTGTCATCAAGTATCCGTTCAGACACAGTCATCAGCACGAAACTGCCAATCTCCAGCCGTTTGCTAATTCTTTCGTTAGGCAATTATCACTTCATTTAGATTTATGCGAGGCAATGGGGTGTTTCATGGTTCGCTTGGCCTTATACAAGAGTTCGAGCAAACCTACCGCAATCAGCCTCTCTAAGGCGAAGATAAGCCATTTCTGTGATTCGTTCCTGAATTACTTGTATGATTCTCAATTTCACTTAGTGAGAACAGCCGAATTACCGACACCCTACCTCACCCAGAGCGTCCACAACTCGCGGTCTCTGGGGAAAACATGTGTCGAGATTTCGAGTCTTCAAGCGATCGTAGAATCAAACCCAGGATAACCAATCCGTTTGCAGTGGTAGTACGAGGCGTGGACGTGAGCGGGCGAGCCTTCCAGTACGACACGGTGCTGGGTGACTTGAGCGCAGGGGGCCTGTATGTTCGACTTGAACGTGAGGTTCCCATCAGTTCTCGGTTGTTCGTCGTCATTCGCTTCACTGCGCGACTTCGCGTTGCCCTTTCCGGTGTGGTGTTGCGTAGAGAACCCCTGGGCGACGGTCGTTCGGGGGTCGCGGTAAGAATACGACCTCACCGTTTCCTATACGAAGATCATCGAGCCAGCGAGTGTGAAGAATGATTGGCTTGGCACAACGACGACTTGGCGACGGGTTCCAAGAACACCTAACCTGAATTGAGAGCAGGTAGGCGCGAACTACCGACGAGTCTCCAGCACATCATAGTCCAACCGCTTCCCTCAACCGCGAGAGCAGCCACATAGCCCGGTGCCGGAGTCAGTCTCACGAGCGACCAACGAGACGCCTCCTCCAAATCCCCTTCAACGCTAACCAACCGCCCAAGTTCGCCACGACCAAACGCAACATCAAACGAGTCGGTCGCCCTAGCCAGTCCATCTCCGGTCGCCTTTACATAAGCCTCTTTAAGGGACCAGCAGCAGAAGAATGCTTTGAGTCGCTCCGCTTCAGGCAGTGCGCGCAGTGTCGCATTTTCCAGAGGCGAAAAGAATTGCTCCGCGAGCAGCTCAGCGCTTTCGAAAGAGTGGATTTCTTCGAGGTCAACTCCAATGTCCCGGTTTAGAGTAACCGCAACGAGAGCCAAGTTTCCCGAGTGGGAAAGGTTGAACTTCAACGCGGCCTGAAGAGGTGGTGCGAAAAAGGGCTTTCCGCGCGGTCCATTAGAAAAAACCAGTGCTTGCGGGTCAACCCCAAGGTAGCGGGCAAGGATCATTCTTAGCCGGCCGTGCGCCACAATGAATCGCCGTCGGTCGCGGTCAAAGCGGAAACGCTCAGCTCTGGCCCGCTCGTCGGGTGCGAGAGTGCGTTCAAGGCGATGAAGGGCCGCCTCCGATTCGGTCAATGGCAGCTTCCAGAGGTCCACGCGATCGGGCGGAAGCGACAGGGCTTCGGGAGGATCCGCCCAATCACACTCAGGCAGCTCAACAGGATGTGAACTGGTTCTTCCCAACAAAGGCTCGTCTACCATGCCAGGCTCGCGCTGCGCAAGCGACTCCGAGCATGCAATTCAGGCGTGAAACTTCGAATACCCGGCTTACTTAGCGAGCTGATCGAAGTGGGCCCCGGTTGCTATCGACGGGACCTCCGAGCACTGCTGGTGTGCGGGCTTGGGTTGTCGATGTTGCACCGGGTAGCGAATGGGCATAGATTGACCGACACGACAGAACTGGCGAAGAGATCTTTGTTGCGGCGAATTGATTGAGAGGAATCGTCGGTTTGAAGCGGGGATGTACATACACTTTAAGCATGGCGGTAGCCATCGCCCGAGATCAGAGAAGGACGTACGGCTCTCCGGCTTTAGTCTTGTCGATACGGCGGCGCCTGACGATTTAGCATAAAAACATTGTACAACTGATAGCCCTACAAACCGCACAGAGTCTTCGAATCCTTCCGGCTCTCCTGTGATCGGGTCACGCGCGCGGCTCTGAAAAAAAACCTTGAACATCGGCTTCGCCAGACTTGAGGCTCACTATCTTTGGCCTAAGCGTACCAACGGTCGCTTGCCTATAACACTCCACTACCCGAAACATTCGAGGTGAGATGATATAGCTAACAGTCCAAATCGTTGGCCCGCCATGCTCCTTTGCGGGATCACTCACTGCGATTTACTACGGTGTCACCCTTAGGACTAGGAGATCTTTGAGTCGCCGACGGTCGCGGAAACTGCCTTACGCCGCTATCCTCTCGCACAAGTGAGGGCGTCCTTCGGGACGCTCCTCAGCAGTTTGATCGCACGTCGTTGACGTATGGCGGCCCGTCAAAAACACTTCGAATCGGCGCATTCTTGTCAGTAGACTCGATCTTTTCTAGGCCGAGAATTACGTCACCCACGTTCTAGTCGTCGTAACTCGTGCAGCGAGGGATTGCATTTGCCGGGTCCGTCGTAGCTCACGACTGACCTCACGCGTGGCAAGTTTCTCGTTGATTCAATTGATATGACGGAGTTTATCGTCAGGCATTTCACCGATACGGCGGAGCAAAAGCGCGAACGACAGGCTGTCGCCGATGGCCTCGCCAGTCAACTCAGGAAGGCTCAGGAACAGTCAAGTAAGGCACGGGATTGGAGCGTTGTTAGAGATGCAATAGCGCGAGACTACTGCCGAGCAGCGGGAGTTCGAGATAGTCAAGTAGAGCCGGAGTTGAATCGCGATCAGATTGCTGCGTTGAGAGCGTACGCCGAGACGTTGCCTTATCTGGGCGCGTTCAGAAAGGAATTCAGAGAAGCGGCAAACATGGCAGAGCAGGGACTCCAGCGGACAGAGGCTGAGGCCGCACGGGAAGCTCAACAAGCTCGAACACCGGACCTGTCAGGCTTTCAAAGTAAGGAGCAATCGCGCCCTGATACAACGACCATCAGGAGTGATCGATCAGATCGGGATAGTTACTCACGCGGTAGATGAAGATCGCGGACTGAAAACCGGGCAAAGTAAGTTTTATCAGACTGACTTCAAGTATTCCACCCATGTAGCGCAGCGCATCGCGCCCAAAAGCAGAGGCCCCGGATAGTTCAACGGCACGGATGTAGCGAGAGCGAAATCGAGATCCGAGTACGATCCATGTTCACCAGGGGCCAAGGTTAGGGGGTCGAGTTTTGTACTCCCCGGGTCGATTTTTGTACCCCAGGGGGGTACATTTTTCGACCCCCTGTGTTTCTCTGGACTCAGTCCGATAAGGGTCCCACGGGGTTAGCGGCCGACCAGACCGTATACGACGGTTCCTACAGGCTTCTCAATGTTCAACTCTTTCTGTTAGCTACCCCAGGAACGCTGGTTGTCCAAGGGTCTCGTGAATGTTAGTCGCAGACTCTCTCTAGGAGGACATGGAAGAAACAGTCAATAAGCATGGAGGCTACACAGCTTCAGAAAGATCAAGGATGAGGTCGATAGGAATGAGTCAGAGACAAGGCATACTCGAACCGTTGGCGACCGGATTACCGCTTCCACACATCTGCACAATTCAAGAACTGGCGACATATCTCAACGTCTCCATCTGGTGGCTTCGAAGGCACAAACCGCCACGCTGCCCTGGAATAGGCAAGACAAGATACAACACGCGTTCACGCGCCTTCGAAGAATGGCTTGCATGCGTTATCGATCCCGATCACGCTGCGGCTGGGCTTGATGACTCCGATAAACGTTGACACGCCATGGGCACGCTCACTACACTCGGTTCCAAGAAAACAAAGGACGAGCGACCGGTAAGGAGATCCGGTATGGCCCGTCGTAAGAGTTACCAGAAGGGTTCAATCGAGTGGAAGAACGGAAAGCCCACTTTAAAGTACGAACTCCGAGTAGGCATTAAGTGGCTTACAAAGCGGGAGAGTATGCCAGAGTGGGTTAACACGCAGAAGGCAGCGAACCAGCATCGCGAGCAGCGAATGATGGAGATCAATCAAATCAACAACGCGATCCAGAGACCCGTAGTCGGCGACGCACTTCCAATAACCCTTGAGTCATTGGTCAAGCGTAGGTGGGCTCAGTTTATCTCGGAAAGAGAACTGAAGCCTTCAACGGTGTACAGCTATGACTCGGTGCTCAGAACGCATATCCTCCCCGAACTTGGAGCGAAAGAGCTGAAGGAGATCACCCCACAGCACCTGTCTGATTTTCGTGACAAACTTTCGGAGAGCCTTTCAAGTAAGACGTATCGAAACATCTACTGGCTGCTCACACAGCTCTTTGCCGTCGCCCAAGACTTCGACTTGATTGAGAGGAGTCCGGTCAGGCCTAGTTTGCATCGACCGCGACGAATCTCAAAGAAGGAGAAGCCGAGGCTCTCGTCGAAAGAGACCTTGAAATTGCTGCAGGAGATTCCAAACGAGCATCGTTTGATCTTTGTGCTGGATGTTGTAATAGCGGTGAGGGCCGGAGAGCTTCTTGGGCTGCGCTGGCTAAACTTCCGGCGTGATCAGCAGACGATCGCAATCAGCAGCAGCCTGTGGCGGGGGAAACTCGGTACGCCGAAAACTGAGGCCAGCGTACGAGTGGTTCACATTCCGTATTCGGTTGTCGAGCTACTGAAGGAGCATCGGGAGGCGTCCATCTTCAATCGCGATGAGGATTTCATCTTCGCACGATCGGATGGCCGGCCTTACGACCAAGACCACCTTCGTAAAATGGTCTTGTATCCGGCGCTCCAGCGCGCCGGCATCAAGCGAGAGCCCCGGGCGTACGGCTTCCATCTATTCAGGCACACGGCCGGTAGCATCGTACACGAGCTGACTAGTGACTTGAAGCTGAGCCAGGAGCTGCTTGCCCACTCGCACATCTCGACGACCGCGGACATCTACGTTCACGGAAGACGAGAGGCAAAAGCAGGGAAGGCAACTGAACTACTTGCAAGCCAATTCGTGTCGGTGTTTTCCGAGGAGCCCGGTGTCGAGGAGGAGGAACTTGTTTCAGAG
>Ga0193725_1000048_pt1 | contig 41253 bp, 43 predicted proteins | sample H2a2metaG_FD_143058 | JGI IMG/M metagenome (GOLD analysis project Ga0193725, IMG submission 143058) | Soil microbial communities from a riparian zone of the East river system, Colorado, United States - H2a2 | ecosystem: Environmental > Terrestrial > Soil > Riparian zone | place: USA: East River... | reverse complement strand
TACTCGGTCGACGACGCGCTGGCCGAGATGGCCTCGGCCGGGGTCGATTGCGCGGTAATCCATCCGCCGAGCTCGCTCGGCGAAGCGGTCAACGTGCAGGCCGTCGAGGCGGTGCGCGCGCATCCCGACAAGTTCTGCATCCTCGGCCACTTCGATCTGCTGAGTCCCGATCGCGAGCAGATCGTCGCCCGCTGGCGCGAGCGGCCCGGCATGCTCGGGTTCCGGTTCACCTTCAACCAGCCGCAGCAGAAAGCCTGGTGGACCGACGGCTCGCTCGACTGGTTCTGGAAGGCGTCCGAGAAGGCGGGGCTCGTCGTTGGGCTTCTCGCCGGCGGCAACATGCCCGCGCTCACCAAGATCGCCGAGAAGCATCCGCGCCTGAAGCTCCACATCGATCACCTCGGGCGCCACGGCGGCGGCACCGGCGGAAAGGACGATGCGGCCTTCGCAGATCTCAAGGACATGCTCGCTGTGGCGAAGTATCCGAACGTCGGCGTCAAGATGTCGGGCGCGCCGAGCTACTCGAGCGCCCCCTACCCGTACAAGAACATCCACGGCTACCTGAAGCAGATCTTCGAGGCCTTCGGCCCGGACCGATCGTTCTGGGGTACCGACATCACCCGCATGCCGTGCTCCTACCGCCAGTGCGTGACGATGTTCACCGAGGAACTACCGTGGCTCAAAGGCCGCGACCTCGAACGCGTGATGGGCGGCGCCATCGTCGACTGGCTCGGCTGGAAACGCCCCGCCGCCTGATCGCGGGGCCGATCGAGGACCGGCTGACGCGGCGGCTGCTCGTGGGCCGCCCGCCTCTCTTATTCTCGGCCGAAGAGTTGATCGACCAGTTCGTCTCGGGTCAGCCCGACATGACGGCCCACGTCCGTGAGTATCGCCGCCAGCGTTCCCACACGAAGGGTCCCGTGGCGCGGGACCGTTACGTGATGTTCGCCGTGCTCAACGGTCGTCAAGCGCAGGTGGCTGCCGGTTTGACGGGTGATGAGGTAGCCCAAGGCGCGAAGCGCGTGGGCGAGGTCACTCCCCGAGAGATTCCGGGGAAGCCTCATACCGCGATGGTCTCGTCCCTCACGAAGTGAAGTCGAATGATCTTGGGGCCCTTCCCCTCGTCGAAGTGGCACCGAACGGCGTCACGGGCATTAGCGTAGAGCTGAGGAATGTCGTCGGCTTCGGTGAAGATCGACTCACCGACGGCCCTGGCCGTGTATCCACCCTCCGGCGCCTCCTCGACCACGAAAACCAGCTCAATCATGGCGCTCATTCTAACCCGCTCCCGTCGTGCGCGATCGCTCACAGGGCTACGGCGCCGCGTGTCAGATCCCTCAGCGTCTGGGCCACCCCTGAGTCCTTACTCCAGAAGCCAAGACCACTTAGCTACGGGCCGGCGGCGCGGGCGCCGCCGTCGACCACGATCTCGGCGCCGCTGATCCACGACGCGGCGTCGGAGGCGAGGAAGAGCGCGCAGCGGGCGATGTCCTCGGGCTCGCCGACGCGGCCGAGAGGGATGCCGCGGCCTTCGGCGGCTTCGCGCTCGGCCTGGTCGATGATGTCGGCGGTCAGGCGGGTGCGGATGGTGCCGGGGCAGATCGCGTTGACGCGGATGCGGTCGCGGCCGTACGACGCGGCCATGGCGTGGGTCAGCGCGAGCACCGCGCCCTTCGACGCGGCGTAGGCGTGGCTCGGGCGACCCATCGAGCCGCGGAAGGCCGAGACCGACGACGTGTTGACGATCGAGCCGCCGCCGGCGGCGCGCATCGCGGGGACGGCGGCGCGGCTCACGAGATACATCGCGCGGACGTTCACGTCCTGGGCGAGGTCCCAGCGCTCGAGGTCGATGGTCTCGACGGTGCCGCCCACGAACATGGTGCCGACGCCGGCGTTGTTGAAGAGGACGTCGAGCCGGCCCCACGTGGTGAGCGCGGTGTCGACGACCAGCGGGCACTGCTCGGGGAGCGCGAGATCCGCGACGACCGATGCGACCTCTCCGTGCGCGGCGCGCACGGCGTCGACGGTCGCCGCCAGCGCGCCCTCACGCACGTCGGTCAGGACGAGCCGCGCGCCGGCCTGCGCGAACAGCAGGGCGCTGGCGCGCCCGATCCCGGTCGCGGCGCCCGTGATGATGGCGACCTTCCCGTCCAGAGCTCCCATCAGAATCCGCCAGCGCGCTTCGTCGTCGATCTCCGCGAACCGGGCGGGAGATCCTCAGGCGCGCCGCACGCCAGCGAGCCCTCGGGAAGCGGTGCGACAGCGTCGACCGTGACCCTGCCGCACCGCCCGGACTGACGTCTCAGCAGACCGTCGACGACGTCACGCCGCCTGGAGCATGGCGTGGGCGCGCGCTTCCACCTCCGGGAGCTTGCTGGCCACGAGGCCTTCGTCGAGGGCCGCCGCCACCGTGGGATAGCCGGCGCGCGTGAGCATGGCCGGGAGCTTGCCGCCCTTGAACTGGTCGAGCACCCACTTGAACGGATCCGGCACCAGCGTCTTGTCGAGATAGATCCGCTCGTTCTTGTATCGGGGGCCGTAGTGGTAGTGCGGGTAGATGCGGAAGCAATCGAAGGCGAGCAGCTCGACCTCCTGACCCGCGATGTCGCCCATGACGTGAATGGCCATGCCGCCGTCCCCGCCACCGGCCGTGCGCAGCTCCAGGCCGAACCGGATGTTGCCGGCCTCGATGATGTCCGTCCCCCGGTTGTGCTTCACCGTGCGGCGCTTGTGGATCGCCATGTCGGACGCCTTGGTCTCCACTTCGTCCAGCGCCGACCGCAGCTGTAGCAGATCGATCTGCTGCCCGATCGACTCGTGTCCGGCGCGGTCGAGCATGGCCGGGAGCCGCCAGCGTAGCTGGGCCATCGTCCACCGGAGCGGATTCCCGGTGACCGTGGGATCGAGCATGACGCTGACGTTCTTGTCCGCCGGGTCGTAGTGATAGTGCGGGCGATTGTCGAAGCACTCGAACCGGAGCAGCTCGCGCTCGCCGCCGTCCACCACGCCCACGACCTGCAGGCACACGCCCTGGTCGGCGTCGCTGCCGCCGTCGCCCTGGCCGTGCGGCGCGCCCCCGTCGATGTCGCGGTACTGAAGCGCGAAGCAGATCGGGCCGCACGCCACCTTGTCCTTGCCGATGTCCATCGTCTCCTCCTCGAGTCACACGATCGCTGCGCGCTGGGCAGGCCAGTTCCCGCCGGCCCCTCTTATCTCCGGCAGCGGGGCGCCGTTGTCAAGGGCCAGCCCGCGGTGGCCGCGGGACTCACCGGGAGAGGAACTTGACCGGTTGGTCCGCGCCGGGCGCGCCCCACGTCACCGCCGTGAGGCCGCCGTCGGACGAGCGGAGGATCAGCCACTGCGCCGTGCTCGGTCGATAGACCGCGACGTCGGTGCGGCCGTCGCCGTCGTAGTCCGCGGGCACCGGGACGTCTCCGCACGGCGCACAGCCCCAGTTGACCTGCGTGGCGCTCCCGTCCGAGGACCGAAGGATGAACCACTGCCCCGTGCTCGGGCGATAGACCGCGACGTCGGTACGGCCGTCGCCGTCGTAGTCGGCGGGCACCGGGACGTCTCCGCACGGCGAGCAGCCCCAGTCGACCTGCGTGGTGCCGCCGTCCGAGGAGCGAAGGATGAACCACTGCCCCGTGCTCGGGCGATAGACCGCGACGTCGGTACGGCCGTCGCCGTCGTAGTCGGCGGGCACGGGGATATCTCCGCACGGGGGGCACCCCCAGCCGAGCTGGGTGACGCCGCCGTCGGAGGACCGGAGGATCAGCCACTGCCCCGTGCTGGAACGATAGACGGCGACGTCGGCGCGCCCGTCACCGTCGTAGTCGGCGGGCACCGGCCGGTCCCCGCACGGCACGCAGCCCCAGGTGACGTGGGTCACCCCGCCGTCGGAGGAGCGGCGGATGAACCATTCTCCGGTGGTCGCTCGAAAGACCGCGACGTCGCTGAAGCCGTCACCGTCGTAGTCGGCGGCCACCGCGCCGTCCCCGCACGACGATCCGCAGCCCCAGTCGACGTGGGTCAGCCCACCGTCGGAGGAGCGGCGGATGAGCCATTCCCCGGTCCCGCCTCGATAGACGGCGACGTCGGCGCGGGCGTCCCCATCGACCGGGTTGGGGGCGATGCGAAACACGCTGCCGCCCAGGTCCACGACGTAGAGTTCTCCCGCCTCGTCTTCCCCGAACGAGGCCAGCGTGAGCGCGGTATCGAACAGCACCTGTGACGCCCGATCGAGGAAGATCTCGCCGGTGCAGAGGTCTCCGAACACGTACGAGCCGAGGGGCAGGCTGCCGGCCTGACCCCGGTACGCGTAGCCTCCGATGACCGCGCAGCGGCCACCCTGGTGCGCGTATTCGATGATCGGAGGGATGAAGGACGCGGGGTTGCACGGAGCGGGCCCCAGACCCGTGCAGGACGTCCCCTCGAAGACGCGCCACCCGTAGTTACCGCCGCGGGTGACGCGATCGATTTCCTCGCGCGCGTCCTGACCCACGTCGCCGGCGAGGAGGTCGCCGGTCAGTCGATCGAACGAGAAGCGGAACGGGTTGCGGAACCCCAGCGCGTAGATCTCCCCACGGCCCCCGCCGCCCGCGAACGGATTGTCGGGAGGAATCGCGTAGGGCTGGGCCCCGTTCACGTCGAGGCGCAGGATCTTGCCGAGGAGATCGTTCGGGTTCTGGGCGCGGTTTCCCGGGTCGTTCCCCGAGCCGCCGTCGCCCATGGCGATGTAGAGAAAGCCGTCGGGACCGAACTCGACCATGCCGCCGTTGTGGTTGGTGAACGGCTGCGGGATCACGAGCAAGATCCGCTCGGTGTTGGGATCGGCGACGTCGCCGCCCCCGACAGGCCCCTGGTACTCGGCGATCACGGTCGCCCCGTCCGGCCGCCTCGTGTAGTTCACGAAGAACCGCCGATTGCCCGCGAACTGCGGATGAAAGGCCAGCCCGAGCAGCCCCTGCTCGCCCCCGGACAGGACCCGGCCGGCGATGTCGAGGAAGACGGTCGACGTGCTGACCCCGGGCCTCAGGACCCGGATGCGGCCGCCCTGCTCGACGATGAACAGACGGCCCGAGCCGTCGCGACTATGGGTGACGTACAACGGCGCCTGGAGACCGCTGATCACGGGGTCCAGCCGGACGGCCTCGCTCGGGGTCGGCCAGAGCAGCGCCAGGGCCAGCAACAGCCACCGCCCACGGGAGACCGTGCGACGAAGCATGGATGAACGCCATCATCTCACCGCCCGCCTCCCGGCGCGACGGTTGGCCCCGGTGGGCGATCGGTCGTGCTATCGGGTCGGCGTGGCCGCCGGGGCGTCGGGGGCGGGTTGGCTGCCCGGCGGCGCGAGCTCCAGGCTTCGCTGGATGAGGGGCCTCCGTCCCTGCAGCCGCTGCTGGAACTGTGGATGCTCGACCACGCTCTCGAGAACGCTCTTGAGGGCCTCCGGGTCTGGAGGGGGCGAGTCTGGCTGCGCGGGGGCGACGCCAACTTCCCGGCCGCGTCTCATCGGAGGACGCGCGTACGGGACATCCGGGGTTGGCGTGTCGGGGCCAAGAATGATGATGGGGCGGCGACCCGTGCCCGACGCAGCCTTCGGTTCATCGGACGGTCGTCCCACGACCACGGGAACCACGGTTCCATTCCGCTCGAAGAACACCCGGTCGGACTCGATGGTCGCCACACGGTAGTCCCCGAAGCTCTCGCCCTCGCGCAGAGTGAGGACGCCGACATCGCGCCGTCGGTCGTCGCGGAGGACGAGAAACGCCGAGCGCTGCGCCGACGTGATCGTGACCCCCGCCACCCAGAACGGTGGCGTCTCCGTCGTCGCGCTCGTCGCGGGGCCCGTCTGGACCGTGGCCGGGTTTCCGGGACCGGTCGAAGGCGCCCGGGGCACGGACGGATCCTGGGCGTCCGCCCCCGAGGGCAATCCGACGACGACGAACCAGAGCAGGATCAGCCAGCGCCGAGCGTGGGTTCGAGAGCTCACGGCATGCCGTCCGGGAGACGTCGGGTTACAGAAACAGCGTCCCCCGCCGGACGCCGCTCACGTTACAGATCTGATTCGAAAAGCCGGTGCACGCATAGACACCGTACTGATCGAACCCCCCCTGGGTGACGCCCTCGAACTGGAGGTGGAAGACGTATCCGTTGACGCCGAGCAAGGACACCAGCAACAGGTTGGCGAAGGAATTGAACGCATGAATGTAGATTTCGGGCGGGTTCAGGTCGTTGTAGAAGACGAGCGCATACCCCCCGCCGCCCAGGTTGAACACGTCACTCTCCGAGCCGTCTAGATAGTGGCCGAACGAATCCGCCGCCGCCGGCCCGACGACCCCGATCAGGACACTCAATGCGACGACGAGACCGATCACGAAACTTGTCCGCATGTGATCCTCGCTGTTTCCCGGAGTGAAAACCCTCGTTGTTCTGCGCCGCGCCCCGAACCTAAACGGCCACCACAAGTTTGTCAATCGATCAGGCGCGCTGATGACGACGATCAGGGTAATTGATTTCCCACAGCCGGGCGAAACCTTCAATCTGGTCGACGTCACCAACCCAACTCGACCGCCTGGAGGTTCTGGCCATGAACCACGACCTGGGTCACGTGATGAACATCACCCACCGGCCCCCGATCGTCATGGCGGAGGGTTCCGGCTCCTGGCTCCGCGACAGCGAGGGCCGAGAATATCTCGACTTCGTGCAGGGTTGGGCCGTCAACTGCCTCGGCCACGGCCATCCGGTCGTGCTCGAGGCCCTCCAGTCCCAGGCCCGGCGACTGATCAACTGCAGCCCGGCCTATCACAACGAGCCGATGGCCCGGCTGGCCAGCCTGCTCGCCGAGTCGAGCGGGCTCGACGCGGTCTTCCTCTGCAACAGCGGCGCGGAGGCCAACGAGGGTGCGATCAAGCTCGCGCGCAAGTGGGGGCAGCTCCATCGGGGCGGCGCCTTCGAGATCGTGACCACCCACGGCGCCTTCCACGGCCGCACGCTCGCCACCATGTCGGCCTCCGGCAAGCCGGCGTTCGAGCCGCTCTTCGAGCCCAAGGTGCCGGGCTTTCGCAAGGTCCCGCTGAACGACCTCGACGCCATGGCCGGCGCCATCACCGAGCGGACGGTGGCGGTGATGGTCGAGCCGATCCAGGGCGAGGCCGGCGTGTTCCCCGCCCACGACGACTATCTCCGCGCGCTTCGCGGGCTGACCGACGAGCGCGACGTGCTCCTGATCTTCGACGAGATCCAGACGGGCATCGGTCGGACGGGACGCCTCTACGCGTTCGAGCACGTGGGCGTGAGGCCGGACATTCTCACGCTCGGCAAGGGGCTGGGGGGCGGCGTCCCGCTGGCCGCGCTCGTCGCTTCGGCGCGAGCGACCTGCTTCGAGCCAGGCGATCAGGGCGGCACGTTCAACGGTAACCCGCTCATGGCCGCCGTCGGCTGCGCGGTGGTGGACACCGTCCGCCGGCCCGAGTTCCTCGCCTCGGTCCGCAACACCGGCGCCCATCTCGCGAAGCGGCTCGGGGCGCTGGCGGCCGAGACCGGACACGGCGAGGTCAGAGGCCGCGGACTCCTCCTGGCGCTGGCCCTCACCCACGACGGCGCGGGCAAGGTGGCCGACGCCGCGCTCGACCGCGGCCTCCTGATCAACGCGCCCCGACCCGACACCCTGCGCTTCATGCCCGCGCTGACCGTCTCGCGCGAGGAGGTGGATCGGATGATCGAGATCCTGGCTCGCTGCCTCACGTTGGGTTAGCCTCGGTGAGTGACCGCCTGGCGCACGCTCATCGCGGCCTACGCGATGGTGATCGGTGTTCTCCTCGCGCCGCCGATCTTCGATCGCGCGTTCTCGATGCTCCGGTTGCTCGACCGGGAGCGGCCCTGGCTCTGGGCGGCTTCGGTCGGACTGATGTCGGCGGGACTGTACGGTCGGTTCGGTCGGTGGAGACCGTTGGCGGTCTCCTTCATCCTGTTCAACGTGCTCATCGTGACCAGCGTCGAGCTGGGAGCGCGGGCGGGCATCCGACTCTTCGCTCCCCAGCGCCAGCTGGAACTGCGCCGGTGGAGCGACATGACCTACAACGACCTCTTCGCATACCAGGGCCACCCGTTCCTGCAATTCACCGGCAAGCCGTCGGCGGCGCTGACGGGGAACAAGGCGCTCGGCAATCTCTCGCCCTTCAACAACCTCGGCTTCATCGGCGGCGATTTCACCCGCGACAAGCCGCCCGCGGTTGTCCGGATCGCCGCGCTGGGCGGCTCGACCACGGCCGACGGGTACCCGGCCCTCATGGAAGCCTTCCTCAACCGCCAGGCCGGAGACGGCACCGAGCGGTACGAAGTCCTCAACTTCGGCATGGCCTATTGGACCTCGGCGCACTCCCTCGTGAACTTCGTGCTGAACGTGGTCGACTTCCGGCCGGACTACGTGGTCGTCCACGACGGCTGGAACGACGTGAGGATGCGGCAGAGCGGTCCCGACTTCCGCGGGGATTACGCCCATGCCCTGAAGGTCTTCGAGCCGCCGGCTTTCGTTCCCGACCGATATCTCGTGTGGACGAGCGTCGTCTATCGCGGCCTCAAGATCAGATTCGGCCCCCCCGACTGGGCCTTTCTCGACCACGCGCTCGAGCGGCCGCACCGGTACGTCGGCGGCTTCGACAACCTCGACGAGCTCAGGCCCTTCCGCCGCAACGTCGAGACCGTGATCGAGGTGGCGCGCGCGCGGGACATCACCGTCGTCCTCTTGACCATGCCTCGCAGCCGCGATCCCGCCAAGGCGCACTTCTACGGGGCCAGGCACATCGACCAAGTCAACGAGATTCTGCGAGAGCTGGCCGCGAAGTATGCCGGGCAGATCCTGTTCGTCGATCTCGATCGCGCGATGACGGGGACGATGGAAGCCACCTTTCGCGACCTCGGCCACGTCGACGAGGCGGGGCGATCGTTCAAGGCCGAGCAGGTCGGGCGGACGATCCTGGCCCACCGGCGCGCGTTCAGGAAGTCCAGCTGATGGCTTATGATGTGACCCTGACCGAACGAGCCGGGAAGGAGCATGCACCATGACCAACGCGGCCGAGGCCATCCCGAACCGGGGCTATCACGCGCACATCTACTACGATCCCCAGAAGACCCGCGCGAGCGCCGAGCACGTGTGCGCGGTCATCGGCGAGAAGTTCCAGGTCGAGTTCGGCGGCTTCCGCGACGAGCCGATCGGCCCGCACCCGGTCTCGAACGTCCAGGTCATCTTCAAGCCCGACCAGTTCCAGCCCGTCGTCGAGTGGCTGATGTTTCACCGCGAGGGCCTCGACGTGCTGGTCCACCCCCTGAGCGACGACTCCGTAGACGACCACAGCATCTACGCGATGTGGCTGGGCACCCCGGTGCCGCTGAAGCTCCACACGCTCCGGCGCAACTACCGCCCCGAGCTCCTGCCGAGCGCCTGACCTCGTTCCGACGGGGTAGCTCGGGCCGCGCCTACGAGGTCCGCCCTTCAGATCGCGTGGCCCCGGTAGTACGTCGAGCTGCCCTCGTGGCCGAGGATGCCCCGGGTGCCCTTGTACGAATGGATGTCCGCGGTGAGCGGGCGGAGGCCGTCCAGCATCAGCCACAGACGCAGGAGATGCCGCTGGTGTCCCTCGCACCCGTCGTCCTCGAAGCTCGTGCGGTTGTGGAGGAGCGTGCAGTTGTTGAAGAAGATGGCGTGACCGGGCTCGAGCATGAACCTGAGCGTCACGTCGTCGCGCCGGCCCACCTCCTCGAAGGAGTCGAGGGCCGCCACCTCACGCTCGGCGAGGGGGACGCCGAGCTCCTTGGCCGCCATCTCGATGTAAGCCCGCAGGAACACGGTGCTCAGCTCGCCCGCGCTCTCCGAGAGCACGGGAACCTTGTACGGCGTGACCACGGGCTCTCCCGGTAGCTCTTCGCCCCGGCGGTGATAGCGAAAGCCGGAGAACAGCGGGTCGAGCAGCTCGGGCCGCGTGGCGAGGATCTCGTTGTAGATGGTGTGGGCGCTCGCGTAGCCGCTGAGCCCGCCGGAGACCGCCTTCTGCAGGCACAGCATGCCGACCACGTCGCAGCGGTCGGTGTGCAGGGTCAGCTCGCGGCTGGTCCGGTAGGCTCGCTCGCGGCGGTCCTTGCCGCCGACGTCGATGACGTGGCCGAGCCGATCGCCCATGGAGCTCTGGGAGACCGCGCGGCCGAAGTGGGTGCCGAGGCCGAAGAAGAGCATGCCGAGATCGTCGGGCGAGTAGCGGTCGCGCGGGAACTCTCGTAGCACGATGAATCCCCGGCCGTGGAGGACTTCGTCCCGCCAGGCGGCGATGTCGCCCGCGATGCCGTCCAGGGCAAAATCGCGCGCGGTGACGTCTTCGGCGCCGCGGCCGGCGTCACGGTTGAGGGCGAGCGCGCGGTCGAAGGCGGCGAAGTGCCTGCCGGTGAGCGTGAACGAGTACGCGTCCGCGGTCGCGAAGTCGGCCGGGCGCCACGCGCTCCGGGCACGAATGGGCTGCCTGTTCTCGACGGTGATCAAGGTTCCCTCCAGACGTGATGCCTCATGGCCGAGCCGTGCATAGAATATCAGCGATGACCGACATGACGCCGACCGCCGGACGGGTGTGGAAACAGATGACCTTCGAGCAGCGGCATCGCGCCGCGCTCGCCTTCTGGGGGGACGAGACCATCGCCGCCGATCAGGCGCAGGCCGTCCAGCTGATCGCCAAACACAACAAGTTCCGCCCCAAGACCATCGCCGGTCTCGATTCCGAGGGCCGGGCGCGCCACCTCGCGCGCGTACCCACGCTGCCCGACGACGTGGCCACGCGCCTGCTCGTGCTCTACCACCTGGCCGAGCAGCGGCCGATGATGGGCGCGTTCCTCGACGCGCTCGGCATGGCCCACGAGAACGGGCTGATCGAGGAAGGCCACGCCACGCCGGACCCGGCCAAGCTCGGCCCGGCGGTGGCCATGCTCCTCAATGCGTATCCGCCCGCGGACGTGTCGACCTATCTCAACACGCTGCTCTGTCACGACCAGCAGACGTGGGGCGCCCTGCAGGGGCTCCCGGAAATGCCGGCCTGACGGCCGGCCGACGTCGACGAGCGCCGATCGAAAGCACCGGGCACGCCCCGGTGCGTGGATCCGGCGTCGCTTCCATGCGCGTGAACAAGGAGGCTCCATGTCATCGCTGAAACGGACGTTCTGGGGAATCCCCCTGTTGCTGGCATCGCTGGTGTGCGCGGCGGCGGCGCCGGCCCTCGGCCAGGTCGTCGACGTCAAGTCGTTCGGCGCCGTCGGGGACGGGATGGCCGATGACACGGCCGCGTTTCAGGCCGCGCTCAACGCGCCCGCCTCATCCGTCTACGTGCCGAAGGGGACCTATCGCATCACGGCCACGCTCGTCCTGACGCGATGCGCGCTCACCGTGCGCGGTGACAATCGTCTCGCGTCGATCATCCGGAGCGCGATCGGCGACCCGAATGAAACGGCCTTTCTGTTCCGGGTGGGGCCCTTTCCCATCACCACGACGTGTGACTCTCTCCACATCGCCGACCTGGGGTTCGAGCTCGGTCACGCGAACGTGCGCGCCCTCTGGATTCACGAGGCCCGGAACATCTCCATCGATCGCGTGCGGGTGGTAGCCCTCGACTCGGCCCAGGGAGCATCGAACCGGACGATCGGGATTCAATTCTTCACCACGGTCTACTCCACCGGAGTGCGTATCAACGACTCCCAGTTCCTGGGTCTGTTCCTGGGCGTCGACTTTCAGGGTCAGGTCACCGGCTCGAGCATCAAGGGCAGCACCTTCTTCGGGCCCGGTCCTCGAGTCGTTCAGCCCTACCCCTCGCAAGCCATCTTCATGAGTCCCGATTGCGCGGGGAATTCCGTGATCAGCAACGTGATCGAAGGGTGGGACATCGGCGTCGAATCGTTCGGGACCGCGAATCTGGTCGGCTTCAACCATTTCGAACGACAGGGGAAATATCACGTCCTCTTGCATCAGGCCGCCGACCAGTCGGCCCTGGTGGCCAACGCGTTCTACGGCGAAGCCGAGGTCGTGTACGAGGGGCCAGGCAGCGGGGAGTACCTCTGACCCCCTGGCGGTCAGCCGGCGACCTCCCGCAGCCCCGCTCCAGAAACCGACGCTCAGGCTCGTTGGTGCCGCTCTACGCCGTCGCCGCCCGCGAGTGCATCATGTACGACATGAAAGCCGTGTCCGTCCGCGAGCTGCAGCGCGAGATTCGCGCGATTCTGGACCGCGTCGAGAAAGGGGAGTCTCTGGAGATCACGCGTCGCGGCCGCCCGGTCGCGCGACTCGTCCCCGCGCGGCCCCTCCGTGCCCAGGCGTGGCCGGACCTCGATGCCCGGGCGCGAAGGGTGCTAGGGCCGCGACACCTCACTCCGCCGCCGAGCCAACAGCTCGTCGCCGATCGCGGCAACCGATGACGGTCTCTTTCGACTCGAGCGCGCTCGATGTTCGATCTTGTGATCCGTTCACGCTCCGGGCGAAGGCCAGAGGCGGGTCACGCGCTCCGCTGCTTGCCCGATGCTCGACGGTCTTTCACGTCCGTCTTCGCGCGGCTGACGTAGGTTCGGAGCACCGCGTTCATCTTCGTCTGATAACGCGGGCCTTGCCCCTTGAACCAGGCCAACACATCCTGATCAATACGCAGCGAGATCGCTTGCTTGGGCGGTGGAACGACGAGGTCCGCCTCATTCCAGAAATCTGCCGGCAAGCCCGCCAGCTCGGGCGGCGAGGTGCGCTCGATCTCTCGCTCGGTGACCTTCCGCAGCCGAGCGAGATCCGCTCGGCCCTGACGAGCAGCCTCAGCTCTGCGCGATCGCTTCGCGGTACGCTTTCCGTTCACGGCGATTGCTCCTTCGCGCCGAAATGATGCGGCGCTCAGTCTCTCCCTCGGGGTTGCCGCGGTCAGTGTAGGCGACCGTCAGGTAAAGTCCCTGGGCCAAGCCAATTGCCAGCACGCGTCGCTCGCCGTAGTCCCGACGGTCGTCCATTCTCTCCAGCGTGACCCGCTCGAAGATCAGTGCGGCGAATTCGAAATCGAAGCCGCGGGCGGCCAGGTTCGCCTCGCTCTTCTTCGGATCCCATGAGAAGCGCACGCCAGATAAGACTACAATCGTATATACGATCGGCGCAAGGGCGAACTCGCTCTCAAAAGGGCTCGGGCGGCGCCGGCTCCTATTTCGACGGCATCGCCACCAGCGGGTCGAGGTTTTCTCGGGGCGGGCTTGAGCGTGCCCGGCGAAACTCGCGTGATCAACTCCAGTCGCGCCGGCTTGGTTCGGAGGCGTGGTCGCCGGCGGGGCGAAGGGGATCCGGCGCCGTTGGACACAGGAAATACCTACGGACAGGCGGTGAAGACAGCGTGCTTGTTGTCGGCGGGTTGGTTTGTTTTGCAGACTATGGTGCCGTCCACGCGTTCGAGTCCACTTGGGGGTTCGGTCAAGCTTACCGCGACCCAAATAATGGTGGCTCGAAAGGATAGGAGCCCGCCATGGCACGCGTAGACACTTCCTCGATCCCGTTTACCTACCACTCGCTTCGGACTGTTGTATCTCCCGAGGACCAGGCGCAAGGACGACGCCGATATTGTGGTGTGGCGCCCGCCGAGAGCATTTTCGGAATCGACACCCATGAAAACGTTCGCGGCTTTCTCGGCCGCGACGAGGAAGGACTGAAACGAAAGTCCACCCTTGTCAATCTCGCGATCAGGCGCACGCTCGAGAACAACAAGAACGACTTTGCGCTTCTCAACTCGGGTGTCGTGATCGTCGCCGAACAGGCCCGGGTCGACGACCACAGGGAGACAGTGTTTTTTGGAGGCCCCCAGCATCATCAACGGCGCCCAGACGAAGGGCGTTTTTGGCGCGCGACGATCACCGAGAGCCGGCCCAGCGAGCTGGTCCGCGTCCGGCTCGACATGGTGAAGCCGATGGCGGCAAGCAACCTCGTGGAGTTCACGCTCAAGCCCGAAGGCAACAACACGATGGTCACCTGGAGCATGACCGGGCGGAATGGGTTCATCGCCAAAGCATTCTGCCTCGTCATGAATATGGACAGGATGGTCGGCGGCCAGTTCGAGAAGGGCCTCGCGAACCTGAAGTCGGTGACGGAAGTGGCGAAGAAGTCATGACCCGCGCAGCCGCCATGAAGCCCTACTACAGCTGGGTCATCGTCGGCATCGTGGTGACGTGCGTCGGGATGGGCGCGATGAAGTCGCTGGCCGTATTCCTCCAGCCGATGTCGCACACGATGAGCTGGTCGCGCACGGGCTTCGCGGCGGCCGCGCTCCTCAACTTCCTCTCGATGGCGGCCGAGCCGGCGCCGTGATGATCTCGTTGACGTTCCGTCCGCCGAGGACCGCATCTGTCGTCCTGGCGACGCCAGCCCGGCGCACTGAGCCGCGCTCGCCCCCGCCCCGCCCTTTGACCGTGGCCTCCCCAACGCTTTACACTGATTTTGATTAATCAAAATGTCGGGAGGAAAGCGAATGCCCAAACGCGCCATGACCACCACCATCCCTGCCTACGTGGCGCGCACTCAATTGGGCTCGCTCCTCGAGCAGGTGACGCAAAAGAAGACGCGCTTCGTCATCACCAGGAACGGTAAGCCGACCGCTGTTCTCATGGGGGCCACCGACTTTGACGACATGCTGGAGGAGCTCGACCCCGAGTTCCAGAAGAGCCTCAAGGTCGCCGCGAAGGAGGTCCGCGCGGGCAAGAGGATCACTCTTCAGCAATACGTGAAGGAGCGCTTCGCCTCACGCCGCGCCAGCTAATGCATGCCGGCCCGTTTTAGCGTCATCTTGTCGCCGGGCTTCCGCCGCGACCTCGAAGACCTACCCGCCCGTGTTCACGACGAGGTACTTGAAGCCGTCAAGATCCTGGGAGTAAGCCCCAAGGGGCCACACTCCAAATCAAGAAGCTCAAGGCCAAGGGGATTGGCCAGTGGCGCTTGGAGGTCTGGCCCTACCGGGTCCGCTACGACGTGGTCGGCCTCGAGGTCCACCTCTACCGGGTCCGCCACCGGAGGGAGATCTACCGCGATTGACGCGCGCCGTCTCGTACATCGGCAGCACCGCCGTCGGCGGCGTGCTCGCGACGATCACCACGGGGTGCCAGTGTCATTCCCACTTCGCCCGTTCGAGCAACGTCATGAAATTCCGCTTGGGCTTGTGTGCCGCGCGGACCGACTCCAGGTATAGGGCGAAATCCGCCCCCCGCTTCAGACGAAGCATCACGCTGCGGACCTTGCGCAGGAGGCCGATGGCCGCCCGGTAAGCCTCGTTGTTCTTGTGATCGAGCGTCGACTCGACCTGACGCTGATAGATTGGGAGAACGTCCGCCGGGTGATCCTTCTCCCGCTTCGCGGCGAGTGCCATCCAGAGATCGTTCGCGCAGCCGCCTTCCTGAGCCTCGCGCCATGCGGCGTCGACGTCCTTCTCCCAGAGAAAGACCCTCACGAGTTCAGACTGGTCTACTCGCGCCGACCAGCCCCACCGATTCTTCGACGCCGCTCGTTTCGCCTCCGCTATCTGCTCGCGCATGTAGGCGAGTGCCTTGTTCCGCCACGCCGGCCACTGGACGACCCGATCCGCGTGGCGCTTCAGGTTCTGGAGCTGAGCCAGGGACGGCGATTCGGTGAACTCGGCCCACATCAGGGCCATGGCCTCTTCGTGACGCTTCCGACGGTGGTACTCGTCGGCGAGGAACTCGCGAAGCCTCGAATCAGTTCGCTCGGGAAAGGCCTGGAGACCGCGTTCCGCCCAGTCCAACGCCACATCGTGCTTCCCCGCCTGCTTGTAGGTGTCGGCGATCTGGAGGTACGCGTATGCGGAGGAAAGATCTCTTTGCTTGACGGCGACGACCGCCTCGACATCGCCGCTTCGACGGGCCAGCGTCTCCATGATGTGAGTGATCCGGAAGCGCTTGCCGTACGTCTCGGGATCCTTCTGCCCCGGCTCCAGCGCTCGCACGCGCGCCCACTCGGCCTCCGCGAGCTCGCGGTAGACCGCGAGTCCCTCCTTACCCAGGGCGCGCGCGTACTTCTCCGCGGCGCCGAAAAACGTGTCCCACTCCGTCCGCAGCTCCCAGTCGAAGAGCCGCTTGGCCAGCGTTGCCGGGTCCGGCTTCGCTTTCGTGCACGCGGCACGATGGATCACCTGTAGATGCTCCAGGATGCCACCCATGTGACCGTCCGAGTCGTCGACGGAGCCCATGGCCTCCTCGACGGCGGCGAGGGCATGCTCAGTGAGATCGATGACCTCGAGGGCGTAGCCCACCTTGAGGAGCTCCTCGATGGAGTCGACCACGTCGTCAATGCCCTGCGCGTACTCGTACGCCGAACGGTAGTCGACGAACTCGCCTGCATCGACAGCGCTGTCGATGGCTGCGCGATACGTTGCGAGATCGAGCCCCTTCGGAGTCTTCCGTGACGCCTTCAGCAAGAGCCGCTGACGCAGGCGGTCATCCTCCATCGCGCGCTCCACGAGCAAGTCGACCAGTGCCTCCTTGCCTTGAGCGGTCAGATGGGTGCGAACGTCATCCATCGTGACTGATGGCGTCGCCGGTTTCTTGGAGGTTGCTCCGCCCTCGCGACCTTGTCCGAGCCACGCCAAGCCGACCGCCACGCCGTGCTTGCAGAACGCTCCATCGGTCCCCACGGGGCAGGTGCACGAAAACTCGAGGTCCCCGTTCTCGACCCACAGCTTCACGCGATACTCGCGTGTCCCGAGAACCTTGGCGGTGATGACGTCTTCGTGCTCCCCAAGCGCCCGGACCTGGCCGCCGGCACAGTAGTCCTCGCCGCGTTCGAACGCACGCGCGCCAGCCATCCGGCGCAACGTGCGCCGGTCTATCAACCTCCCCATCGCGCCACCGTACCGATCTTCGCTTCGGCCCATGCGCCGGACTGTATCAGGGGTTGGCTCTGGCGCCTGAAGCCGGCGTGCACTTCCGTGACGCGGACCTCGTTATCCTGCATTCTGTACGACATGAAAGGTGTGCCCGTCCGCGCGCTGCGGCGCGAGATTCGCGCGATTCTGGACCGCGTCGAGAAGGGTGAGTCTCTGGAGATCACGCGTCGCGGGCGTCCGATCGCGCGCCTCGTCTCTGCGCGGCCCCTCCGTGCCGAGGTGTGGCCGGACCTCGATGCTCGGGCGCGAAAGGTGCTGGGGTCGGGACGCGTCACTCCACCACCGAGCCAGCAGCTCGTCGCTGATCGCGGCGACCGATGATGCTCTATTTCGACTCGAGCGCGCTCGTCGCCGTGTACGCGACCGCAACGCACTCGGCGCGTATCCACGCGGCCGCATCCTCGATCGCCTGAAGGCCGCTCATCTCCCTTTCGTTGGGGTTGGTCGCCACAGATAGAAGACGAGAACCGCGACGAGCGGAGCCGCCCCGGCAAGCAAGAGAGCGAGACCCCGCCGGCCCCACGTGGTGTGGACGACCATCGCCGACATGACGAACCCAAAGACGACCGATACGAGGTGAATGAAAAGCCAGAACGAGTGCAACCCTTGTTTGGAGAGCACGCCGTAGGCATGCTGCTGCGCGAGGTCGAGTGACGACCAGAGGACGCTGAAGTTCTCGCCCACGTCGCGCGGAGGCGGGGCAGCCTTGGACATCTGCTCGATGAGCGCCACCGAACGACGGCGATGCAGGCGGGATCGCTCGTAGAGCTTCTCGCACATCAGCAAGGCGAAGCCCGAGAGGTACATCTGCAGAACCGTGATGGGAAGGACGTGCGGGGCCCAACTGGTGTTCACCCCGACGGTGGCGACCCCTGCCGTCAGGGCCATGGCGAACGTCGTCACGGCCGTCCGCTGTAGCTCGTGGTGGCGAAGCTGCGTGCGCTGCTCCGTGTAAAGTACGAGCGCCGCGTTGAACCAGTCCTCGGTGCCTGAGGCCATCCTCCCGGCCGCTTACTTCGGCAGCATCGCCACCAGGGGGTCGAGGTTCTTCGGGTCGGGCTTGAGGGTGCCGGGCGGGACTGACGTGATCAGCTCCACGACCTTGTCGTTGAACGGGGTCGGGATGCTGACCTGGCGGCCTTGCTCGGAGACGTAGCCGTTCAGGTACTGCACCTCGGTGCGGCGGCCGCGGATCACGTCTTGGAGCAGCGACGGCCGGCCGCCGGCCAGCTCCTTCGCGCGCTCGGCCATGTCGCGTTCCACGTCGGCCATCCCCTGCCCTTCGGACGCGTCGACGAAGCGCTGGGCGGTGATACCCCAGATCGGCTCCACTTCGTGGCCGCGGGCGCGGCCGACCTTGATGGTCTCGGCGGCCAGGTGAATCGCGACGCGGCGCACGCCGTCGCGCGTGCGGACCTCGGCGGAACCCAGACCCGAGAGACCGGCCAAGCCGTTGGCCATGCAGTTCACCGAGAGCTTCGACCAGCGCTCGCCCCACAGGTTGGTCGTCACCTTGGTCTCGGCCACGTCGCACATGATCTTGGCCAGCCGCTCGGCGCGCTCGGTCACCTTGCCGTCGTGCTCGCCGATCTTGAAGCCGACCTGACCGCGGTCGGTGCGGATGGCGTGGCCGGGCTCGTACATGCCGGCGCCGATCGTGATGACGCATCCGAGACACCGCTCTCGCCCGGCTACCGCAGCGACTCGATCGTCGTTGACGCCGTTCTGGAAGTCGACGACCACGCCGTCGGGCTTCTTCAAGTACTGGAGCCCGAGGGACACCGCCCACTCCGTGTCGTACGACTTCACCGAGATGAACACCGCGTCGAACGGCTCGGCCACGGACTGCAGCTCGTGGATCAGCAGCGCCTTCACGGGGATCAGGTGCTCGCCGCACGTGCCCGACAGCCGCAGACCGATCTTCCGCATCGCGTCGACGTGATCCGGCCACTGATCGATCAACGTCACGTCGTGACCGGCCTTGGTCAGCATCCCGCCCACCACGCTGCCGATCGAGCCGACTCCGATGATGCCGATGCGATAGCTCATACGTCCTCCCCCGGCGTCTGCCGTCAGATGCCGAATTCCTCGCGGAAGTCGGCCAGCACCTTGTCGCGCGTTCGCGTCTGCCAGCGCGTCCGCTGGCCGATCGGAACGTTCTCGACCTCGGGCACGATCTTGAGGGCGACGAAGACCGGCCCGGGCTGGGCGAGGATGTCCGCGAGCTTGGTCTCGAACGCGCGCAGATCGTCGAAGGCGAACGCGCGCGGGTAGCCGCAGCCGCGCGCGACGACGTCGTAGGCCACGTTCTTGGCGTTGGGCACCGGCTGCCCGCCCGTCGTCGCGTAGCACTCGTTGTCGAGCATGAAGTGGTAGAAGTTCGCCGGCGCCAGCTCGGCCACTGTGGTCAGCACCCCCAGGTTCATCAGCAGGTCGCCCTCGGAATCGAACAACACGACCTTGTCCTTGGGCCGCGCCAGCGCGACGCCGAGCGCGAAGCCGGCATGGCCGCCCATCGCCGGGTCGCCCATCGGCAGGTCGCGGCCGGGCTGGGTCGAGATCTTCGCCCAGTGGCGGCCGCCCCGACCCGGGACGACGATGGCGTTCTCGCGAAGCGCGTGAAAGACGCGGAGCACGTCGGCGGTCTGGATCATCGCCGTCTCCTCTACCGGTTGAACCCGTGGTACTCGTCGGCCATCAGCACCGCCACCGGCCGGCGCGTGCGCCGCGCCTCCTCGAACGCGATCGAGATCCGCGGCGCGTCGGCCGAGGTCTCGCAGAGGTAGTAGTTGATACCGAACGCGTTGAGAAACCGCTCGGTGTAGGTGGCGGCGGTGTCCGTGTTCACGCCGTGCCGCGTCCACCCGCGGTACCCCACCATCAGCACCACGGGCACGTTCAAGCCGATCGCCCAGCCCCGGAGCGAGTCGCCGGATTCCATCAACCCCGTGTTCTGGATCAGGATGATCGGCGTCTGGCCGCCCGTCGACAGCCCGGCGGCGACGGAGAACGCGAGCCCCTCGCGACTCACCGGCACCAGCCGCAGCGAGGGCTCGGCCTGCATGAGCTGGTACAGAAAGTTGGTCTCGCTGTCGGGGAGCCACACGACGTGCGTGACCCCGTTCTTCGTCATCTCGGCGAGGACGATTTCGGGACTGAGCTGGCCTTCCGTCGTCTCGGGCATGAGGCATCGTACCGCACTCCGCGCGCCTCCCGTTGCCGGAGCCGGGGGAGTTGGTCTACTGTGAGCCAACCCTGAGGACAGGAAGGTGGGACTTTGACGAGCACGAAGCTCCCGTACGAGCGGCGGCACTTCGAAGACGTCGGCTTCATGACCTGCATGACCCTCACCCTGCTCGGCAACTACGCGCAAACCGGTCATTTCGGCGGGCCGCTGGCCTACACGCCGTACAACGTCGCCGCGCACCTGGCCGGGCCCGAGCTGGGCGGGCTCCGCTACGACTACCGGCGCCCCAAGCATCCGTACGGTGACAAGTTCATGCTGGCGGCGGGACACTGCGCGCCCACCTGCTACGCGCTGTGGATGATCCTGGGCCAGGCGCTCTACCGCAAGCATCAGGCGACGGGCGACCGCCGTTATCACGTCGATCCGGATGTCGCGATGCTGCCGGTCGACGCGCTGGGATTCCGCCGCGGCGCCGGCGCGCTCAAGACGCTGCTGTCAGACCAGGGCTTGACGGATCACCCGCTGTTCGCCCAGGCCAAGGGACGTGGCATCCGTGCGCTGCAGGGTCACATCGAGTCCACCGACCTGACCAACGACGTCAACGGCGGCCCCTCGGGCGTGGGGATCGCGACGGCGGCGGGCAAGGCGGCGTTCTGGGACGTCGTCGGCGCGCCCATGGGGACGCCGAAAATCATCGCGTTCGAGGGCGAGTTCGCGATGACCGAGGGTCACGCCCAGGAGCTGAAGACCCAGGCCATCGCGATGCAGGTCGGCAAGCGGCTCCGCATCTTCCTGTCCGACAACAACGCCGGCATCGACGATTCGCTGATCGGCGGGGTCGTGGCCAAGAAGTTCGACGGCTACCGCCTGATCGACCAGTGGACGTCCTACGGGTGGAACGTCTTGCACCTGACCGACGGCCACGACTACGACCAGATCGTCGGCGCGCTCCGGACGATGGAGGAGTGGGACCCGGCGGATCGCCGCCCGATGATCGTGATCGGGAAGACGATCAAGGGGTACTGGCCGGGCGCGGTCAACGGCAAGATTCCCGGCGCCGGCGATCAGGTCGTGGGCTATCCGAGCCATCCGTACGGGATGAAGATGAACTCGGAATACTTCGTCGCGCTGGCCCGCACCTTCGAGGAGCGTTACGGTGTCGAATTCCAGGGGATCAGCCAGGGGGCGGTGACCGACCCTCGCGAGCGGCTGATCCAGTTCAAGACCAACATCGACGTCGTCATGTCCGTGCTCGACCGCAACGGCCTCGGCGACTGGCTGGCCGATCACCTCGTGCGGATCGGCGACACCGTCACCGACCATCTTCCGCTCCGCGTCGACGTGAAACACGATCCCTTCCTGGACGATCGTCTCCGCGTGGCCAACCTGCCCGAAGAGCCGCAGACCCTCACCGTGAGGAACTCCGTCTCAGGCGCGGAGAAGCAGCTCAAGGTCTCGCTGTTCAGGAAGTCCGGCGAGACGGCGGGCGCCCGCCGAGGAATCTCCGAGATCGTCAAGTGGCTGAACCACGTCACCGACAACCGCCTGCTCACGCTCGCCGCCGATCTCTCGGAGTCGATCAACCTCGAGCACGGCAGCATCTGGGGCCACTACGACCCCGAGACCAACCCGCTGGGGACACGGCTCAAGGCCGGGATCCAGGAGGCCGGTAACGCGTCGAGCGCGATCGGGCTGGTGGGCCAGAGCGCCTCGCTCGATCCCGAGAAGTTCGCGGGCGTGTGGGCGGTCAGCGGCACCTACGGCGCCTTCACGCCGCTCATGTACCTGCCCGCGCGCGTGTGGAGCCAGCAGAACCAGGACAGCAAGTTCCGCACGGGCGTGCTCCACATCCTCGCCGGGCACTCGGGCCCGGAGACCGCGGCCGACGCCCGCACGCACTTCGGCATCTTCTCGCCGCAGGTGTGGAAGCTCTTCCCGCGCGACCAGGTCATCAACCTGAGCTTCTGGGACTACAACGACGTGGCCCCCGGCTACTTCGCCGCCGCCGAGATCGCCGCGCGCGAAAAGAAGGTCGGCGTCATCGTGATCGAGGTCGCGCGCCCCGACTTCCGCGTGGCCGACCGCAGCACGTTCGCCGACACGGATCTCCGGGCCGCCGCGAAGGGTCTGTACGTCATCCGCGACTTCGCGCCCGGCAAAGCGCGCCACGGCTACGTCGTCGCGCAAGGCTCGAGCTCGACGTTCAACCTGGTGAGCGTGCTGCCGAAACTGGAGCAGGCCGGAGTCAACGTGAAGGTGATCGCGGCCATCAGCGAGGAGCTGTTCGACCGCCAGCCCGAAGCCTATCGAAACGCCGTGCTGCCGCCCGAGGCGCGCCAGGACTTAATGTTCGTGATGAGCGGCACCCGTCGCATGTGGCCGCTCCGCAACGTCGGCTCGCTGACCGACGACTATTCCCTCACCGCCGACCAGGAAAACGTCTGGCTCACCGGCGGCACCGAGGCCGACGTGATCGCCGAGGCCCACCTGGACCCCGACTCGATCTTCGCCGGTGTCCAACGCTTCGCCCAGGAGCGTCCCCAGCGCCTGAGTCGCCAGCGCGCGCTGCTGGAGGCGCTGGGATAACCGCGGCGGCCTTGAAGATGGGCTGACGAGCGGAATACTGGGATGAACCGATTCGAAAGTTGCGTCAAGCCTCAGAATATCGACGTACCGGGTCCACGCTCAAACAGCAGTTTTGGAGCAAGTAAGATCTGACGCCTAAGCCAGCACTCTTCCCTCTCCATGAAGACGCGGCTTGGCTTCTCCGGCACGCGAAGTTGCCTCTGCACGCTGGGGTCGGTGTCGTGGAGCGCCACGGGGAGATTGACCATCCGGCTATCAAACGCTCAAGCCAGGCTACTGACCAGACCAACGACGAGATATCTCCCCAAGAGTTCCACGTCACCTGCCTCGTCCCGGCGAGCGGCCATTGTCTTCTGATTTTGACGAGCATCAGCGGCAATCCACTCACTCGAAACTTTGGAAGGCGACTCTCAGTAGCAGGCGAGACCTCTGCCGGCCCGTTTAAGCTGCATTGCCCAACGTATTACGTGAACGCGGTCTCCGGCCCTTTCGAGGAACCCGGATGGGCGATTGCATCACCAGTAAACGCGCCATTGACTATTCTCTACGGAAATTCGCGGCCGGCGGCTCGGGTTGCTGCTATCGTCAACAACTTCGACTTCGAAGACGGAAACATCCAAGAGAAGGGTCGCCGCAGCTCTCGTCGCGAGCTTCTGCGAGTAACTGCCTCCGGACGCTCAGTCGATTTCGTGTGGCGCGACGATCGAGCCCAGGTGCGTAGGCTGCTAGATGCAGGGATTCTGCGAACGGCAGCGCTCACGACTCTCTCGTTCGAAGCGTGGCCGGAAGCGCGGGAAGAAGAATTGATCGACTTTGCGAGAGACGTGGCAAGCCTTTGCGGTATCGTCACGAAGCAACACACAGGGCTTCCCATCATCTCGCTTCTCGACGCCTCCGGGTCACCAATCAAGCGTATCGTGGTTAACCCGGTCGAATCAGACTTCCGAAGGGATTCGATTCTGCCGTTCCTGCACTTCGACAAGAATGGTTTGCCGCAGATCTTTCGGCAGTGCTTTGCAGAGTACGTGAAACTACGCAAGTCACCGCTTTGGAATCGAATCCCTTCGTTTCTTGCTGGCATCGAGGACTCACCCTACCTGGAACAGAAAGTCGCAACCCTTATGTCCGCGATCGAGATGTTCCTTCGCAGTTCGCTCGTGGAAGCTGAGGCCTGCTCAGCGGTGACGCTGAGAAATCGCTTCCGAAGCTTCTGAGCATGGTGCAACGATTACTCGAATGGGAGATCCCGAAACACTACACGGTGAGTGACAGTTATCGAATTCTTCGGAATTCAGTCGCGCATGGCGCCAGGTTGCCAAGCAGGGGCGCGGTCACTCGGCGCGAATTTGATAAGTGGCACCTATTTTTACTTCGTCGAGTTCTGATACGACTTGGCTATGACGGGCAAGTACAGTGTCCTCATCGAGGATTCGCCTCTTCGTCAGCAGTGAACGACTTTTCGGCCGAGTTCAATTCTTTCGATCTTACCGGCTGACATCCTCGGGAGTGAACTTGATCCATTGTCACGTCCGCCCATGAACTTGAATGGTTCATCTCCGCTGTGCATGATCGAGCCGAAGCTGGCGTTCGGATGCTCGACGCGGGCCATCGACCGGCCGTCCCTTCACGCTGCCGTCGACGACCTGGCCGTCCGCTCCAACCCGTTGCTCGATGATGCATGGCGGCACTTCACCTAACCGTGCCGCCAAGCCGGGGTGACGCTGAGTTGGCTCGTTCCCGCCGCGTGATGGTGTCAACCGGGCTTTCCCGGGCAGTCATTTCCACCCGAGCTGTTGACGGTCTAGACCCAGCCCGATATGCTTCGGGAGGGACAAGACCATGGCGGGCGAGCGCACGATCGAGGCGGTCTTCGAAGACGGTGTATTCAGGCCCCTCGGCAACGTACGCCTGCCAGAGCACCAGCGCGTGTCGCTCGTCGTTACGATTCCCGACGATCTGCCCGCGCATCTTCTGGCGCGCGTAGCCGAGAAGGGAAAGAGCTTCGACTTCCTCGCCGATCCACGAGAAGATCTGTATACGCTGGAAGACGGAGAACCGGTCTGACCTTCCCTCTCCGAAGAGGGGATCTCGTCCTCGTGCCGTTTCCGTTCACCGACCTCAGCGCTGTCAAGTACCGACCAGCGGTGATCCTTACTCCGGATCCGATGGGGCCGGACATCGTTGTCGCCTACCTCTCGTCTGTGATCCCGGACGGCTCGCTTCCCGCGACCCACGTGATTGTCGCCGATGATCATCAGGAATTCCGGGATACCGGACTCAAGCGGACATCGGTGGTACGTCTCGATAAACTCATGACGCTTTCCCGGTCCCTCGTGCGGCGGCGGCTCGGCCGCCTTGGCCCGACTCTGCTTGCGAGTTTAGACGTGCATCTGAGAACGGCGCTGGGCCTGTAGGGCAGCATGGGGCGCGTCGGGTCGTCCTAGACCGCGACGGTTGTCGCCGACGGGATGCCCGACTACGATGCGCTGATCGGCGGCGGCGTGGCCAGGAAGCTCATCGACCCCTGACCGCCTGAGGTGCGAAATCACCCCGTTTCAGGCCCGGCCTTTCGCTTCGTGAGGGCGTATCGGAAGTCGCAGTGGCTGGCTCCCTGCATGATCGTCTGGGTGCGCGTGAGCTGCACGTCGGGACCCAAACCCTCCGCCACGGGAAAGTCCGCGCTGCATACCAGCAGGAATCCGAGTTCGGGTGCACCGATCTCCTTGTAGAACTCCGCGTAGCGACACTCCGTGACGTTGATGTCGAAACCGTCCGGCGTTTTTCTGAGCACCTCGTACTCGAGTGCGTCTCCCGCCGCGTAGGTGTCGAACGCCGAAGCCATGGTTTCGCCGAGGCCGCGTCCTCCCTGTTCCCGCCACCACGTCTCACCGAACGTTCGATACAGGTCCGCGAGCGCGTTTCGAACGATCGTATTCGCTCTCTCTTCGCCCAGCTCCGCTCGCAGCGCCTTGACGAGCGGAACCAGAACCTGCGCCTGGATCTTGACCTGTTCAATCACCTGGATGTCCATATCGAGTTCCTTTCAGTTTCCCCTCGCGTGGTCCTTGTGACGGGTGGGCCTCTCTCTAGACTTCGAGTGAGACCGGAGACGGCAGCGGGTGTCCCGAAAAATGCGCGTTCAGATTCGCGAGCAGCAACGTGGTCGCCGCGGTGCGCGATTCCGGTGCACGCCCGGCGACGTGCGGGGTGACGATCACGTTGTCGAATTGGAGAAGCTCGGGAAGCTGCGGCGGCACGTTCGGTTCGCCCTCGAGGACATCCAGGCCCGCCCCCGCAATGCGGTTCGATCGCAGAGCCTCGATCAGCGCCGCGGTATCGACGACTGTCCCGCGGCCGATGTTGACAAGATACCCTTTCGGGCCGAGGGCGGTCAGCACGTCCGCGTCGACGAGGTGTCGTGTCCCCTCCCCACCTGGCGCAGCGGCGATCAGGAAATCGGTCCACGTCGCGAGCTCGATGAGACTGTCAAAATATCGATACGCCGATCCGGTGACGGCGGTCCGGTTGTGATACCCGACCTCCATGTCGAAGCCGCCCGCGGCGCGATGGGCAATCCGGCTCCCGATCTTCCCAAGCCCGAGAACGCCGAGACGCTTGCCGGAAATGGTCGGGGTGTCGACACGCCACTGATCTTGCCATCCACCGGAACGTACGAACCGATCGGCCTGGAGGAGGTGCCGGGTCGTCGCCATCAACAGCATCATCGCGGAGTCGGCGACCGCCGAGGCGTTCGCGTCGGGGCAATTGGCGACCGCGATGCCCCGACGCCGGGCGGTATCGAGATCGATCGCCTCATAGCCCGCGCCGACGGCGCAGACGATCTCGAGCTTCGGAAGCAAGGCCATCTCGTCGCCGCTCAGACCTCCACGCCCGTTGGTCAGCACGGCCCTGACGGTAGCGCCCCCGTCGCGAAGGGCGTCGATCCGGCTCGCGTACCTCGTCCCCTCGCGCACGGCATAGCCGGCCGCGGTCAGCGCGGCGACGCGTTCCGGGGTGAGCCGTACGAGAGCGAGGACATCAATGCTCATGACCGTCTCAAGCCATTCTGAAGTAAGCCACGCCGAGAGCCACCAGAGCGAGCGAAAGGGCCAGCTCAAATCGCCATCGCAGCGGAGGCGCGAGCTTGTAGACGAGGACGACGATGCCCAGGATCACCGCCCACCACACACTGGACATTCCGATGAGGACCATGGCCACCATGAGCGCCGCGCTGCACCCGAGGCAGCTGAGGCCGTAGCGCGCGCCGGCGACCGCGGCGCTCCGCATCAGGTTGAAGGGAAGCGGGCCATGGAGCGCGCACAGCTCGCGGCAGCGGGCCTGGCTCGCCCGTTTGATCGGGCTGACGGAATAGACGCCGGCCAGAGCCAGGGCCAGTCCAGCCACCACGGGCTGGTTGGGCCAGGGCATGCCGGCGGCGGTGTAGAGCGCGTAGCACACGACGCCGAACATCAGCCATACGCCGAGGTACGTGACGGCCAGCACTACCGTAGCGATGGGCCATCGCCGCCGCCCTTCGGCCGTCCGCGCGAACTCGAGGACCACCGGGATCGCGGAGGGCAACATCATCGCCGCCATCATCACGACCCAGGTCACGGCGAAGGACTCGATCGGGCCGAGGCCCATGTCCATTCCTTCCATCCCCGCCATGGACCGTGAATGGTGAACCATGGCCGCCCAGGCCACGCCGGCGAGGGCGAGGACGACCAGTGCGGCCACCGTGGGCTTGGCCAGTTCCTGGCTGGCGTCGCGCGCTTTCATCAGCACTCGGCACGCTGGACAGAATCCGCCCGGCCTGCGTTGCCTGACCAGCCCGAACGCCATGAGGAGCCGGCTGCGGGACATCAGTCCTGATACTCGTCGCGACGGCGAACCCACGCCGCGGCGCCTTCGTCGCCCTCATCGCGGCCCTTCGGCACGAGATCCATGTAGTGGTAGGCGACGTTCAACATGTCGAGCCCACGCTCATAGGTGGAGTACGTGTGGTAGATCTGGCCACCGTCCTTCAGGAATACGCTGATGCCGGGGGCCTCGGTCAACCCCCAGGGGCGGAGGCGGTAGTTGTAGTCGACCTTCCCTGCCTCATCGGTGAAAGAGACGCGATAGTCGAGATTGAAGTCACTTCCGAGCGATGACCGCCACGGAAAGCCCCAGCCCATCCGTTTCTTGTAGGCGGCCAGCTTCGCGTAGGGGGCCCGGGAGACCGCGGCCATGGTGATGTCGCGGTGGTTCAGATGGACCGTGATGCCGTTGAAGTTGTCCATCCAGAAGGAGCAGACGTAGCAGGGCGCGTCCTCCGTCCAGGGTGTATGGGACCCCGCGGTGTCGGGATGGAACATCGCGTGATAGACGACCAGCTGGCCGCGTCCCTCGAAGAGGTCGCCGAGTGTCTGCGTCCCGTGCTCGCCCTGAAACGTGTACTGCTTTTCGACGAGCTCCCAGGGCAGATTGCGCCGCTCCCGGCTCAGCTGGTCGCGCAGCCGGGTGAACTCCTTTTCCTTCGCCAGGTGCTTCTTCCGCGCCTTGAGCCACTCGTCGTGCTTCACCACCTTGTGGGTCGCCATGTATCCCTCCAATCACGCGTTCACACTCTCTCGACGCGGGTCCGCAGGAGTGCAAGCGTGTCAGGGTCGGTATACACCCGCTTCAGCGTCCCGGTGATGTTGCCTCCGAGTCAGGCGAGGCTCACATCGCCGCGTAGCCGCCGTCGACGAACAACAGGGTACCGGTCACGTACGAGGCGTCGTCGGAGGCGAAAAACAGGATGCAGGCGGCGACTTCCTCGGGAAGTCTCGGGCCGATGAGGCTCGCGACGGCGATGGCCGCCGCGGCCGTGAGATGGTTAGCGGCGATCCGCCCGACCACACGATGCCCGGTCGGTCCCCACGCGAGGACCGAAGAGAGAACGTTCAGCAGCAGAACGAGGACCAACGAGGCGCGTTTCATCAAGGTTCAGCCCTCCCATTCGATTGCCTGGGCGCGGAGGTTCCGAGAGCCACGCCGCCGATGATGAGGACGAGCGCGATCACCAGCGGCGGGGTCAGAGGTTCGCGCAGCCAGAGCGTGGCGACGACGACGCTGACAACGGGGGCGAGGAGCAGGCCGAGGGCCGTGGTGACGGCGGGGAGGCTCTTTCCCGCCATCGCCATGGCCCAGTACGCCAGGGCCGTGCCCGGCACGCCGGCGTAGAGCAGGAGCGCGATCAGCGTGGGATTCCAGTCGACCGTGGGGATGCCCTCGACGGCGAGCGCGAGCCCAGTGATGATGACGGTCGCGAGCAGGCTCTGCCACGGCAGCAGGTCGAACGGCGCCGAGCGCCAGCGATGGGCACGCAGGTGCAGGATGCTCGCCGCCCAGAGGAATGCGGCGGCGAGGATCGCGGCGTTGCCGACGACCGCGCGACGGCTGGTCCAGTCGAAGGCCAGCGGATTGAAGAGGACGGCCAAGCCGAGCAGGCCCGCGATCACTCCGATCGCGCGCCGGGCCGTGAGGCGCTCACCGAGGAAGAGGCTGGCGCCGGGCATGACCCAGAGCGGGGTCGTGTAGGCGAGCACCACGGACCGTCCGGTCGGCACGAGCGAGAGTCCCACGCTGCCGAGCACGCCGAAGCCGACCATGTGCAGGAGCGCCAGGCTGAGAAGCACCGGCACGTCGTCGCGTGGCGGCACGCTGAGACGGCCCAGCGCGATCGAAAGCGCGAACAGCGCGGCGGCGCCGACCGCCGATCGGATAGCCACAGTCCAGATGGGCGACAGGCTCACCAGGATCACTTTGTTGACCGGCCACGTCAGGCCCCAGGCGAGGACCACGGTCGCCAGGAAGAAGAGGCCGCGATTCACAGGGTGGCCACGATTTAGCGGCCGGGGATCGAAGGACCCGGCCGCGCGAAGATCGTGTTGAGCAGTCCGGCCAGGCGTACTCCGGCTTGCAGGAGTCGGCGCTTGATCAGCGGCACGTTGTCGAAAGCGTACTGGTAGCCGAGCTTGCCGTCGCCGATCTTGTAGATCCGGTCCCGCGCCGCCTTCGACTCCCGGACCCAGTCGGCGGGCGCCGCGCTCTGCCAGGTGCGCAACTCATCCCGCGTCGGGCGGTCGATGAACGCGGCGAGCTCGGAGAAGCTCAGCTTCTCGCTCTCGATGAGGCCGCTGTCCCAGACCGAGTGGAGGTTCGTCTCCTCGCCGAACAGCGTCACCTTCACGTCGTTGCCGCCCCGGTCGGCCCGCCTGCCGACGTGCAGCGGCTGGTGGACGTCGCCCACGAAGTGGACGACGAACCGCAGCGCCTCCTGCTTCGCCTGCCGCGTCGCTCGCGGATCGCGCAGCACGGCCGAGAACCGTCCGATGGCCTCGAGCACGTCGCCGTCGGGACTGCGCACGGTGGTCTCGAGCGTCTCCTGGTCGTCGATGCTGATGTAGTGCCAGGGGCTCGGGTTCTTCAACGGCGGCTGCCAGTTCGGATCGTTCCGGATATCGTCCGCCCAGGTGGCCGCCTGATCCAGGCCTTCGGGGCCGATCAGGCTCGCGACGGCGACGGCCGCCTCGGCCGTGAGATGGTTGGCGGCGATCCGGCCGACGATGCGGTGTCCGTTCGCTCCCCACGCGAGAACCGACGAGGGAGCGATCAGGAGGAGCACGAGGACGATCGGAGCTCGCTTCACGTTCGACCCCCTGTCCGGGATGAGTCGCCAGCGCTCGCGAACCAGAGTCGCGGATCGGCGGCGCGCACACGGGCCTCCGGAAGCCCCAGCTCGCGACGGACGATGTTGGTGCCCTCCACGAGGGCGACGCACTTGTAGTAGGCGATCCGCCGGCTCAGCCCCTCGCGCCCGAAGCCGCAGTCGGTCGTGATCACCAAGCGCTCGGGCGGGATGTACTCGAGCGCCTTGCGGATCAGCCCGGCCACGTATTCGGGCGGCTCCACCACCGTGTTGCAGTGGCTGATCACGCCGATCCCGATCTTCTTGTCGGTGCGGTGCTTGGCGAAGAGCGGCAGGTCCCGGCCGTCGGTGCTGGCGCACTCGAACGTGATCACGTCGGCGTCGAGCCTCAGGAGATACGGCAGCGCGCGCTCGTAGCTCGGCGTCTCCCAGTACACGCGCTGCTGGTTCGGGTTGCCCCAGCAGGTGTGCACCCAGACCTCGGCGTCGACCCCGACGAGCTGGCGGTTGAACGCCTCGGTCAGGAACTCGAGGTCGGCGTCGGTGCAGTCGGGCCGCGTGGTGCGCCCGTGGTGGGGAGGCTCCTCGACCTGGATGAGCGGACAGCCGGCGGCCGCCAGCTCCCGGAACTCGGCGTTCATGATGTCGCAGAGGTCGGTGATGAGCGCCCGGTCGTCCCGGTAGTGTTCGTCCCAGAGCATCCCGGCCAGGGCGGGACCGCAGATCGCGCCGAACTTCACGGGCCGGTCGGTCAGGCGCTGGGCGACCTTCCAGAGCTCCGTGTATTCCAGCGGCCCCCGCGTCAGCTTCTCCTTCACCACGGCGGGTTGATACGCCTCCTGGACTTCCCAGAGGATGCGGCCCGGCCGGAGGTCGTGGCGCTGCATCCAGCCGCGCGACGTGTTCCGGTGGCCCTCGATGCCGCCGAGGCGCTCGATGGGATAGAAGAACCACGACTTACCGCCCACGGCGAGGTCGAAGCGGGTGTCGCCGTCGGTCACGATGTCGAGCCCGGCGGACTCCTGGGCGTTGACCACGGCCGCCACCGCGTCGAGGTACTGCTCGCGAAAGATCGAATCGCCGAGCGCGTCCCTGAACGACCGGCCGTGCAGGCTCTGATCGAACCAGAGGGGACGGGGATACGAGCCGGTGATGGCCGTGGGCAGCATCAGGTCGCGCGTGACGGTCAGCATGCGTCCACGAATTCTTCGATCAGCGCGTTGACCTCGCCCGGAATCTCCGTGGGCGGGAAGTGCCCCGCGCCGGAGAGCTTCACGTAGCGTGAACCGGGCACGGCGTCGTGGATCTCTTTCTCGTACTCCGGCGGGTTGGTGGGATCGTCCAGGCCGCGCAGGAGGAGCAGCTTGGGCTTCAGCGTCGGGAGGCGCTCGCGCACGTCGAAGGCGTCGATCGCCTTCAAGTCGTGGTACTGGGACAGCGGGCCCACCTGGCGGTGCCGCTCCATCAACCGCTCTCGCAAGCCGGGCTCCACGAACTTCAAGGCATGCCGCTGGTACGCCAGCCACTCCTCGTAGACCTTCGGGTCCTCGGCGGCGCGCAGCCGCATCTCGTACGCGCCCGGGGGGCGGGTCTTGGGTCCCGCGGCGACGGTCATCAGCACCAGGCCCTTCACCTCGTCCGGATAGTCGAGGCCGTATTGGAGCGCGATCGAGGCGCCCAGCGTGTACCCGACCAGCACGAGCTCCCTCTTCAGACCTTGCGCCCACAGCCAGCCACGCACCCATTCCGTGTAGCGCGCCACGTCGGGACACCGGACGCCTTCGAGGTGGCCAGGCAGGGTCGGCGCGACGCTCTTCGGGAAATGCTCGAGCTGATGGTGGAACGCGTCGGCGCAGGCGCCCGCGCCGGGTCCGTGGAGAAACACGAGCTGCGACATGCGCACGCTCCTTGTGGGGTGTGGCGTGCATCATAGCGCGACGCGTCCGTCCCGTGCGCTCGCGGTGCGCTTGCGATGCGCTCGCGGTGCGCTTGCGTTGCCCTCGCCGGTGGCATAAATTGCGTCCACATCGTCCGCGAACGACCGAAGGAGAACACCATGATCGACATGCACGCCCACTGGAGACCCGTCGAGTTCACCGACGCGTTGCGCGCCCGGACCACGGAACCGCGTGTCGTGCGCAACGGGGACGGCGTCGAAGTGCTGAAGACCCGGATGGGCGAGGAGCCGCTGGCCAAGGCGTTCGATCAGGTGGACTTCCACCTCGCCCGGATGGACCGTCAGGGCGTGAGCACCAGCGCGCTGTCGCTGCTCGGCTCGTTCTGCTGGATCGAGACGCAGCCGCTCGACGTCTCGCTCCCGCTCTGCCGGCTCTTCAACGACAGCGTCTCCAAGCTCTGCCAGGAGCACCCGGGCCGCTTCGTCGGCTACGCGGCGCTGCCGCTGGTGGACATGTCGGCCGCGGCCGCGGAGTTCGAGCGCGCGCTGGCGCTGCCGGGCATGATCGGCACGCAGGTGCCGGGCAACGCGTTCCTGACGCGCAAGGACGCCGAAGCCATGCGTCCGCTGCTCGAGGTCGCGAACCGGCATCGCGCGGTCGTCTTCATCCACCACGGCCCGCGGCCGGGTGACGCCTATCCCAAGGTGGCGGGCGACGTCGACAACGCGCGCCGCCGCAACGGCACGCTCGACATGCAGGCGAGCCTGTCGTCGGTGATGGTGACGCTGTGCCTCACCGACTATCTCGCGCCCTACCCCGACGCGAAGATCCACGTCCACAACCTGGGCGGCAACATTCCGTACGAGGTCGAGCGCATGGACCACCGTTCTCTGCTCGACACGCCGAAGGAAGAGCTGCCGTCGGCGCGCATCCGCCGCTCGAGGGTGTACGTGGATTGCAACTCGTTCGGCCCGCGCGCGATCGAGGCCGCGGTGGCCCTGTACGGCGCCGATCGCATCGTGTGCGGCACCGACGGCACCGAATTCGGCTGCGAGTGGACCACCAAGGCGCTGGCGGAAGCGCACATCAGTGAAGACGCGCGCGAGCAGATCCTGCACGACAACGCCGCCGCGATGCTCTCGCACCTAGCGCCGATCGCCCAGCGCGAACACGCGGCCGCCTGACGATTTGATCCCCGTCACCGGCGACCGGGCCGAACGAGCCCGGTCGCCGGTGCGCAAGGTCCCGCGCGAAGCGAATCAGCCGCGGGAGCGGCGACCCGTGAATTTGGGCGGGCGCTTCTCGCGGAAGGCGGCGACACCTTCCTCGCGGTCCGGGGTGCGCGCGGCGATCGCCTGGTTGCGCGCTTCCATGTTCAGGACGTCCTCGAGCGACATGCCGAGTCCCTGGTAGAGGCCGGTCTTGGCCAGCCCGTAGGCCACGGTCGGTCCCTGGGCCAGCCGCTCGGCGAGCTTCCTTGTCTCGCTCTCGAGCTGATCCGCGGGGACCACGCGGTTCACGAGGCCGATCCGCAACGCCTCCTGGGCGTCGATGATGTCGGCGAGCAGGATCAGCTCCATGGCCTTGGCCGTGCCGACGAGACGCGGAAGGAAGTAGGTCCCCCCGCCGTCCGGCACCAGACCAACGCGTGCGAAGGCCTCGACGAAGCGCGCGGTGTCGGCCGCGATGCGCAGGTCGGTGGCCAGGGCGATGTTCATGCCGGCGCCTGCCGCGACGCCGTTGATGCTGCCGATGATCGGCTTCTGGAGCCGCTGCATGCGGAGGATGGAGCGGTTCAGGCGCTCGATGAGGGCTCCTCCGAGATCGCCGTCGAAGAACGACGGCGGGACGACCTCGCCGCCGCGCTTCTGATCGCCGCCCGAAGAGAACGCGCGTCCGGCGCCGGTGAGGATCACCACCCGCACGTCAGCGTCGGCCTCGAGCTCGATGAGGATGCGCTCGATCTCGCCCATCATCGCCTCGTTCATGGCGTTGAGCGTCTCGGGCCGGTTGAGGGTGAGGGTCGCGATGCCGTCGTGCCGGTGATACAGGACGGATCCGTTCGTCATGGTCTCTTCCCTCACCCGCGTCAATCGATCATGTCGTAGCTTCGGAGGAGCTTGCCGGGCAGGGCGCCCGTGCATTCGTTGCTCTCGAACGTGACGGCGCCGTTGACCAGGATGTAGCGCATGCCCGTGGGCTTCTGCATGCGACGCCATTCGCCGCCCGGAAAATCGCTGGCGTAGGTGGGCTTGTCGTAGACGTAGCCGAGCTCCTCGAGGTTGTAGACCATGATGTCGGCCCAGTCACCGATGCGCAGGGTGCCGCGCTCCTTGAAGCTCGCCAGCCACGCCGGAAGGCTGCTCATCTTGTAGTGGGCCTGCTCGAGGCTCAGCAGCTGCTTGTCGCGCACCCAGTAGGACAGGAAGTGCACGGGCCAGGTGCTGATGGTGAGGTAGCGAATGTGCGCGCCGCCGTCGGACAGCGAGATGTGGGAGAGAGGGTTCGTGATGCGGCGGGCCAGCGTCTCGTCGCCCCGATGGGCCAGCATGTGGCTGAACGTCGTCTTCAGGCCGTCGTCGAGGGCCAGGTCCAGGAAGGCGTCCAGCGGGTGCTTGCCCTGCTTCTGACCGAGCTCGGCGAGCGTGAGACCCTCGTAGGAGCGGTTTCGTTCTTCGATAACCTGCACCACGATCATGGTGTTCCAGTCGGTGCGGGCGTGGGGGAACTTTAGGACGTCCTGCTTCATGGCCTCACGGGCCGCCGGGTCGCGAAGCTTGGCCGCGCGCTCGTCGGGACTCCCGACCAGCGGCTGAATCCAGTGGGGCATGTAGTCGAACATGTTGTATTCGGCCAGGGTGAACTCCGCGACCGGGTCCATGGAGTTTTGCTGAACGATCACGGGCAGCCCGGCGTCGCGGGCCTCCTTGGCCCAGGCAAAGCCCTGCTCGTCGTCGCCCACGGCGACGTGCAGGGGCCGGCCGCTGCGCCGCATCATTTCGGTGAGCAGGCGCTGCTGCTCCAGAGCCGTGGTGGAGATCCCGATGGTCCAACCGAGATGGCCCACGCCGAACTCCGAGAGCACGTCCGCGAGGGCCAGGAACTCTTCCGGTGAGGCCACGTGGCTGGGCAGGGCGCTGCCGTCCTCCGTGCGGTCTTCCAGGTTCTTGTCGGCCGAGAAGCCGAAGGCTCCGGCCGTCATGGCCTCGTGGAGCAGGCGCTTCATCTCGTTCAGCTCGGCCTCGGTGACGGACGTCCGCTCGCGCGCGGCCTTCATGCCGAGCACGTAGCCGCGCAGGGGCGAGAACGGCACCAGGGCGCCGACGTTCACGCCGAGCCCCTGACGGTCCAGACTATCGAGATATTCGGGAAACGTCTCCCAGTCCCAGCGCAGGCCAAGCTGCATCGAGCGCAGCGGGATGGCCTCGATGCGGTTCATCATCCGCATGTTGAGATCGCGATCCTCGGGCCGGGTCGGCGCGAAGCCGAACCCGCACTGGCCGATGCTGACCGACGTCACGCCGAACCAGCCCGACAGCGTGGCGTAGGGATCCCAGTTGAGCTGGGCGTCGTAGTGGGTGTGCAGATCGATGGCCCCGGGCGCCACGATGCAGCCGCGGGCGTCGATCTCCCTGGCCCCGCCGGCCTGGATACGGCCGCTCACGCGAGCGACACGGCCGTTCTTGATGCCCACATCGGCCTGGTAGCGCGGCACCCCCGTGCCATCGACCACCGTTCCCCCGCGAATCACGACATCGAGCTGGGCCATGCGTCCGTCCTCCTCGAGGCTGCGTGTGCTCCGTATCCGCTCGGTGGGTGATCTTACCGTATGGGCCCGAGGTCGCGTGCCGCTTTCCGAGCGAGCGCCGCATCGCACTTTTCGGTAAGATGCTGGCTCGTGGGTCACCCGCAGGACGTGGCCGTGTCGTGAGCCGCTACCGTTCACGTCGTTCGTTTCGGCCCGCGCCGTGGATGGCGGCCTTCTGCGTGATGTGGCTGCTGGCGGCGTCCGGAGAGCTGGCCGCAGGTGCCGCGCCGTTCGGCGAGTGGGTGACGACCGGGCCCCCCTTCGGCAGCTCGGGGAATGTACGCCTGGTCGAGCTGCCAGACGCGCCGCCCCTGCTGTTCGGCTTCCGTACGGGGGAGGTGCGGCAGTATCGCCCGGAGACCGGCGACTGGACGAAAAACGGGGCGCTGCAAGCCTTGTTCGGCGCGGGGGGCGGGACCGCCACGCTGCTGCCCTCAGGCGTCGTGCTGGTGGCCGGGGGTGGTCGGTCCGACAACCCGCAGATCTTCCCCACGAACGCCGCGGAACTGTATGACCCCGCAACGGGCACCTCCAGGATCACCGGATCCATGAACGTCGCTCGTTCCGACCACGAAGCCACGCTGCTCGCCTCAGGCCACGTGCTCGTCAGCGGCGGAATGAACGCGAGCACCCTGCTCATCGGTCCGACCGAGATCTACGATCCCGCGACCGGAACCTGGAGCGTGGTCGGCGCGTTGAATCAGCCCCGCGTGGGACATGCGGCGGTGCGCCTCGCCAACGGCAAGATCCTGGTCGCGGGCGGATCAGGGACGTTTGGCCAGCCCCGTTTCGCGTCCGCGGAGGTGTACGACCCGATGACCGGGACGTGGACGCCCGCCGCCGCCATGGATCGCACGCGGGTGAATGTGGCGGGCGTCGCCCTCGTGGACGGTCGAGTCCTGGTCGCCGGCCAGAGTCCGCTCGGCGTCGACAGTCAGATCTATGATCCGGCGACGGACACGTGGACGCCCAGCGCAACCGTCACCTCCTCGAATTTTGCCGCCGGGTTGGTCCGCTTGCGTGACGGCATCCCGTTGCTCCTATTCGGCGACTGTCTCCCTCGTGAAGTTGTCTGCTCCGTGAGCGGGGCAGCCGTGTTCGATCTCGGGACGGAATCGTGGGCCCCGACCGGCCCCGTGTCCCAAACCTTTTTGGGCGTGCTGAAATTGGGCGCCGTTCTCCCGGACGGCAGGGCGCTCTTCGTCGATGGCGCAGTGCCGCAGGCGGCGCTGTTTCGGCCCGACAACGCCACCCCACGGCTCGTCGTGTCGCCCCCGTCGATCGACTTCGGGAAGGTCGACGTCGGACAAGCCGCGGACAGGGTCGTACGCATCGAGAATACCGGCGGCGCGACGCTGACGGGGACGGTGACGGCCGGGGCACCGTTCAGCGTCGTATCGGGCAGTCCGTTCATCCTGGCTCCGAGCGCGAGCGCCACCCTGGTCGTGCGGTTCGCCCCGCCTCGATTCGGAACCTTCACGGGCGTCGTCCAGTTCGCCTCGAATGGAAACTGGGTGAGCGTCTCCGTGACCGGGGTGGACTTCACCACCCCGGTCGCCAGCGCCACCACTGCCTTCGTGGCTCGCCTGTATCAAGACGTCCTCGGGCGAGCCCCCGATGCCGGTGGACTGGCGGGCTGGGCGGCCTTTCTTCACCAGCAGTGCGACGCGAACGGGCTGGGGGTCGTCGCGAATGGTTTCTTCGACTCTCTGGAGTTCCGAAATCGCCCGGTCACCCTGCCTGGCCTGGTGACCGCCCTCTACCGCGCTCTCCTGGCCCGGGAGCCCGAGGCCGCCGGGCTCGAGTACTGGGTCGACGTGCTCCGGCACGACTGGCTCGCGCTGGCGAAGTCCCTTGTCGAGTCACCGGAGTTCGGAAACTTGCTGCCGGATCGGAAGGACCGGCTGGCCGTCGGAGCCGTGGTCAACCGGTTCTACGCGGCGTTCACCGGGCGCGTACCCGCACCGTCGGAAGTGGCTGGCTGGATCGATTACATCGTGGCGACCGGCGACGTGGAAGGGGCCGTCGCGGTGTTCGTGACCTCGACGGAGTTCGAACGGGCCCGGACCTTCCGCATCACCGTGTGGTCCCTCTACGACGGCATCCTCCAGCGCGGACCCGATCCGGCTGGCTGGGACTACTGGGAGGGTGTCTTCCAGTCCTCGTTGCTCTCCATCGTCAACGACCGATTCCTCTTGTCGGCCGAGTTTCAAGCACGGATCCCGAGTCTCTGCGGATCGTAGCGGCCGGCGCATGACAGGATCCCCAGAGCGCGGTACGCTTCGGCTGGATATGGCGTTGACCCGACCTGTCGAGGAGGAACCCATGGACGTATCGCGTCGTGACGTGGTGGTGGCGAGTGTATTGGCGCTCAGCGCTTCCGGCCTGTTGCTCGGCGGCTCCACGGGCGCTGAAGCCGGCGACGAGGAGTCGGTCGCCCAGAGCGTCGAAATTCTACGCAAGGCACAGCTCGAAGCCGATCGGAGCAAGCTGGAGCAGGTGACGTCGGCTCAGGTCAGCTACGGCCATTCCGACGGACGGACCGAGACCAAGGAGCAGTTCATCCACGGCGTGATGACCCGCAAGCAGACCGTCAAGTCGCTCGACTTCCCCGAGCTCAAGACGGCCGTGGTCGGCAACGCCGCGATCGTGCGCCACATCTACCTGTCCCAGTCCGAGCTCGACGGCAAGGCGACGACCACGAAGATCGGTGCGCTGCAGGTCTGGCAAAAGCAGGACGGCGGCTGGAAACTGCTGGCGCGTCAGGGGTTCCGCCTACCCGCCTGACCCGCCGTGCAGTGCGGGCGCCGGCGCGTCGGGGACCGCCGGTGCCCGCGTCTTGTGAGACGGCCATCATTCCCGCATCAGACTGAAACAGTCTGTACCATATCGTTCATCCGACCAACAAGGAGGCCTTCCATGTCGAGATGGACGTCGTGGGTAATCTCTTTCGTGCTGGCATCGCTGGTGTGCCTGTGGGTATCGCCCGCCGTCGCGCGGGTGGTCAACGTCAAAGACTACGGAGCTGTCGGGAGCGGGGATCCCGCTAGCGATGACGGGCCCGCGTTCAAGCTCGCACTTGACCAGACCATGACCGCGAGTGACCCTGCGACGGTCATCTACATACCGGCCGGTACCTATGTCATCAAGCAAACGCTCGTGTTGCCGCGATGTCAGGTCACCATACGGGGAGACAACAATCTCGCGTCGGTCATCAAGAGCGACCTCGGCAACGCGGCTGGAACCACGTACGTGTTCCAGGTGGGGCCCTTTCCCCCGTACTCTCCGCCCGAACAGGTCCCCGCGTGTGAGTCTCTCCGAATGGCCGACCTGGGGTTCCAGTTGACGAACGTAAATGGGAGAGCCCTCTTGATCTACGACGCCCGGAGCATCACGATCGACCGCATTCGGGTGTCGGCCATCAACCCGACCCCGGAAGCGTCAAACCGGACGGTCGGACTCGAACTCGTCACCGGGAGCCCGTATGCCACCGCCGTGCGAATCAACGACTCCCTGTTTTTGGGTCTGTATCTCGGGGTCTATCTCCACGGTACGGTTACCGCCTCCAGCATACGGGGCGGGACGTTCTTCGGGCCCGGTCGCGGGGTGATTCAGCCCTTCCCGTCGACCGCCGTCTGGATATGCCCTGCTTGCACGGGGATGTCCGTCGTCAGCAGCGTGTTCGAAAACTACGACATCGGGGTCGAGTCGCGGGGTGGGTCCACCATGATCGGCTTCAATCATTTTGAAAACCAGGGGCAACACCACGTCCTCCTTTATCCCCCTGCGACAGGCACCGAGCAGTCGAGCCTCGTGGCCAACGTCTTCTTCGGAACCGGAGACCACCCATGATACCGAGGCGATCGACGCCGCAGATCCCGTTCACGCCTTTCGCTTGAACGCGGGCATCACCTGCTTGGAGAACCGCTCCAGCTGATCGAGGATCACGGCCTGGGGGGTGCCGACGGGCTGGCCGACGTTGACCACCTCCAGGCCGGGGTACTTCTGCTCGACCTCCTTGAGCTGCTCGGTGATCTGCTCGGGCGGACCGATCAGCCAGGTGCCGGCCTTCATCGCGTTGCGCAGCGTGGGTAGGCCGGCTCCGCGCGCGCGCTTGGGATCGGCGACCGCGTCGATCTGCTCGGGCGTGAGGCCGGGCACGAAGCCGAGCGGGGCGAACATCTTGATGTTCTCCTCGAAGAACGGCGTCGCTTCCTTGATGCCCTGCTCGACGCTGTCGCAGATGTAGAACGAGAAGCCCACGCAGAGATCGCCGCCCAGCTTGGTCTCCTTGCCCGCCCGCGCGCGCGCCTCGCGGAACGCGTGCACGACCTTCTCGGCGGCTCCGCCCTGGGCGGCGCCCCCGCCGATGATCCCCTTGATGTCGTGCTTGGCCATGAAGTCGAGCGCGCGCGGGCTGGCGCTCACCACCGGCTGCCAGCACTCCACCGGGAGCGTCTTGGGACGCGGCACCAGCGTGATGTCCTGCAGCTCGTAGCCGCGGTACGGCACCTGGGGCGGCAGCGTGTAGTACTTGCCCACGTGCTTGAACGAGCGCTCGTTGAACGACTTGAAGATGACGTCGACCTGCTCCTCGAACAGCTCGCGGTTGGCGTCCTGGTCGCGCAGCGGCGCGCCGAACGTCTCGACCTCACGCGTGTGGTAGCCGCGGCCCACGCCGAAGACCACGCGGCCGTTGGTCAGCCAGTCGGCGGTGGCGTAGTCCTCGGCCATCCGCAGCGGGTGCCACATGGGCGCGATGTTGAAGCCGCAGCCGATCTTGATGTTCTTGGTGATGTGGCAGAGGTGCAGGGCCAGCATCAGGTTGTTCGGGATGCACTCGTAGCCCTCGCGCTGGAAGTGGTGCTCGGCCAGCCAGAAGGTGTCGTACCCCGTGCGGTCCATCAGCTTCGCGATGGCCTCGCTCTTGGGAAACACCTCGGCCAGACGCTCGTCGGACAGCCAGCGGTCGTTGGCCGCCGTCCCGTCCAGCCCCTCGTTCTCCAGATCGACGTGCCCCGCGAACAAGCTGCCGAAACTCGTGATCATGCCCGGATCCCTCCGTCGCGATATTCTCCGTCGGACCGTAGTCTAGTATGCCCTCGTCTCCTTGGGTATCTCGGGCCGTGGCGCGAGGGGGCTCCACGGACGGCCGTTCGGGA
>Ga0193725_1000047_pt1 | contig 41976 bp, 48 predicted proteins | sample H2a2metaG_FD_143058 | JGI IMG/M metagenome (GOLD analysis project Ga0193725, IMG submission 143058) | Soil microbial communities from a riparian zone of the East river system, Colorado, United States - H2a2 | ecosystem: Environmental > Terrestrial > Soil > Riparian zone | place: USA: East River... | reverse complement strand
GAGGCCCACACGTGGCGGGGCACGATGGAAGCCAACGCGCTCCGCGAATTCCTCGCCGACACGGCGTGGGGCGCCCTCGACGTGCTGGTCCTCGACCTGCCGCCGGGCACCGATCGCCTGGCCACGATCGTCTCGCTCGTGCCCGGGCTCACGGGCTCGATCCTGGTCACGATCCCGTCCGATCTCTCGCAGCTGATCGTCAGGAAGTCGATCACGGTCGCGCGAGGGTCGGGGGTGCCGGTGCTCGGTCTCGTGGAGAACATGGCGGGACTCTTCTCCGGGCCCGACGCCGGGGCGCTGGCGCGCGAGGCGGGCATTCCGTTTCTCGGCTCGGTGCCGTTCGACCGGGAGCTGGCGATCGCCGCCGACCGTGGAGAGGCGTTCGTGGAGGCGAGGGCTGACAGCGCGGCGGCGCGGGCGCTGCGCGCGATCGCCGAGCGGGTCCGCGCCGCCCTCGAGCGCGGTCACGCCGCGGCCGCCGTCCACGTCGCGGGGGAGGGGACGCCGTCGGCTTGAAGCGGCGGGCCCGCTTCTGCCTTCACTGCGGAGCCGCGCTGCGCGACGCCCGCGACGGCACCCATGTCCGCCGGCGCTGCCCGCGCTGCGGCTTCACCTTCTACGACAACCCCGTGCTCGCGAGCTGCGCGGTGGTGACGCGCCGCGGTCGGGTCCTCCTCGCCCGTCGCGCGAACCCGCCCTGTGCGGGACTCTGGGATCTCCCCGGAGGCTTTCTGGAGGCCGGCGAAATGCCGGAGCAAGCCCTGCGACGCGAGCTACGAGAAGAGCTGGGCGTGAAGATACGCCGCGCGCGCCTGGTCGGCTTCGAGCCCGATCACTACGGCCCCGACGGCTTCCCGACGCTGACCGCGATCTACCGAGTGGATCTCGCCCCCGGCCCGATCCGCTGCGCCGATGACGTCGCCGAAGTCCACTGGTTCCCAGTCACCAAGATTCCCTTCCGAAGCGTCGCCTTCCTCTCCATGCGCCGCGCCCTCCGAAAGTCCATCACACAAAAGAGATCGCCCCGGCCGATGTGACGCCGCTCAGAGCGCGGGCTTCGCCCGCGCAATCCGGCTCTGGGGGGAGGCAGCGACAAGCGAGCGATAGCGAGCGCGGAGCGATGCAGTGCGAGGTGAGACGGGCCGCTCGCCGAGCCGAGCCCTTCAATGATCGCAATCGGGGGGCGAAGCCCTCCTCCGAGTCAGGAACAGGTGACGCCGGGTTCCAGGACGTAGTTCGAGACTTTGAAGGTCGAGACGAAGTTGTCGTCCCAGACGGCCAGGCGCAGGGGACCGAGGGCGGTCTCACCGTCGAAGCCCAGCACCCGCGCCTTGGCGGCCACCTCGGTGATGGGAAGGCCGCCGCCCAGGTACTCGACCGCCACCGCCTTCTCGATGAAGATCGCGATGGTCTCGTGGATGGGCCGGTCGCCGGGCGCGCGCGGGGTCTGCTTCATCCACTCGAGGATCACCGTGAAGCCGTCCAGCGTCGCGTCGGCGGCGACCGCCGGGCTCTTCGTCATGCGACGGAGCAGCGGTCCCACGTACCGGGAAAACATGGCCGACGCCCGCTCCTCGACGCGAAACCGCGCGAACTCCGCCGACGGGTCCTGCTCGATGTAGATGCGGATGGAGAGATAACGATCTCCACCCACGGCATGCAGTGGTAGATCCCGGCGTTGAGCACGCGCAGAGCCTCGCGGTGCGTCGCCGCCAGCGTCCGGGCCTTCTCCGTGGTGTACTGATCGACCGGCAGCAACCGGTCTTCGGGGGGAGCCGCAGCGGCTCGCCCGGCGACGATCACGCACGCCAGGACGAGCGCCGCGGCCAGTGTGGGTCTAACGCTCAAGAATCTGCTCCTGGCTCACGGTGATGGGCTTGCCCCACCAGCCCTCATCGCGGGCCAGGGCGATGTCCTGGCGCGTCACCCGGGGTGCCGAGCCTTCGCTGTTCCGGACCGAGAAGAACATGTGCTCACCGGATGCGAAGTGCGTCGGATGGGCCTTCCACGTCGCCCATTCCTCGCCGGTTGCGCAGCCAGCCACCGCCAGGAGTGCACCGCCGATCAGCAGCCACCGCAGACGAGCGCTTCGCATGTGCGTATCCTCCGTGGGAAGTTGGTGCGACACCATGCTACGCGGACAAGCCACGCGGGGTCAAATGCTTCGCGCGCGCCGCCGCCGAGAGTTCGGGTCCTGGCCGCCGCGTCGGTCGTGGTAGACTCGTCGCAGAGAAGGACCCTTCCGGAGGCGCCTCTCGACCATGGACTCACTCAAGATTCACTCGCTGCCCGCGACCTTCCGACGGCCGATCATGATCCTGGCGTTCACGGGCTGGAACGACGCCGCCGAGTCGGCGACCACCGCCGCCCGGTACCTCACCGCCTCGTTTTCCGGCGAGAAATTCGCCGAAATCGACCCCGAAGAGTTCTATCACTTCGGGCTGAATCGGCCGTACACGCGCTTCAAGCCGGGCTCGGAGACCGAGAAGGAGATCATCTGGCCGGTGACGGAGTTCTCGATTTCCCAGAGCGCGGATCTCCCACGGGACGTCATCGTGGGCGTGGCCCCCGAGCCCCACCTGCGCTGGCGCACGTACTGCGAGACCGTGATCGATCTCGCGCGCCGCTGCGACGTTACGCTGGTGCTGACGCTGGGGGCGCTCCTCGCCGAAGTGCCGCACACCAAGCCCGTCCGGCTGGTGGGCAGCGCGACCGATCCCGAGCTGGCGGCCCGATTCGGGCTGCGGCCGACCCGCTACGAGGGGCCGACGGGCATCGTCGGCGTGCTCAACACCATGTGCCGTGAGCGCGAGGTGCCGTCGGCGAGCCTGTGGGCGAACGTCCCGCACTACATCTCGGGCATCGAAAACCCGAAGGCTTCGCTGGCCCTGGTCAAGCGGGTGCTGAGTCTGCTCGGGGCCGAGGCCGATCTCAGCGATCTCGACGAGGCGGGTCGGCAGTTCGATCAGAACCTCAAGGAGATCGTGGCCCAGAACGCCAAGATCAAGAACTACATCGCCAAGCTCGAGGCCAAGGACACCGAAGAGGCGGGTGCCACGCCCGGGCAGAGCGATCTCCCGCCCGCGTCCGAGCTGGTGGCCGAGATCGAACAGTTCCTCCGCCAGCAACGCCCGGAATAGGCTCCCCCCAGGACGGACCGCGCCGGCGGAGCCGGCGCTCGGACCGCCCAATCGACGTGCTCCTCGTCGTTCTCCTCGTGTGGGCCGTCGCTCCAATCGTTGCGCCGGTCGTTTCCGCCGAGGCGGATGCACGCGTCGAAGTTTCATGGCGGCCGGCGCAGCTTCGAGTCGCTGACGTTGCGGTCCTCTTCGTCCGCGGTCCGTCCGAGGGCGCGGTCGTCGAAGGGGTCGTGGGTGGACGTCCCGTTTCCTTCGTCCGCGACCAGCAGGGGTATGCGGCGCTGGTGGGATTCGATATCGAGACCGCGGCGGCCCGCCAACCCTGGCGCGTCGAGATCCGCGAACCCGGACGCCCGGCACGCTCGCTGCGTGGCGTCGTGCTGGTCGGCCCGCGGGAGTTCCCCGTGCAGCGATTGACGTTGCCGACTCCGATGGTCGATCTCGATCCGGAGACCGAGCGCAGGGCGGTGGCGGAGATCGAGACCCTCCGCCGGCTCTATCGGACGATCAGCCCGGAGCGACTCTGGCGGGGCCCGTTCGCGCGCCCGATCGCCGGCGACGAGGCGGGGACCGGCTTCGGCTCGCGGCGGATCATCAACGGCCAGCCGCGCTCCCCTCACGGCGGCGCCGACTACGCCGCGGCGCGAGGGATGCCGGTCACCTCGGTCAACGACGGTCGCGTGGCGCTGGTGGCCGAACACTTCTTCCCCGGGCGCCTCGTCATCGTCGACCACGGCCTCGGTCTCTACACGCTGTACTTCCACCTCGACGAGGCGAGGGTCGAGGGCGGCCAGCGCGTGGCCCGTGGTCAGGTGCTGGGGACGGTCGGGTCGACCGGGCGAGCGACGGGCCCGCACCTACACTTCGGCGTTCAAGTCGGCCCGGCCCGCGTCGACCCCGAGCGTCTGCTGGGCCTCCCGCTCTCGGACTAGCGGCCGCGCCGCTTGCGCGCGCTGGCCTTGGCCTTCTTCGCCGGACGCTTCTTGGCCGCTTTGGGCTTGGCCTTGGCCCGAGCGGTCTTGGCTTTCGCCTTTGCTTTTGCTTTGGGCTTGGCCTTCCGGGCCGCGGGAGGCCCGGCGGTCTTCGCGCCGACCCGGTAGGTCTTGGTCGTGTACGTGCCCCCCAGGGGCTCGGAGGCGCTGGTCTCGGGGGGCGTGTCGCTCGCGGCCGTCGGAACGTAGTCGTTGAAGTTCATCCGCTCCATGGCTCTCCTCCCGGACGAGGTGACTGCGCTGTCTTCACCGTGCAGTTCCGCGGACGCGAGTGCAAGCGAAAATTCCGTGTGCACGCGACACGTCGAGGGCGGGGCCGCCGTGCGAGGCCCGACCGGACGCGTTCAGCCGAGAGCGACGGCGGAGCGGAGGCGCGTGCTCTGGCGGCCGAGCGCCGCGTTGGACCACACCGTCACCAGCGAGCGCGCGATCAGCGCGCGCACCCAGCCGCGCGACACCTTGATCGGCTCGGCCACGCCCAGCGGATCGGGATGGCGCGCCAGGAGGGCCAGCGTGCCGAGCCCGATCGACAGCGGCCACGCGCAGGCCAGCCGCATTCGCCACTCGACGCGCGGGATGGCCATCGTGTAACGCCAGGCGACGTCGTAGTGCTCGAGGGTGAGCGCGATCAACCGCAGCACGAGCGGGCGGGCGCGGCGCGTCCGCGCCGGGTCGAGCAGATCGTGCGGCGCGAGACCGAGGGACGCCAGCTCGCGCGCCGGCAGATAACATCGTCCGGCGCGCAGGTCGCGCGGGGCGTCACGCAACACGTTCGTCATCTGCAGGGCCTTGCCGAAGCGCACGCCCTGCGTGCTTCTCTCGGCGAGGTTCCAGCCGGCCAGGCGCGGCCGATGCGCAACGTGCAGCGCGGTCCAGAACGGCCCGACGCATCCCGCCACCAGGTACGTGTAGTGATCCAGCTCCTCGAGCGTGTCGAGCGCGGCCAAGCCGCCCGCGTCCTCGCCGGGAAAGCGCGTGAGATCGAAGACCATGCCCGAGGTCAACGTTTCGACGACCGAGCGCACGGCCGACCGGTCGGCTTCGGACAGGGCCCGCAGCCTTCCGATCACCTGGTCGACGCGCTCCAACAGCCGGCGCTCGGCGTCGTTCGATTGGTAGGCCGCGCACGCCCGCATCAGCGCGCCGACGTCGGCCGGCGAGCCCGCGCACGCTGCGCGCAGCGTCTCCAGGTGGGAGAGCCGTTCGGCGCGCGGGAGCAGGCGCGTGTCGGCCACGGTGTCGGCTGCGCGCGCCAGCAGGTAGGCGAGCCCGATCGGCTCGCGCAGCCCGGACGGCAGAATCCTCAGCGAGAGATAGAAGCTGCGGCTGACCGGTCGGAGGAGATCATCGAGGCGACCGCGAGGGGCGCCACGGCGAAGCCGTGGCGCCATGCGCGTATGGGGGGAGATGGGGGGCCCGTGGCTAGGCCCCCCATCATTCATAGTCGAAGGGTCTCCGGGGCGGGTCCGGGGAGTCCTTGGCCTTCTTGAGACCCTCCTGGAACTTCCGGTCCAGCAGCTTGCCCTTCTGAGATTCGGCCTGCATCTGCTGTCGAAAGCGTTCTTCACGCTCGGCGGACTTCGTCCGCAGCGTGTCGAACGCGGCCCCCAGATCCTTGGCCGCGCGGGTCGGCGGCGGCGCCTCGTGCGCGATCACCGCTTCCAGCTCGGGATCGACGGTGAGCTTGCCCTGACAGCACGGACACGTGATGACGAATGCCATGGCGGCCACGCTACCGTGGCGCCCGGACGCCGTCAACTGGCCGGGGCGAAGCCCCTCCGAGGGTAGAATGCGCGAGATGGCGGATCTCGCCAATGAGTTCTCCTGGTCGCGAAGTCGCGACGGCACCTTCCAGGACTGTCGGCGCAAGTACTTTTTCCAGTACTACGGCGCGTGGGGTGGGTGGGATCCGGCAGCGCCCCCGGACGTCCGCCGGCTCTACATCCTCAAGCAGCTGTCTTCGCGCCAGCAGTGGGCCGGACGCATCGTGCACGACGCGGTCGAGATGGCCTTCCAGGTGATGCGGGCGGAGCGTGGAGTGCCGCCCGAGCCGTTCATCGCCGACGTGATCGAGCGCATGCGCAGCGAGTGGCGCTCGTCGAAGGCGGCCCGCTATCGTGACACACCCAAGAGTCCCGCCCTGTTCGAGCACGAATACGCGGTGCCGCTGAAGCCGGAGGCCTGGCAAGCGGTGAGCCGCAACGTGGCCACCTGTCTGCGACACTTCTTCCGGTTGCCGCTGCTGGCCCAGATCCGCGCCACCGCTCCCGAGCACTGGTCGATCGAGCACTGGTCGAAGGTGTTCCAGTTCGAGGGGACCTCGGTGTGGGTCGCGCCCGACTTCGGGTTCTGGACGCCGGAAGGACGGCTGGCCCTGGTCGACTGGAAGACCGGGGGCAGCCACGGTGGCGGCGCGTCGTTCCAGCTCGGCTGCTACGCGCTCTACGCTCACGAGGTGCTCGGAGTGTCGCCGGCCCGCACCGATCTCATCGAGGTCAACCTGCGCGAGCCCACCGTGACCACGCATCGCTGGGACGACGAGCGGCTGGGAGCGGTGCGCGACCAGCTGCGACTCTCCATCCGCGCGATGAAGGCGTATCTGGCCGATCCCGAGACTAACCTAGCGCTGATCGACGGGTTCGAGCGGACGGAGGAGCTGCGGATCTGTCGCTGGTGCAACTTCCGCGCGGTCTGTCGCCCCGAGCTGCCTGGCTCGGAGGGGGGCGTGGCCGCGCCGGCCAAGCCGGCCCTCGAAGGCGTGCTAGAGTCCGACCACCTGTCGTGATCACGACCAAGGAGTCATCGTCATGCCCAGCCACGCTCCGTATCTGTTCACCGCCGCGATGGACGTCCGCCCCGACAAGGAAGCGCTCTTTCACGAGGTCTACGACCGCGAGCACGTCCCCAGCCTCTTGACCGTTCCCGGCGTGATCTCGGTCGCCCGGTTCGAGGTCGAGCCGCTCAAGCTCTCGATCGGCGGCGAGATCAAGACCATCGTGGTCGACGGAGAGCCACGCTTCGGCGCCCTCTACGAGATCGAGAGTCCCGAGGTCCTGACCAGCGAGGCCTGGGCCAAGGCCGTCGAATCGGGCCGCTGGCCCGCCCAGATTCGTCCCTTCACCACCAATCGCCGTCATCTCCTGCATCGCCGAATCGCCTGAGGGGTCCGGGGTAAAATGGCCGAGTGAGAGCCCGCGGTCGGCTCTTCCGCAAATATGTGGTCATCATCGTCGTGCTGGTCAGCGGTACCCTGCTGACCAGCGGCGCGATCGAGATCTATTTCTCCTACCAGGAAAACAAGGCCGCGCTCATCGGCGTCCAGCGCGAGAAGGCGATCGGGGCGGCGTCGAAGATCGAGGGCTTCGTCAAGGACATCGAGCACCAGATCGCGTGGACGACCCAGCCCCAGCTCGTGGCGTCGGGCACCGTGACCGAACAGCGGCGCCTCGACTCGCTCCGCCTGCTCAAGCAGGTCCCGGCCATCACCGAGGTGAGCTACCTCGACACGGCCGGTCGGGAGCAGCTCCGGATCTCGCGGTTGGCCATGGACGTGGTGGGCAGCCAGGACGACTACTCACGCGACCCGAAGTTCCTCCAGGCCAAGGCCGGGGCCAAGACCGAGCGTGCCTACTACGGCCCCGTGACCTTCCGCAAGGACTCCGAACCCTACATGACGATCGCCATGGCCGGGACCGGACAGAACGCCGGCGTCACGGTGGTGGAGGTCAATCTCAAATTCATCTGGGACGTGGTGTCCCAGATCAGGGTCGGCAAGGCCGGCCACGCCTACGCGGTCGACGGCGGCGGCAACCTCCTGGCCCATCCCGACATCAGCCTGGTCCTCCAGAAGACCTCGTTCGCCGGCCTGCCCCAGGTGCAGGCGGCGATCGCCGGACGCGCGCCCGACGGGGACGACCTCGCGATCGCCCACGACTTGAAGAGCCGCCAGGTGCTAACGTCCTACGCCACCATCCCCTCGCTCCGCTGGGCGGTCTTCGTCGAGCAGCCGCTCGGGGAGGCCTTCGAGACGCTGCGGTCGTCGATCCAGCGCACCGCGCTCCTACTGCTCCTCGGCGTGGTGCTGTCGTTCCTGGCCAGCCTGGTGCTGGCGCGTCGCATGGTGCGGCCGATCTCGGCGCTGCAGGCCGGCGCCGCCAAGATCGGAGAGGGCGATCTCGACGAGCGCATCGCGGTCCACACCGGCGACGAGCTGGAGGCCCTGGCCGACCAGTTCAACAGCATGGCCGGGCGGCTCCAGGAGTCGTACGCCGGCCTGGAGCGCAAGGTCGAGGAGCGAACCCGCGAGCTGTCGGAGACCCTCCAGCAGCAGACGGCGACCGCGGGGATCCTACGCGTGATCTCCAGCTCGCAAACCGATGTACAGCCGGTGTTCGACGCCATCGCCGAAAGCGCCGCGAGACTATGCGATGCTACGGACGTTCTCATTCGTCGCGTCGATGGAAGTGTTCTTGTGGCGGTCGCTCACCATGGAACGATTCCGTTGATTCCCGGCGCCGAAAAGATTTCGATCACGTCGGATACTGTCGTTGGCGCCGCGTTCCGCCAGCGTGAGACTCTCCACATCCCCGACATTCTTGAAGAGCACGCTCGAGGTCGATATGTCGGCCTCGCTCCGCTCCAATCGGGCGTCGGGTACCGGACGTTGCTCGTTACGCCCCTTCTTCGAGAGGGTATGTCGATCGGCGTGATCGCGATCCGGCGAATGGAGATTGCGGCCTTTAGCGACAAGCAAATCGCGTTGCTCAAAACGTTCGCCGACCAGGCCGTCATCGCGATCGAGAACGTCCGGCTCTTCACCGAGCTCCAGCAGCGCACCCGCGACCTCGCGCAGTCGCTGGAGGAGGTCGGCGCGCTGAGCGAGGTGAGCCGGGCCGTCAGCTCGTCGCTGCATCTCCGCCGGGTGCTCGACACGGTCGCCAGCTACGCGGTCAACCTCTCCGGCTGCGACGCCGCCGCCGTTCTCGAATTCAACGCCGAGCGCCAAGCCTACGACGTGGTGGCGAGCCGCAATCTCGAGACCGCGTTCATGGACGCGCTTCAGCGGACGTCGATCGACCTCAGGCGGAGCATGGTCCACCGCGCGGCCCAGATCGGCGAGGCCGTCCAGGTGCCGGACGTCGCCGACACGGCGGCCGAGAGCATGCAGCTCCGCGATATGACGCTGGCGGCTGGATTCCGGGCGTTGCTCGCGGTCCCGATGGGTGGGGAGGACGACACGCGGGGGCTCGTCGTGTTCCGGCGGGCCGCCGGGACCTTCGACGAGCGTGTCGTGAACTTGGTCACCGCGCTCGCCAACCAGTCGAAGGTCGCCGTGGAGAACGCCCACCTGTTCCTCGAGATCGAGGAGAAGAGCCAGCAGCTCGAGGTCGCCAACCGGCACAAGTCCGAGTTCCTGGCCAACATGTCCCACGAGCTGCGCACCCCGCTCAACGCCATCATCGGCTTCTCCGAGGTGCTGCTGGACCGGATGTTCGGCGAGGTCAACGACAAGCAGGAAGAATACCTTCAAGACATCTTCACGTCGGGCAAGCACCTGCTGTCGTTGATCAACGACATCCTCGATCTCTCCAAGGTCGAAGCCGGCCGCATGGAGCTCGAGCTGACCACGTTCAGCCTGCCCATGGCCATCGACAACGCGTTGACGCTGGTGCGCACGCGCGCCGAGAACCATGGCATCACCCTGGAGACGCGGGTGGACGGGCGGCTGGGCGACTTCGTGGGCGACGAGCGCAAGATCAAGCAGGTCCTGGTGAACCTGCTGTCCAACGCCGTGAAGTTCACCGCCGAGGGCGGCCGGGTCGGTGTGCACGCCGCTCCCGCCAACGGCCACGTCGAGATCTCGGTGACCGACACCGGGATCGGCATCGCCCAGGGGGATCAGGCCCTGATCTTCGAGGAATTCCGCCAGGCCGGGACCGATCACGCGGGCAAGCGCGAGGGGACGGGTCTGGGGCTGACGCTGACGCGAAAATTCGTCGAGCTGCATGGCGGCTCGATCGGGGTGAAGAGCGAGGTCGGCCGCGGCTCGACCTTCACCTTCACGCTGCCGGTGAGGCCATGGCCAACGAGCTCATCCTGATCGTCGAAGACAACGAGAAGAACCGCAAGCTGGTGCGCGACGTGCTCACCTTCAAGGGCTATCGCCTGGCCGAGGCGGAGACCGGGGAGGACGGCGTGCGCCTGGCCAAGGAGCTGCGCCCCGACCTCGTGCTCATGGACATCCAGCTCCCCGGCATCAACGGGATCACCGCGCTGGGACAGATCCGCGACGACCCGGCCATCCGTGACACCCCGGTCATCGCGGTCACCGCCTCGGCCATGACCCAGGACCGGCAGAAGATCATGGCCGCCGGTTTCAACGGGTATCAGTCCAAGCCCATCAACGTGAAAGACTTCCTCGCCGCCGTGCGAGCGATGCTGGATCAGAAGACATGACGGACGCCGCCAAGATCCTGGTCGTCGACGACACCGCCAACAACGTCAAGCTGCTCAAGGACCTCTTGACCATGAAGGGCTACGCCGTGGTCACGGCGTCCTCGGGAGCGGAGGGGCTCGAGCAGATCGACAAGGAGCGCCCCGACCTCGTGCTGCTCGACGTGATGATGCCCGGCATGAACGGCTACGACGTGTGCCGGAAGATCCGCGAGAACCCGGCCACGGTCATCCTGCCCGTGGTCATGGTCACCGCGCTCGACCCCGGCCCCGAGCGCATCAAGGGGCTCGAGGCCGGCGCCGACGACTTCCTCACCAAGCCCATCAACCAGCCGGAGCTGCTGGCGCGGGTGCGCTCGCTGCTCCGCATCAAGCAGTTCTGGGATCAGATCAGCGAGATGAACCGGACGCTGGAGCAGCGGGTGAGCGATCAGGTCGCCCAGCTCGAGCGCATGGCCCGGCTCAAGCGGTTCTTCTCGCCGCACCTCGCCGAGCTGATCGTCGGCGGGGGCGCCGAGGATCCGCTCAAGAGTCACCGGCGCGACATCACGGTCGTCTTCCTCGATCTGCGCGGCTTCACCGCGTTCGCGGAGACGGCCGAGCCCGAGGAAGTCATGGGCGTGCTCCGCGAGTACCACGCCGAGATGGGACGGTTGGTCCTCGAGCACGAGGGGACGCTCGAGCGCTTCACCGGCGACGGCATGATGATCTTCTTCAACGACCCGCTGCCCGTCGAGAACCCCACCGAGCGCGCCATCCGGATGGCGCTGGCCATGCGCGCGTGCGTGGCGAATCTCGCCCAGGACTGGCGCAAGCGGGGCTTCGAGCTCGATTTCGGCGTGGGACTGGCGAAAGGCTACGCCACCATCGGGGCCATCGGCTTCGAGGGCCGCTGGGACTACGGCGCGATCGGCACTGTGACGAACCTCGCCGCGCGGCTGTGCGGCGAAGCCAAGCCGGGCCAGGTGCTCATCTCCAGCCGGATGGTGGGCACGATCGAAGCGCTGGTCGAGGTCGAGCCCGTGGGCGAGCTGTCGCTCAAGGGGTTCTTGCGACCGGTCACGGCCTTCAACATCGTGCGACTCAAGGGCGACGCGTGACCGCCGCGCGGACCTTCACGCTCGTCGACGGCGAGGGCGTGTCCACGGTGGACGCTTCCGCCATCGAGGCGCTCGCCGCCGGCGATCGACCGCTCGCCGTCGACCGCGAGGAGGGCGTCGCCTTTCTCGGCGTGCCCGCCCCCGTGCGCGCGGCCCGGCTTGCCTCGCTGGAGGCGCCGGACTTCAGCCTGCCGGACCTCGAGGGACGCACGCGCTCGCTGTCCGAGCATCGCGGCCGGAAGGTCCTGCTGGTGGCCTATGCGTCGTGGTGAGGCTGCCGCCTCGACCTGCCCGTGTGGCAGGCTCTCCACGAAGAGCTGCGCCCGCTCGGGTTCACGGTGATCACGGTCGCGCTCGACAGGAGCGCCGACGATGCGCGTCCCTGGATCGAGGCGGCCCATCCGTCGCACCCGTCACTGATCGACACCGGCCACGTGCTCGCCGACCTCTTCAACATCGTCAACGTCCCCACGGTCCTGTGGATCGACGAGTGCTCACGCATCGTGCGCCCGAACGACGTCGCCTTCGGGACCGACACCTTCAGGTCCATCACCGGGATCGCCTCCGCGAAATCGCTGGCCGCGGTGCGGGCCTGGGTCCGCGGCGAGACGAGCGCGCTCACCGAGGCGGAGATCCGCGCGCTCCAGTCGCTGCCCACGGCGGACGATCAGCAGGCGCGGACCGAGTTCGGCCTGGGCGAATGGCTGTTCCGGCACGGACGCGTCGAGGCCGCCGCCCGGCACTTCACCCGCGCCGGCGAGCTGGCTCCGCACGATTTCACGATCCGCCGGGGCACCATGCGCATGCGCGGCCTCGATCCCATGGGACCCGAGTTCCGCACGATGCTCGCCGAGTGGACGGCGGCGGGCCGCCCCTACTACCGGCCGCTGTCCGATACGCGTGGCTGATACCGTCCTCATCGTCTGCCACGCCAACACCGCGCGCAGCGTGATGGCGCAGGTGCTGCTCGAGCGCATGCTGGCCGTGCGGGGAATTGCCGGCGTGAGCGTGTGCTCGGGCGGGGTCGCGCACTGGGCGCGGGACGGCATGATCCCCTCGCTCGACGCGCGCCTCGCCCTTCGCGACGAGGGCATTCACCTCGCCGAGGACGCGCTGACCTCGACCGCGATCGCGCTCCACCCCGAGCTGGTCGCCGCCGCCCACGTCATCGTCACCATGACCGGGGAGCAGAAGGCGATCATGGAGGCGCTGGCCGACGCCGCGGGGAAACCAGTGCTGACGCTGCGCGAGCTGGCTGGCGAATCGGGAGACATCGCGGACCCCGCCATGCAGGGCGAGGACGTGTTCCGCGTCTGTCGCGACGAGATCAAGCGCTGCCTGGAAAAGTCGATCGACCGACTGCTGCGGTTGCTTCCCGACGGCCACGGCTGAGGTGATCGTCGAGGCCTGCCGCGGCTTAGCCGGGGCGGTCCGAGGGGCCCGGGGGGTATGGGGGGCCCGTGGCTAGGCCCCCCATTACTTTCGTCGCCACTGATCGCGGGCGGAGCGGCGTTCCTCCGGGGACATCTGCTGCCAGCGCTGGCGGGCGGCGTCTCGCTCGGCGGGCGACATCTTCTGCCAGCGGTCCCAGTTGTGCTTGAGGTGCTCCCGCTGCTCGGGCGTCATCGCTTCGAACTCGCGCTGGCGCTCGAGGATGCGCTCGCGGCGCTCGGGCGGAAGCTGCTGGAAGCGGTCGTAGGACTGCTGAAGCTCACGCCGCCGCTCCGGTGGGAGCTCGTTCCAGCGCTGAAAGTCCCGCAGCACGCGATGACGCTCTTCGGGCGCCATGCCCTTGAAGCGCTCGAGGTTCTCGCGGGCTGACTCGCGCTGCTCTGGCGACATCGACTTCCAGCGCCGATAGTTTTCCAGCATGCGCTGGCGTTCCAGCGGGCTGGCCCGGTTCCAGCGCTCGAGGTTGCGCTCGACCATCGCGCGCTCGTCGGGCGCGAGCCGCTCCAGCTCGGACCCGCCCGGCGGTTGGGCCGACGCCAGCGAAGACGCTCCCGCGCCCGCGACCACGAGCAGCCCCACCAGCGAGGCGCAGAGCCACCGACGGGTCACGCTCAACTCTCTCGGCGCGCCTCGAGCCCGTCGAGCTGGCGGATGACGTCGAGATCCTCGAGCAGGTCGAGGCGCTCGACGACCGGGTACTGCCGCAGCATGTCGAGCCGGGTTCCGAGGACGGCCTCCTCGAAGCCGCTCAGACCGTCCACCACGCGCCGCTCGTCACGCCACGCCGACGGCGCGAGGACGACGAGCGCGAGCACGGCGGCGGCGAGGCCGGCGGAAACGGCCACCGGGAATGGACGTCGCCACCACGACCAGCGATGCCGGCCCGCTTCCGACTCCAGGCGTTGGCGGAGCTCGGCGCGGTAACGCTGCCACGCCACCGACGGGGCCGTGGTGGCTGCCACGCCGGCCAGCAGCGTCCGGAAGTCGGTCAGCGTGGACCGGCAGTCGGCGCACCCGTCGAGGTGGCGCGCCACCGTCTCACGCGACCGCTGCGGCAGCTCGTCCTTCAGGTAGGCGATCAGCTCGGTCTCGGGATGTCGGCTGTCCATGTCACTCATTCCCCATCGTCCGTCGCAGGGTTATCAGAGCCCGGTGCAGGTGCACGCGCACCGTGGCCTCCGAGCACTTCAAGATCGTCGCGATCTCCTTCGTCGACAGCTCCTCTTGCGCTTGTAAGATCACCACGGCCCGCTGCTGCGGCGACAGCGTCCCCACCGCCGTCCACAGCTGGTCCGTCTCGCGCTCCTTCGCCATGCCTTCCAGCGGGTCGGTCGAGGGCGCCGGCTGTCGGTCCAGCAACGTCTCTCCCGACTCGTCGCCCGGTCGTCCGGCCCCGTCGGAGCCGGCGAAGATCTGTCGCCACCACTTCGTCTTCCGCCGCTGGTCCAGGCAGAGGTTGACGAGCAGCCGGTAGAACCACGTCGAGAACCGCGCCCGCCCGCCGAAGCTCGCCGCCGACTGGTAGAGCCGGATGAACGCCTCCTGCGAGACGTCGCGCGCCTCCTCGGCGTCGCGCAGGATCGACCAGGCCAGGCGATAGGCGCGCCCCTGGTATCGCTCGACGAGCTGGTCGAACGCCGCCTCGTCCCGGTCGGCGACCCGCTGACACAGGACCTCGTCCGACATCTCCACCAGCGATCGGTCCTCCGCGGACCATCGTCCGTCGCAGGTCGGCCATGCCGTGGGCAAGCGCGCTTGGCGCCGGAGGCGACAATTCCATCGATCTCACGCGATTCTCCCCGTCGTGCACGTCCTTGATCATAAGACGGCGGCGCCTATCCCCTTGTTTACGCTGCCCGTTCGTCGAACTTACACGGGCATGAGGGCGCCGGTGACGTGGGACGCCGCGTCACTGACGAGGAAGGCGATGACGTCGGCCACGCTTTCGACGGAAACCCAGCCTTGACGATCGCTGTCGGGCATGGCGTCGCGGTTGGCCGGCGTGTCCATCGTGCTGGGAAGGATGCAATTGGCGGTGATCCCGTGGGGCTGAAGCTCTCGGGCCAGGGCCTGGGTGAAGGCGATCACGCCGGCCTTGGCGGTGGTGTAGGCGATGACGCCGGGCCCCGGCGGCACCACGGCGCGCGAGCCGATCGTGACCACGCGTCCCCGGCCCGCCGCGACCATGTGAGGAACGACCGCGCGCGCGGCCACGAACGTGGCCGTGGCGTTCATGGCGAGCATCCGATCCCACGTGGCGCGATCGGTCTCGATCAGCGCGCCCCCCGCGAAGCCGCCCACGATCGCCACCAGGATGTCGAGGCGGCCGTGGAGTCGGGCGGCGCCGTCGGTGAAGCGGGTCATCGCGTCGAAATCGGTGACGTCGACGACGTCCATGAAGAGCCGCTCGCGAGCCGCCGGCGCGATCCGCTCGCGGAGCGTGTCGGCGTGCGACGCGAGCTCGAGCGGCACGACAACCTGCGCGCCGTCTCCGAGCAGCCGGCCGGTGACGGCGCCACCGAGGGCACCCGCGCCCCCGGTGACGATCGCGACGCGATTCGAGAGGGGAGCGTCAGCCATGCGTCACTCCGCCGCGGGGATGGCCATGATGGCCGAGCGCTGGATGTCTTCGTAGCGCACCTTGCCGGGGTCGAAGTCGGCCAGCGCGTCGGCGAGCTTCCGAAACGTCTGCTCGAACGAGGGCAGGATCTTGCGCGCCCGGCTGAGCGGCGTGGTCCGGGCCAGCACGTAGTTCTTCACGTACGGGTGGTTGATCCCGCGCTTCTTGATCCTGGCCACCACCACGTTGAGGGCCTCGTCGGCCGCGCGCACCAGGCCGGCCCGCGCCTCGCGCTCCTCGACCCCTTTTTTCAGCGTGGTCTTCAGGAACTTGTCGACCCGGCGCAGGATCGGCGCGAAGGCGCCGCCCGCGAACCGCTTGTTGCCCTCGTAGAGCAGGCCGAGCGTGACGAAGTGGGCGGACTCGAACTGAAACGCCCAGTCTTCCTCGGTGCTGGTCGGCTGCTCCTCCGCGAGCCCGCGGTACATCCGGATGACCTCCAGCGATTTCTCCTTGAGGTTGTGGGCCTTCTCGGTGTTGAGGGGAAGGATCTGGTAGCCGACCTCCGGCTCGACCACGAGGATCGCCGGCACGTAGTCGGCCTTGAGCTTGGCCAGCGCGGTGCGCCGGTGATTGCCGTTGGGAGTCCAGTACACGCCCGGACGCGGCGACAGCGCGACGACCGGGTCGATGAAGCGGTCGAGCTTCTTCACCGCCTCGGTGAGCCGCTTGACGTGGGTCGGCGAGAGATCGCGCTGGTACGGGCTGGCCTCGACGCGGGCCAGCGGCAGCAGGCAGAAGATCTGCCAGTGATCGCCCACGGGCTCACGGTAGACGGCGAGCACGTGGCCGCCGTCGCTCTCGACCCTCGCTCCCAGCTCCTGCGCCGCCCGCGGCGGATCGCCCGGCGGAAACGTCGTCCAGTTCGCCATTCGGTCACCTCAGGCCGAACACGATGCTACACCTCGGGCGTTCGCGCGGGTACGGCCGGCGCCGCGTTCACAGCGGCCACGAGAGTCCCTCGAAGGTGGCGATCGCGCTCTCGGCGCCTGCGCCAACCAAGTCGTCGGGGCCGTACGTCGTGGACACGCCGACCACGCGCATGCCGGCGCCCCGCGCGGCCAGGACGCCGACGACCGCGTCCTCGAAGACGAGGCACGCGTCGGGCGGCGCTCCCAGCCGACCCGCGGCGAGCAGGTAGACCTCGGGGTCGGGCTTTCCGCGCGTGACGTCCTCGGCGGTCACGATCGCTTCGAATCGGTCGAGCAGTCCGAGGGGCCGGAGCAATTCGACGGTATCGGAGCGTCGGGCCGAGGTGGCGACGGCGAGCGGCACGGCCCGGGCGCGCAGGGTGTCCACGAACGCGATGACCCCCGGAACCGCGGGCAGGCCCGCCGCGGCCAGCGTCTCGTAGTGCGCGTGCTTGCGGTTGGCCAGACGCCGCGCCTCGGCCGGACCGATCGCCGCGCCGAGCAGGAGGGGCACCGCCTCGACGGAGGGCCGGCCGATCGTATGCCGCCAGAACCCGGGCGGCGGAGCGACGCCAAGCTCGGTGAGCAGCCGAATCCACGCTTCACGATGGTGAGCGCCGGAGTCCACGAGCACGCCGTCCATGTCGAAGATCACGGCGTGCGTGCGGGGCATGCGGGAGTCAGCGCAGGCGGTAGAGGGGAGCGAGGGCGCGGAACGTCTCCAGGGCGGCGGTGCGGTACTGGGCCTCGGTCCAGCGGGCGGCTTCCTCGGCGGCGAAGGCGCGGCCGAGCACGAGCTGGCCGTCGCGGGTGCGCACGATGTGATCGGCGAACCCGGCCAGGTCGTCCGGCGTGAGGTCGCCGAGGGCCGCGGTCGGCGTCTCGTCGTGCTCGTTCTTGAACCAGGCCAGTCCCTTCACGCGGCGGAGCACGGGGCCGATGTTCCGCGCGCTCTTCTTCCACGCGGCGCCCCATCGCTTCTTGTCGGCGTGCTCGGGCCCGACCTCGAACAGGAAGCGCACGCAGTGGCGCGAGAGGGCCACCTTGAAGTGCGCGTGCTTCTTGTAGCCGCGCGGGTCGGCGGCGAAGGCCACCCACGTGTCGTCCGGCGGATTCACCGTGCGGCGCGCGTGCTTGGCCACGTGGACGAACGTCTCGTCACCGGTCGTGCGCTGGATGGCGGGGCCGAGACTGTGACCGAGCGTCTCGAGCTTGGGCCGGATGCGCTCGCGGATTTGGCTCATCCTCGCCTGGAACCCGTTCACGTCGAACACCTTGAAATCAGCGGCGCCGAAGGCTCCTGACGGCATGGCCACTCTCCACTCGCATCCGATCGGTCACGGCCCTGGGGAAAAGAGGGGCCTAGTCTAATCACCTCGGCAGCCGCTTTCAACCGAGACGCGGCGGCGCGACGCGCGATCAGTCGACGATTTCGAACAGGGCGATCGCGCCCTGGACGTAGAGCGGCTTGAAGTGCGCCCTGAAGAACTCGTCGGTCGGCGGTTGCTCGTTGCCGCCGTACTTGCGACTCCAGATGAGGAAATGGTCGGCGCCCAGCCGCTTGAGCTCGGCGTGCAGGGCGCGGCCGTCGCGGAGGGCCTCGAAGACCGGGGCGTAGCGACCGGGTCCGAACCAGTCACCCATGAACGTTCCGTCCGCGAAGTACGCCATGGCCTCGTCCAGGACCTGATAGAGCCGATAGCGCGATCCGCGCCGCTCGTTGAGCAGGCGATAGGCGGGGTAGGAGGGGTTCCACCGCGAAAGGTAGGCGTGGCGGGCCGTCGGCGTGGTGGGCAGCGGACCGAGGTGGACCATCCGCGCCAGCGCGAAGGACCAGCTGGGGAAGACCAGCACGCCGGCCACGAGCAGCGCGAGGACGGTCCCCGTCGCCTGACCGAATCGCCGGGGGATCGTCCGGACCAGTCGCTCGACCGTGAGCGCGGTCAGCAGGCTCAGCAACGGCAGCACGGGAAAGAGATAGCGCCCGACCTGCACCGTGAGGAACCAAAAGACGACATAGCCGAGGGTGACGGCCAGGACCCCGCGGAGGCTCCGCGTCAGCGCGCCGACCACGAGCACCGCGGGCAGCAGCCCGTACGCCGGTGACAGCGGCGCCTCGAGGTGGAACGCGGCGGGTTGGGTGGCCAGGTTCCAGGGCAAGCGCAGGAAATCGCCCAGGGACTGGCCGAGCCCATACTGCCGCATCACCGCCGTCACGGCGGCGAGGTCACCGGCGGTCCAGGGGCCGTACGAGAAGAAGCGTCCGAAGAACGGGAACACCGGATTGCCGGTCTGGAGGGCGTTGTAGACGTACCACGGCCCGCCGACGAGACCCGCGGCCAGCCCGAAGGTCAGCAGGGGAGTCCACCGGCGCTCCCGCGCGCTCCGATAGGCGACGGCCAGGCCGAACACGGCCACGAAGAAGAGCGCCGAGTACTTCGCGCCGGCGGCGAAGCCGGCGCAGACTCCGGACAGGAGGAGCCAGCCCCGCGTGCCGCCCTCGGACATCCATTTGAAGAAGGCGTACGCGGAAGCGGTCACGAACAGGGTCAGGCCCGAATCGATGAACGCGATGGTGCCGAAGGTCACCACCAGCGGGCTTCCCAGCCAGAGCGCGGCCGCCCACAGACCGCCCGCGGGCGAGCGCAGCGCGTCGCCCCAGGCATAGAGCAGGAGCGCGACCAGCAGCATGGTCAGGCATTGCACGAGCTGGGCGGCGACGTCGCCGGCGAAGAGCAGCATCAGCGCGAACAGCATCTCGTTGAGCATCGGGAAGATCGGGAAGCGCAGGTACGGGGTGAGGTGGACGCGCTCGGCCGCGATGTGTAGCTTGGGCGCGGCGAGGTGGAAGCTGGTCGCGTCGCCGGCCAGCGGCGGGTAGAGCGCGAGCATCACCAGCGGGACCACCACGGCCGCCGCGAACCCGCCCAGCACCACGAGGGCCGGCTTCCGCTCCAGCGCGGCGAGCGCGGAGAGCACCGATAGACGCCCAGGCAGGGCCGGCCAGCCGACGGCGAGGGCGGCCAGCAGGACCCCGCCGACGGCCCACCGCTGGAGCAGGCCGAGGAGACCGAGCGCGAAGGTCAGCATGGCCAGGGTGCCGAGCCCCAGGGTGATCGAGAGCGCGATGGACTCGGCGGCCGAGCCGAACGGAAGCCGCGCGGTCAGGCGCCGCCCCACCGCGTAGGCGAGCACGGTGAGGGCGGTGACGGTCAGCACGTCGGGGACGAAGATCGGCAGCCCCGTCACTTCCTCGACTCCTGGATGTCCAGCACGATCGCCTGCAGCAGGAGCTGGAACCCCAGGATCAGCGGCAACAGCACGAGCATGATGGTCCCCGTCGGGGTGGCGTGGCCGGTCACGTAGCTCCGGATCCAGATGTACACATGTACACGCCGAAGCCGGTGCCCCAGCCGAAGAGGGCCAGCCCGAGGAGGAGGAACAGGGCGATCGGCGAGAAGTCGCGCAGCACGTACTTGAGCACGATGCGCGCGAAGAAGCGCCGGGTGAGCAGGTAGGGAAACCGGAGGCCCACGTCGAGGGGATTCAGGCCGGACTCCTCGTCGCCGTACCGCGCGGGCACCGGGACGTCCTTGACCCGGGCATCGCGCAGGCTGAGCTGGATCAGCATGTCGTTCTCGAAGAAGTAGCCGTCGTAGACCGCTTCCAGGTCCAGCCGGCGCAAGCACTCGGCCCGGATCGCGGTGTAGCCGTTCTGGGGATCGAACACGTGCCAGTAGCCGGAGGCGAGCTTGGTGAGGAAGGTCAGGCCCATGTTGCCCACCAGGCGTACGGTGGGCATGGTCCTGAGCGAATCCACGAGGAGGAAACGGTTGCCCTTGGCGTAGTCGTAGGCGTCGTCGACGAGCGCGTCGAGGAGGCGCGAGAGGTACTCCGGCGCCATCTGGCCGTCGCCGTCCATCTTGGCGATCAGCTCGGCCCCGTCCTCCAGCGCGGCCCGGTAGCCGAGCCGCATCGACGCGCCCAGCCCCCGGTTGCGCTCCCCGCGCAGCACCGTCACGCGGGGATCGCCGAGGGACGCCGCGATCCCCGCCGTCGAATCCCGGCTGCCGTCGTCGACGACCACGACCCGGTCGACGAACGCCGGCATCGTGCTCAGCACGCCGCCGATGAAGCGCTCTTCGTCGAATGCCGGCACCACGACCGCCACCCGCCGGCCCTTGTACATGCTCGCCCCTCGTCGTGGGGGGCGAAGCCCCCCTCCGGGCTCAGAAGAGTGTGTAGATGAAGGGTGCGATGGCGCTGCTCTGGGCGAAGATGACCAGGGCGGCGACGAGGAGGAGGGCCAGGAGCATCGGGGTCATCCACCACCATTTGTGCTGCCAGAAGAAGGCCAGCAGCTCTCCGGCGATCCCCATCCGCGCGACCAGACTTTCGATCAGGCGCATCCGGCTCTCCTCACGCGCGTCGCGCCGTCTTGTCGACGACGTAATCGCCGAGCACCAGGACGTCCATGCCGCTCTGCATGAAGGTGTTGAACGCTTCGGCCGGCGTGTTGACGATGGGCTCGCCGCGGAGATTGAACGAGGTATTGAGCACCATCGGCACGCCCGTCGCTTCCGCGAAGGTCGAGATCAGCCGGTGATAGCGCGGGTTGGTGTCGTGGCGCACGGTCTGGAGCCGGCCGGTGCCGTCCACGTGGGTGATGGCGGGGACGAGCGCGCGCTTGTCCTCCTTCACGTCCACCACGTACAGCATGAAGCGCGCGGGGTAGTGGCGGGCGGCGTCGGGGAGCGCGAAGTACTCCTCGGCCCGCTCCACCAGGGCCGACGGCGCGAACGGCCGGAACGGCTCGCGGAACTTGATCTTGGTGTTGACGATGTCCTTCATGTCGGCCCGGCGGGGGTCGGCGAGGATCGATCGGTGGCCGAGGGCGCGCGGGCCCCACTCGAACCGTCCCTGGCTCCAGCCCACGACCTTGCCCTCCTGGAGCCGATCGACGACCCGCGCGATGAGCTTGTCCTCGTGCTCGAGCCGCTCGTACGGAATGTTGCCGGCGCGCAGGAAGCCCTCGATGGCGGCGGGGCCGTGCTCCTGCCCCCAGGCCGCGTGCTCCATCACGAAGGTGCGGGGCCGGCCGAGCACGGCGTGATAGCCGTAGAGCGCCGCCCCGACCGCGCCTCCGCCGTCGCCCGCCGCGGGCTGGATGTACAGCTCCTCGAAGGGGGTCTCGCGCAGGATGCGGCTGTTGGCCACGCTGTTGAGCGCCACCCCGCCGGCCAGGCAGAGACGGGTGAGTCCGGTCTCGCGGTGGGCGGCGTGGGCCAGCGTGAGCAGCGTTTCCTCGATCACGAGCTGGACGCTGGCCGCGACGTCGGCGTAGCGTTCGTTCTCCTTGGCCAGGGCCCCGTAGTTCGCGGGCTTCTCGCCGAAGTACGAGGGGTAGCCGCTGGAGGCCGTGAAGAAGTTGGCGGCGGGGTCGCGCGGCGGCCCGAACAGCGTCTCGAACTTGCGGCTGTAGGTCCGCGTGGTCGAGCGGTGGAAGGTGAAGTAATCCATGTCCAGCTCGAAGCTGCCGTCGGCGTGGACGCGGATGAGCTTGCGGACCTCGTCGGCGTAGCGCGGGGTGCCGAACGGCGCCATGCCCATCACCTTGTACTCGCCCTCGTTGACCTCGAAGCCGAGGAAGGCGGTGAACGCGCTGTAGAGCAGGCCGAGCGAGTGCGGGAAGCGGATCTCCTTGACCAGCTTCAGATCCGTGCCGCGGCCGACCCCGAGACTGGCCGTCGTCCACTCACCCACGCCGTCGACGGTGAGAATGGCCGCCTCCTCGAAGGGCGAGCAGAAGAACGCGCTGGCCGCGTGGGAGAGGTGGTGCTCGCTGAACAGGATCTTGGACGGCGGCACGCCCAGGCGCTTCTGGATCAGGTGCCGGATCCAGAGCTTGTCGCCGAGCCAGGTCACCATCGCCTCCCGGAAGACCTTGTGCGAGGCCGGGAACGTCTGCATGCTCGTGAGCAGGAGGCGCTCGAACTTCACGAACGGCTTCTCGAAGAACACCACGTAGTCGAGGTCGCCGGCACTGATCCCCGCCGTCTCCAGGCAGAAGTCGATGGCGTGGGCCGGGTACTCGTAGTCGTGCTTCTTGCGGCTGAAGCGTTCCTCCTCGGCCGCGGCGACCAGCTGGCCGTCCCGGAGGATGGCGGCGGCGGCGTCGTGGAAGTAGCAGGAGATGCCGAGGACGTGCATCAGAACTGCCGCCGCGCCCGCTCGAGGGGATCCGCCGTGCGGACGACCGGGAGCCAGCCGCCGCCGCGCTTGAGCCCGAGGGGATCGGCTTTCCAGCGTACGACGAGGGCGAAGGGGGCCAGGATCACGAAATAGAAGACGGTGAGGAGCACGCGGGCCTGGAAGTCACCGATCTTGCGACCGATGCGCTTCCATCCCGCCCACAGGCGGCGAAGCAGCGTAAGCATGATGCCCTACAATACGAATATTCCCCCATCCGGTCCAACCCTTGTTTGATTAGAATCGGCCAACCGGGAGGTTCTCCATGCGGTCAGGCGCCCTCGCTCTCGTGCTCCTCGTCCTCGTCGCTGGTCTCTCGACGGTCGCCACGGCGGCGCCGCCCACGGCGGCGCCGCCCACGGCGCTCGTCGTGCAGGTGGCGGCGGAGCCGCCGGGTCTCGACCTCACCGCGACACCCGCCTCGGCCACCGCCGGAGTGGTCTTCTACAACATCCAGGAGTGCCTGGTGAAGATCGACCGGCACGGCAAGACCGTGCCGTGGCTGGCCGAGCGCTGGCACACCAGCGACAACCGGAACTACACCTTCTTCCTCAAGCGCGGGGTGCGCTTTCACAACGGCCGCGAGGTGAAGGCGGCCGACGTCAAGTTCGTCTTCGAGCGCGCCATGAACCCGGAGACCAAGCACCCCTATCCCGGGTTCTACACGGCCATCGGCGACATCATCGTCAAGGACGACTACACGATCACCTTCGCGCTCAAGAGCCTCAACGCGAACTTCCTGCTCAACCTCGCGCGGCAGGGCTCGGTGATCTATCCGCGGGAGGCCGTGGAGACCCTCAAGAGCGCGCCGGTCGGCACCGGGCCGTTCCGCTTCGGTGAGTGGATCCGCGGCGACCGCATCACGCTCACCCGGAACCCCGACTACCACGTCAAGGGCCTGCCCAAGCTCGAGCGGGTGACGTTCCGCTTCATCGCCGATCCCAACGCCGCCCAGGCCGCGCTCAAGGCCGGCGACGTCGACGCCTCGCTCTTCGGTCTCGGCCCCGAGCACATCGCGGATCTGCGCAAGGACCCGCGCTTCGTGGTGATCGAGGGCGACACCACCAACGACGTGATCCTGGCCATGAACAACGGCAAGAAGCCGTTCTCGGACGTCCGGGTGCGGCGCGCCATCACCCACGCCCTCGACAAGCGCGAGATCCTGAGCGGCGCCATGTTCGGGATGGGACGCATCCTCGGCTCCAACGTCGACCCGTTGAATCCGTACTTCGTGGACCTCGCGTCCGCCATGCCCCACGACCCGGGCAAGGCCAAGAAGCTCCTGGCCGAGGCCGGCTATCCCGGCGGGTTCGAGGCGGTGCTGCGCGTGTCGCCGCAGTACTACTACACCGTGCGCGCGGGCGAGATCATCGTGGGCCAGCTCCAGAAAGTGGGCGTGCGCGTGCGGCTCGAGCAGATCGAGTGGGGGCAGTGGCTCTCGCGGGTGTGGAAGGAAGCGGAGTACGACCTCACCATCATCGGCCACGCCGAAGCCTGGGACATCGCCAACTACGCCAACCCGAAGTATTACTTCCGGTACGACAGCCCCCGCTTCCAGGAGCTGTTCCGGAAATCCGAGGTCACCCTGGACGATCACGCCCGCCGCGATCTCTACGTCCAGATGCAGCGGCTCCTGGTCGAGGACGCCCCGGCGGCGTGGCTGTTCATGCATCCCCGCCTGGCCGTGACGAAGAAGGGCGTGCAGGGGATCTGGAAGGACTTGCCGCTGCCGGCCAGCGACCTCGCCGAGGTGGGCTGGGCGCAGTAGCCGGCCCGCCACGGCCGTGCGCGGATACGTCGTCCGGCGCGTGGTGTCGTTCGTCGTCACGCTCGGTTTCGTCTCCGTTCTCGTGTTCGTCGCCATCCGCGTGCTCCCCGGCGATCCCGTCCTCGTCATGGCCGGAGCGGAGGCGAACCCCGAGGTCGTGGCGCGCCTGCGCGCCGCGATGGGGCTCGACCGGCCGTTGATCGTCCAGTACGCGGACTGGCTCGGAGGCGCCCTGCGCGGCGAGCTGGGGGTGTCGATCCAGTACGACGTGCCCGTGGGCGCGCTGATCGTGAGCCGTCTGCCCGTCACGCTGCCGCTGACGGTGATGGCGGCGTTCTTCACGCTGCTGGTGGCGCTTCCGCTCGGCGTCCACGCCGCCACCCACGCCCGCCGCCCGGGCGATTACCTGACCATGATCGTCGCCCAGGTCGGCCTCGCGGTTCCGTCGTTCTGGGCGGGGTTGCTGCTGATCCTGCTCTTCTCGGTCCGCCTGGGTTGGTTCAGGTCGGGCGGATTCGAGGGCTGGACGCTGGGCTTCTGGGCGGCCATGCGCTCACTGCTGTTGCCGGCCCTCGCGCTCGGACTCTTCCAGGCCGCGGTCCTGATCCGGGCCACGCGCTCGTCGCTGCTCGAGGTGCTCGGCGAGGAATACGTACGCACCGCGCGGGCCAAGGGCGTGTCCGAGCGGCTCGTGATCTTTCGGCACGCGCTGAGGAACGCGATGATCCCGGTGGTCACGGTGGCCGGTGTCCAGCTCGGTCAGCTCCTGGCGGGCAGCATCATTCTCGAGTCGGTCTTCGCGTTGCCCGGCCTCGGCCGGCTGGCCCTGGGCGCCATCGCCGCGCGCGACCTGCCCGTCGTCCAGGGCGTCACGCTGTTCGTGGCCTCGTGCATCGTGGCCATCAATTTCGCCGTCGACCTCTCGTACGCGTGGCTCGACCCGCGCATTCGCCATGAGTAGCGCGTGGCGGGTGCACGTGGCGTTCTCGGTGGGGCTCGGGATCACGCTCCTGCTGGTCGCGGTGGCGCTCGTGTCGCTGGTGTGGACGCCGGCCGATCCCCTCAGCATGTCGATCGCGGGCCGCCTGGAAGGTCCGTCGCGTCAGCACCCGTTCGGCACCGATCAGTACGGACGCGACGTGCTGGCCCGGGTGATGGCGGGAACGGTCACTTCGATCGCGGTGGGCGTGCTGGCCGTGGCGGTGGGCGCCGGGGTGGGGGTGCCGCTGGGCATCGCCGGCGGTTACGTGGGCGGCTGGCTCGACGAGGTGCTGATGCGTCTGGTCGACGCCGTCCAGGGATTCCCGGCGATCCTCTCCGCGCTGCTCTTCAGCGCGGTCTTCCGTCCGGGGATCACGATCAGCACGGTGGCCATCGGCATCGCGTTCGTTCCCGCCTTCGCCCGGCTGGCGCGCGGGAGCTTCCTCGAGTTGGGGGGACGGGAGTTCGTCCTGGCGGCCGCCGCGCTGGGCGCCAATGACCTCAGGCTGATCGGTCGGCACATCCTTCCCAACGCCCTGTCGCCCCTGATCGTCCAGGCCACGACCAGCTTCCCGGTCGCGATCCTGGCCGAGGCGGCCCTGGCCTACCTCGGCCTTGGCACGCAACCACCGCAGCCCTCGTGGGGACTCATGCTCAAGGAAGCTCAGAACTTCCTGTCCCTGAGCCCCTGGTTTGCCCTTTTTCCCGGCGCCGCCATCGCGCTGTCCGTCCTCGGATTGAACTTGCTCGGAGACGGCCTGCGCGACCTCCTCGACAGCCGCCAGCAGTGAATCCGGAGCGGGGCCAACGCCCCCTCCGAGTCAATTGACTTCCGACGGTGGGTCGCCGTATCGTAGCGGATGGGCTTGTTGCCGGGCGCTGGCGTTATGCCAGCGAAATCCGCAGGATGCGCTGGGGAGAATGAAAAGCGATGAAGGTGTTCAATGCCTCATTCACACTGGCGAGTGAGGAGGGAACCGAGGTCTCCGACATCACCAAGCAGGTCCGGGACATCGTCCAGAACTCCTCGGTGACCACAGGCATCGCTCTCGTCAACACGCTGCACACGACCTGCGCGCTCTTCGTCAACGAATTCCAGGCGGCGCTGATCGACGATCTCAAAGGGCTCGTGGAACGGCTGGTGCCCGAGCGCGGCGGCTACCGCCACGACGACGCCCGGTATTCCGACTGCGAGCGTGGCAACGCTCACTCCCACCTGCGCGCCGCGCTGCTGGGCCGAAGCATCGCCGTCGGACTCAACAACGGTGAGCTGACGCTGGGGCGCTTCCAGTCGATCATCTTCGCGGAATTCGACGGTCCCCGGAAACGCGAAATCCACATCCAGTTGATCGGCGAGTAGCTCGGAGGGGGCTTCGCCCCCGCACGGCCCTCGATCGTTGAAAGGCTCGGCTCGCCGCCGAGTGGCTCACTCTCCCAACCCACGCAATCGGCGGCGCGGTCCGACTCGCGCGGGGTATGATATCGGCGCGGTGGGGGCAGGGGCGTCCGAATGACGAGGGCGTTGCGCGAGCTGATCGCGTATCGCGAGATTTTGCTCATTCTCATCTGGCGGGATCTCAAGACTCGCTGGCGGGATCTCAAGACTCGGTATCGCGGATCGGTACTCGGGTTCTTGTGGACCTTCTTGAACCCGCTCCTGCTGATGGTCATCTACTCGCTGGTGTTCTCGGTGTACATGCGGGTCGACATCCGAGCCTACCCGATCTTCGTATTCGCGGGACTGCTCCCGTGGATCTGGTTCTCGTCGTCCATGCTGGCGGGCGCCAGCTCCGTGGTGGACAGCGGCTCCCTCATGAAGCGTGTGCCGTTTCCGCCCCAGATCCTGCCCGCGGTCTCGGTGACCGCGGCGCTCGTGAACTTCCTGCTCGCGCTACCCCTGCTGCTCGTGTTCATGGTCGCCTGGGGCCTGCCTGTCGGCTGGTCGCTGCTGCTCCTGCCGCTACCGATCGCGATCCAGTACGTGTTCACGCTCGGCCTCACCATCGTGCTCTCGATGCTCACGGTTCGGTATCGCGACCTCCAGCAGCTCCTGGCCAATCTGCTCACGCTGTGGTTTTTTCTCACTCCCGTGCTCTATCCCACCGCGATGGTCCCCGCGCGCTTCCACGCGTTTCTCTTGCTGAACCCCATGGCGATCCTGGTGTCGGCGTTCCAGGACGCGGTCTATGGGGCCCAGGTACCCTCGTTCATGCACCTGGCTCCCGTGGCCCTGGTGGCGCTGGTCGTCTTCGGGGTGGCCCTGGCCCTCGCCGATCGGATGCGCTGGGGCCTGGCCGAAGAGATCTGATGCCGCCGGCCATCGAGCTGCGCGGCATCTCCAAGCTGTTCCGCGCCCACGGCGGCCGGCCGCCGACCACGCTGAAGTCCGCGGTGCTCGAGCTGATCCGCCGGCGGAATCAGCGCGGGCGGGAGCGGTTCGTGGCCTTGCGCGACATCGACCTCACGGTGGAGAAGGGGCAGACGCTCGGCATCGTGGGCGCCAACGGATCGGGGAAGAGCACGCTGCTCAAGCTCGTGGCGGGCATCTACCGGCCCGACAGCGGCACGGTCCGGGTCCAGGGACGGGTGGCCCCGCTGATCGAGCTGGGGGCCGGCTTTCATCCGGAGCTGACCGGGCGGGAGAACGTGGTGATCAACGGCATCATCCTCGGCCTGTCCCAGCGCGAGGTCCGGCGGCGGCTCGACGCGATCGTGGAGTTCGCCGGCATGCAGGAGTTCATCGACGCCCCCGCCCGCACCTACTCCTCCGGCATGTACATGCGGCTGGGTTTCGCGGTGGCCGTCCACCTCGAGCCCGACGTGCTGCTCATGGACGAGGTGCTGGCCATCGGCGACGAGGCCTTCGCGCGCAAGTGCGCCGACCGCTTCGCGGAGTTCCGCCGGCTGGGCAAGACCGTGCTGCTGGTCGGGCACGAAGCCGCGACCGTGGAACGCTGGTGCGACGAGGCGGTGTGGCTCGACCACGGGATGATCCGCGCCTCCGGCGCGCCGCACAAGGTCATCGATCTGTATCGCCAGGAGATGTCCGAGCAGGAATCCGACGCGCTCGCTCGCGCCTACGACCGGTCGCTCACCGCCGGCGGGGCCGCCCGGATGGCGAGCGAGACCCGCGATCGGTGGGGCACGCGCGAGATCGAGATCGATGGAGTGCGGCTGGACGACACCTACGGCAACGAACGGTACGTGTACGCGCCGGGAGAGCCCGTCACCCTCCGCTTCGCCTATCGCGTGCACCGCCCGGTCGAACGGCCCGTCTTCGGCTTCGCCATCGTCCGCAACGACGGCCTGTGGATCTACGGCACCGACACCACGCTGGGCCGGATCGGAGTCCCCGAGTTGGGGGCGAGCGGCGACGTGGAAGTGACGATCGATTCGATCGGCCTCGTCGGCGGGAGCTACTTCGTCGACGTCGGCGTGCACGCCGAGGACGGCACTCCGTACGATTACCACAGCCGCCGCTATCCGTTCTCGGTGCGCGACGACGCGGCCGAGCGGGGAGTGACCAAGATTCGCCATCGCTGGCGTATCGTTCCCGACGCGGCGCGCGGACGCGGCTGACGTGCACGTCGCGCTGGACGGCCAGCCGCTGCTCGCGCCGCTGGCCGGGGTCGGGCACTACACCCGGCAACTCATCCACGCGCTCGCCCGGGTCGGTCCCAGTCACCGCTATTCCGTGGTGGTCCCGCATCCGCCGGGCGCGCTGACCCGGGAGCGGGCGTCCCACGTCGGCTTCGCCGAGTCCAACGTCGAGGTCGTCATTCCGGGCTGGTGGTCGACGATGCGGGCGCGGGTGGAGCGCAGGCTCGGGCGCGATCCCATGATACGTCGCGGCGCCGATCCGCCGGGCGACCTCTTCCACGCGACCAACCACGTGTTTCCGTTCCGGGTGCGGGCGGCGCGAACGGTGCTGACGATCCACGACGTTACGCTCCTCCTGTTCCCGGAATGGCACCCCGCACGCCGGCTTGCCATGATGGTGCCCGCGCTGGCGCGGGCGGCCGCCCGCGCCGACTGCATCATCGCCCCGTCGCACCACACGCGAGACGACGTCATCAAGCTGCTGGCGGTCGAGCCCGAGCGGGTCGTGGTGGTGCCGGAAGGCATCGACCCGGTCTTCGCGCCGGAGGAGGACGCGGAGGTCGACGCGTCCCTGGCCCCGCTCGGCTTGCGGAGGGGAGACTATCTGCTCTTCCTCGCAACCATCGAGCCCCGCAAGAATCTGACGCGGCTGCTCCAGGCCCTGGAGTCCGCGGAGCCCGGCGTCGGGTTGCTGGTGCTGGCCGGCGGCCACGGCTGGAACAACGAGGCGATCCGCGACGCGATCGCGCGGCTCGCGCGCGCCGGCCGGGTGCGCGATCTCGGTTACGTGCGCGACGATCTCCGGCGGCCGCTGCTCGCCGGCGCCCGCGCCTTCGTTTATCCCTCGCTCGCCGAAGGCTTCGGGCTCCCGCCGCTGGAGGCGATGGCCTGCGGCACGCCCGTGCTCACCTCCAGCGTCTCGGCCCTCCCCGAGACTGTGGGCGACGCGGCGCTCTGCGTCGACCCGACGAGCGTCCAGGCGCTCGCCGCGGCCCTCACGCGGATCTGGAGCGACGACGCTCTGCGCGCCGATTTACGGATCCGCGGCCTCGCCCGGGCGACCCTGTTCTCCTGGGATCGGACGGCACGGCTCACCCTGGACGTCTACCGCACCGTGCTCGAGGGGGCACCTTGATCGCCGACCCTCTGCGGCGTCAGGTGAGCGATGATCGCTGACGTGCGCGTCGCGGTCGATGGCCAGCCGCTGCTCGGGCCGCTGGCCGGCATCGGGCACTACACCCACCAGCTCATCCACGCCCTGGCCCGGGTGGAGCCACGCCACCGCTACTACGTGGTGGCGCCCCGCCCGCTGCGCCGGCTGAGTCTGCGGAGCCTGCCCCTCTCGAATTTCTCCGAGCCCAACGTCGAGGTCGCCGTCTCCCCCTGGTGGGCGGTGTTGCGCGCGCGGCTTCGGCACCCCCTCGCGCGCACGGCCGTGCTGAAGGCCGTCGATCCGCCAGTCGACGTCTTCCACGCCACCAACAACGTGTTTCCCTACCCGGTGCCCGCCGCCCGGAACGTGCTGACCGTTCACGATCTCACGCTCCTGCGTTTCCCCGAGTGGCACCCGGCTCGGCGACTGGCCGTCATGGTTCCCGCGTTGGGACCGGCGATGCGGCAGGCCGACCGGATCATCGCGCCCTCGTGTTCCACCCGCGACGACCTCGTGCGGTTGCTGTCCGTCGACCCCGAACGGATCTCGATCGTTCCCTATGGCGTGGCCCCGAACTTCACGCCGGGCTCCGCCGCGAGCGTCACGGCCCGCCTGGAGGCCTTCGGTCTGCGCCCCGGGGAGTACGTGCTCTTCATGGGAACGATTGAGCCCCGGAAGAATCTGCTGCGGCTCCTCGAAGCCGTCGAGCAGGCCGCCCCGAAGATCGGACCGCTCGTGGTGGCCGGAGGTCGCGGCTGGAACGACGACCGCATCCTCCGTACGATGGCCCGGCTGGAGAGTGCGGGGCGGGTGCGCAGTCTCGGGTACGTGCCGGACGACGCGCGACCCGCGCTGCTCGGCGGCGCGCGCGCGTTCGCGTTTCCCTCGCTCTACGAGGGTTTCGGGTTACCGCCTCTTGAGGCCATGGCATGCGGGACGCCGGTGGTCACCTCGAACGTCGCGTCGCTTCCCGAGGTCGTGGGCGACGCGGCGCTCTGCGTCGACCCCACTGACGTCGCGGCGCTGGCCGCGGCCCTCACGCGGGTCTGGAGCGACGACGCCCTGCACGCCGACCTTCGGGCCCGCGGTCTGGCCCGGGCGGCCCTCTTCTCCTGGGATCGGACGGCGCGGCTCACGCTGGACGTCTACCGGACCGTGCTCGACCGGGCGCCGCGATCGTCGAGCCTGCACGGCGTCGGGTGATCGATGATCGCGGTGAACGCGACGATCGTGGGCGACCGGCCGACCGGCCTCGGCGTCTACGCCCTCTCCCTGATCCACGCACTCGACGCGCTCGGTGAGCGCCTCGTCGTGTACACCTCGCGGCCCGAGGCCGTGCGCGCGCCCGGCGCGCGCGTCGAGCGCGCACCCGCGGCGGTTCGGCCCGAGCACGGAACGCGGGGCCACCTCGCGCGCGCGGTGTGGACGCAGACGGGGCTGCGGCTGCGGCTCGCGCGCCTGCGACCGCGGGCGCTGCTCAACATCATGCCCGAAGGACTCGTCCGGCCGGCGATGCCGCAGGTCACGATCGTCCACGACGTGCTGCCGCTCCAGTCGCCGGAGGAGTACCCGCGCCAGCAGTACTATTTCCGGCATTACGTGCCGGCGGTGCTTCGCGACTCGCGCGCGGTGATCATCAGCTCGGAGAGCAGTCGCCGCGACGTCCTGGACTTTTACCGCCTGCCTCCGGAGAACCTGCACGTGGTGCCGCTGGGATATGACCCCCGACGGTTCTGGCCGTCTCCGTCGCCGACGTCGAACGGCGGGCCGTACGTGCTCCTGGTCGGCAACGTGATGCCTCACAAGAACCTGCTCCGCGCGATCGACGCGTTCGCGCGGGCCGTCGGCGATGGTCCGGGCCGCCTGGTGATCCGCGGCGGGGGCCGCGCCCCGCACGTCCTCGCCCTCCGTCAGCGTATCGCCGCCGCCGGCATCGCCGGACGCGTCGACTGGCGGCCGTATGCCGCCGACGATGAGCTGGTGGACCTGTACCGCGGCGCGCGCGCGCTGCTGCTGCCCTCGCTCTACGAGGGCTTCGGTCTCACCGCCCTCGAGGCGATGGCCTGCGGCACCCCCGTGATCACCTCCAATCGCTCGTCGCTTCCCGAAGTCGTGGGCGACGCCGCCCTTCTCGTCGATCCCGAAGACGTCACCTCCATCGCCGCCGCCATCCACCGGCTCCTCACCGACGACGCCCTCGCCAAGACCCTCTCCGCCCTCGGCCTGGCGCGCGCGCACCTCTTTTCCTGGGAGAAAACCGCCCGCACCGTACGAGCGATACTTCATGACGTGATGGAAGGCCGGAATCGGTGAAAATGGCGGGGTTCGGGGGCGGGCGTCGCCCGCCCGGTCGATGTCCTGGGGGGAGGCAGTGAGGAGCGAGCCTCGAGCGAGCGACGAACGTCGGCAGGAGGAGCCGTCGGTGCCGCACGGCCCGCGAAGCGGGCCAGCCGTCCGGGTGGCCTTGGTCCACGACTGGCTGACGGGGATGCGGGGCGGCGAGCGCTGTCTCGAGGTGTTCTGCGAGCTGTTCCCCGACGCCGACCTGTTCACGCTCCTGCACGTGCCGGGCAGTGTGTCCCCCCTCATCGAGCGCCGGCGCATCGTCACCTCGTTCGTCCAGCGCCTGCCGGCCGTGGCCACTCACTATCGGTACTACCTGCCGCTGTTCCCGTCGGCGGTCGAGTCGTTCGACCTGCGCGGGTACGACCTCGTGCTCTCGTCGAGCCACTGCGTGGCCAAGGGCGCGCGGCCCGGGCCCGGCGCGTCCCACGTCTCGTACTGCTTCACGCCCATGCGCTACGTCTGGGACCTCTACGACGACTACTTCGGACGCGGGGCGGGCCGGCTCACCCGGATGGTGATGCCGCCGGTGGCGGCCCGCTTGCGGCGCTGGGATCGCGAGTCCAGCGCGCGCGTCCACCGCTTCGCGGCCATCTCGCGCCACGTCGCCGCCCGCATCGACCGCTACTACGGCCGGAGCGCCGAGGTCATCTACCCGCCGGTCGACGCGCAACGCTTCGACGTGGCCGCCGGCGCCGACGACGGGTTCTACCTGATCGTGTCCGCGCTGGCGCCCTACAAGCGCCTCGATCTGGCCGTGCAGGCGGCCGGTCGACTGGGCCGGCGGCTGCGGGTCGTCGGATGGGGGCCGGAGGAGCGCCGCCTGCGCGCGCTGGCCGGTCCCGGCGTCGAGTTCCTGGGACGGCGTTCCGACGACGAGGTCGCCGAGCTCTACCGACGTTGCCGCGCCGTGCTCTTCCCCGGTCTCGAGGACTTCGGGATCGTCCCGCTCGAAGCCATGGCCGCCGGGCGCCCGGTGATCGCGTTCGCGGGCGGGGGCGCGCTGGAGACCGTGGTGCCGCCCGAGAGTGACCGGCCCCCGACCGGCCTGTTCTTCGACGTCCAGACCGTGGACGCGCTCGTCGACGCCATGCGCCGGCTGGAGAGCGGGACGGTGACGTTCGACCCGAAGGCGCTGCGGGCGCGAGCCGAGGAGTTCGATCGCGCCCGCTTCAAGGACCGCGTCGCGTCGTTCCTGGCCGAGCCGGTGAGATGCTGAAGGCCCACTCGCGCCTCTTCGAGCACCTCACGCTGGCCACCGACGTCATCCTGATCGCGCTCTGCTGGATCGCCGCCTACGGCCTGCGCTTCTACGTCGTGGGCCCGCCCCTGGTGACGCCCGACGTCCCGCCCCTCCGCGAATACCTGCTCCAGCTCGCGCCCATCGTCCTCGTCTGGGGTGTCGCCTTTCGGTGGTTCGATCTGTACCGGCCGCGGCGGCTGGGCAGCCACGTGTCGGAGTGGGTGGACGTGGCCAAGGCCTCGACCCTCGGCGTGCTCGTGCTGATCGCGATCATGCAGTTCGCCTTCAAGAAGGTCGAGTACTCCCGCGTGGTCATCGTCTACTTCTGGGCGCTGTCGATCGTGGCCGTGAGCTTCTGGCGGGCCGCCTTCCGCGAGGGGCTCCGCGTGGCCCGCCGGCACGGGGTCAACCTCCGGCGCGCGGTGGTGGTCGGTGGCGGTCCTGGCGCCGCCGAGCTGCTCACCGCCCTCGGCCGCCGGCCCGACGTCGGCGTGCACGTGCTGGGGATCGTCGGCGACAAGCAGGACGAGTCGGGCGCGACATGGCTCGGCCGGTTCGAGGACCTGCGCGCGATCCTCGATCGCGAGCCCGTCGATCTGGTCCTCATCGCGCTCGCTCACGCCGAGTACGGGCGACTGGCCGCGATCCTGTCCGACATCGGCGACGATCCCCTGGGCATCCACCTGCTGCCCGACGTGTACGGGCTCGCCTCGATGCGCGGCGGGATCGAGGACTTCGAGGGCGTGCCGATCATCCACCTGCGCGAGTCGCCGCTCTATGGCTGGAACGGCGTGCTCAAGCGCGGGCTGGACCTGATGGTGGGCGGCGTCGCGCTGGTCGTGCTGTCGCCGGTGCTGCTGATCGTGGCGTCAGCGGTGAAGCTCACCTCGCCCGGGCCGACGCTCTTGCGTCAGGAACGCATGGGCCTGGACGGCCGGGCCTTCTCGATGCTGAAGTTCCGGACCATGCGGGCCGACGCGGAAGCGGAGAGCGGGCCGGTGTGGGCCACGCCCGACGACGCTCGCCGCACGCGCATCGGCGCGGTCCTCCGCCGCTTCAGCCTGGACGAGCTGCCCCAGCTCATCAACGTCCTGCGCGGCGACATGAGCCTGGTCGGCCCGCGCCCCGAGCGCCCGGTCTTCGTCGAGACCTTCCGTCATCGCATCCCCGGCTACATGCTCCGCCACAAAGTCAAAGCCGGCATGACCGGCTGGGCCCAGATCAACGGCTGGCGCGGCAACACGTCGCTGGAAAAGCGCATCGAGTACGACCTGTACTACATCGAGCGCTGGTCGCTGGGATTCGATCTGGCGATCCTGGTGAAGACGCTGTGGCGTGGAGTTTTCAGCACGCAGGCGTATTGATCACTTCAGCACCGGTTCGGTCGCGACGCGGACGCGGACGAAGTGTTCTCGGAAGTTGGGGAGCTCGGTCTCGGCGAGCACGTCTGACACGATGAAGCAGGCGAGGTCGCCCTGCTTCCACACCCACACCGAGAAGCCGCTGTCGTGCAGGAGCGCGGGCCGCCACCGATCGACCTGCACGCGCTGGCGCTCGGGCATCGGCAACCCAGGCGCCGGCAGCACCGCGTAGGTCAGCAGGTGGCTGTTCTCGTCGCGGTAGTAGAGCGCGATGCCGCGACGCTGCTCGAGATAGATCGGCTCGGCGGCCACGAAGCTCAGGCGCTCGTCGCCCACGAAGACGCGCAGCAGCCCGATGCCCGACTCCTGGGTGAGCCAGGGCAGCGCCGCGGGGATGACGTCGGGACGGCGCGCGCCCCACATCAGCGTGCGCGTGTGCTCGGCCACCACCGAGCGGACCATGCGCTGCACGGGATCGGCGGGCACGATCCGCGGCAGCATGGGGATGAAGACCAGCAACAGCAGCAGCGTGGTGGCGGCGGCGGCCAGCGCCGCCGACAGCCACGGGCGCAGCGCCGCGCGCGGGCGCGCGGCGCCGGCCACCGAGTGGCGCAGGCCCGCGGGCGCCGCGTGGCGCGGCAGCTCGGCGGTGAGCCGACTGCCCAGTGCTTCGTCCGACAGCGGATCCGTCATTTCGTCTCGTAGTCGCGCAGCAAGCCGCGCAACCGCTCCTTGGCCCGAAAGATCCTCGACTTGACCGTCCCCACGGGACAGGCCATGACCCGCGCGACCTCTTCCAGCGGCAGGCCTTCCACTTCGGCGAGCAGCAGGACCGTGCGGAACTCCTCGGGCAGGCGGCGCATCGCTCGCTCGAGATCGGTGTGGATGTCCATCGCGCCGCTGTCCTCGTCCGGGGCGTCGTGAAACATCGGGGTGTCCCAATCGGGCACCCCGTCCTCTGCCACGGCGGCTTCCCGCTCGCGCAGGCGGTAGAACGTGAGGAACGTGTTCCTCAGGATCTGAAACAACCAGGCCCGCAGATGAGTTCCCGGCTGGAAGCGATGGGAGAACCGGAAGGCCCGCGCGTACGTCTCCTGGACGAGGTCTTGGGCCTCCGGCGGATTGCGCGTCAGGTAGACCGCGAAGTTGTAGAGGGCGTCGAGGTGGACGAGCGCGTCGCGCCGGAAATCTCCGTCGTCCATCGTCCCGTCAGTCGAACCACCGGGGCGGGAAATCGCCCGGCCTCACTTCGTGCTCGTCGTCGAGATCGTCCAGCAGCTCGCGCACGGTGCGATAGAGGATCGGGTGCTCCAGCTCGGGGGCGAGATCGGCGAGCGGCCGAAGCACGAAGGCGCGCTCGTGCAGGAGCAGGTGCGGCACGTGCAGCGCGTCGGAGACGCTGATCACGCGGTCGTCGTAGAACAGGATGTCGATGTCGACGGGGCGGGCGGCGAAGCGGCTCGCTTCCGGCGTGCCCGGCGGCCGCGTGCGGCCCAGCGCGCCCTCGATCGCCTGCAGGGATCCGAGCAGGCGCTCGGGCGCCAGCGGCGTCTCGATCACGACCGCGCAGTTCAGGTACCACTGGCGATGGAGCGGCTCACCCGGCTCGCCCTCCCAGGGCTCGGCCTCGTAGAGCCTCGACGCCTCCACGAAGCGGATCTCGCTGGCCGCGCGCAGGCGGTCGATGGCCGCGCGCAGGCGCTCCAGGCGATCGCCGAGGTTGGAGCCGAGGCTCAGATAGACGCGGGCCATCAGCGCGTACGGGTGACTTCCACACCGGGAATGCCGACGAGGCCGCCCGGAGGCGTCAGCTTGCGCAGGCGCAGGCGCACCGCGGAGGCGGGGAATTCGCGCAGGATGGTCTCGGTCATGATGGCGGCCAGCCGCTCCAGCAGGTTCACCCGGTTCTTGGTCCCGATCTCCACGATGCGCTGCATGACCAGCCCGTAGTCCACCGTCGCGCCCACGTCGTCGGACAGGGCGGCCGGCCGCAGGTCCACCGCCAGCTCGGCGTCCACGGAGAACCACGCTCCCACCGATTGTTCTTCCTTGGTGAGGCCGTGCCGGGCCCAGAAGCGGACGTCCTCGAGGAAGAGCTTGTCGGTGGTCATCGGGCGCTCGGCGCTCAGGGGGCGAGCACGTCCTGCATCGAGTAGAGGCCGGGCGGGCGGGCCACGATCCACCGCGCGGCCCGCAGCGCGCCCCGCGCGAAGGTGTCGCGGTTGTGGGCGCGATGGGTCAATTCCAGCCGCTCGCCCAGCGTGCCGAACGACACGGTGTGCTCGCCCACCACGTCGCCGGAGCGGAGCGACATCACGGCGATCTCCTTCCGCGAGCGCTCGCCGGGCACGCCCTCCCGGCCGTAGACGCCGACCGCGCTCAGGTCGCGGCCGAGCGCCTCGGCCACGACCTCGGCCATGCGCAGCGCGGTGCCGCTGGGCGCGTCCTTCTTGAACCGGTGATGGATTTCCGTGACCTCGACGTCGTAGTCGTCGCCGAGCGCGCGCGCCATGGTGGCGAGGACCTGCAGCGCGAGGGTGACGCCGACCGACATGTTGGGCGACAGCATGATCGCGGTGCTGCGCGCCAGCTCGCCGATCTCCGCGCGCTGGGCCGGCTGGGCCGGTGTGAACCCGGTGGTGCCGATGACCGCGCGGGCGCCGACCTCGGCGGCGCGACGCAGGTGCTCGAGGGTCGGCTCCGGCGCCGAGAACTCGATCAGCACCCGGTCGCGAACGAGGGCTGATGTGACGTCCGCGCCGATGGACACGCCCATGGTGCCCACGCCCGCGACCTCGCCGGCGTCACGACCGACGGCGGGATGCCCGGGGGCTTCGAGGGCGGCGACGAGCCGGAGGTCCCCTGAGTCACGCACGCATGCGACGATCCGCGAGCCCATGCGCCCGGCCGCCCCCGCGGCCACGACGCTCACGGCCGGCGCGGCGCGCTCGGCGGCAGTCATGCCCGGCTACTTCAGCAGGCCGTACGGTTTGAGGACCGCGCGCAGCCGCTCGCGATTGGCGTCCGACATCCGGCACATCGGCAGCCTGAACTCGGGCTCGATCATGCCGGCCATGGCCATCGCTTCCTTGATGGGGATGGGATTGGTCTCGATGAAGGCGGCGCGGGCGAGGGGGAACAGCCGGTAGTGCAGCTCGCGCGCTCGCTTCCAGTCGCCGTCGAGGGCGGCGTGGGTCAGCTCGGCGGTCTCGCGGGGGACGATGTTGGCGATGACCGAGATCACGCCGGCCCCGCCGATCGCCATGAGCGGCAGCGTGACGTTGTCGTCGCCGGAGATCACCGCGAAGTCCGGCCCGCACGCCGCGATGACCTGACTCATCTGATCGAGCGAGCCCGACGCTTCCTTGACGCCCACGACGTTCTTGCAGTCGCGGGCCAGCCGCGCCATGGTGTCGGTCTCGACGTTCACCGCGGTCCGGCCCTGGATGTTGTAGACGAGGATGGGCAGCGCGGTGCACTCGGCCACCGCGCGGAAGTGACGGTAGAGACCTTCCTGCGTGGGCTTGTTGTAGTACGGATTCACCACCAGCGCGCCGCGCGCCCCGGCCCGCTCGGCGTGGCGGGTGAGATCGATCGCCTCGGCCGTCGCGTTCGATCCCGTGCCGGCCACCACCGGAATGCGCCCGGCCGCCGCCTGTACCACGATCTCGACCACGCGCTTGTGCTCGTCGTGGGAGAGCGTGGGCGACTCGCCGGTCGTTCCACACGGGACCAGCGCGTCGGTCCCGTTGACCACGTGGAACTCGACCAGCTCGCGGACCTTGGCCTCGTCAACCAGACCGTTGCGGAAGGGCGTGACCATCGCGACCAGTGATCCGGAAAACGCGTAGCTCATGGTGTGTTCCCTCCGGCTCGACCGTGCGTGATGATGTGATCCATCTGCGCGTCGTGACTGGCTATTTGCTTGGTGACGCTAGCACCCGGTCCCGGTGAAGTCAAGGAAACGACACGCGAACAGGCGACGCTCACGGCACCGTGACGCTGACTTCGTTCGACGCCGCGCTCTCGTTGGCGCGCGCGGTGGCGTCCTGGCCGGTCACCGTGTAGCGGTACGTGCCGGACGCGAGGTCGCGGTCGATGAACGTGGTGGCGGGGGATCGCACCGCGCCGACGCGCACGGCCTCTCCGGGGCCGGTGGCGCGATAGATCACGTAGCCGACGACGTTGCGGTCCGGGCTCGCGGTCCACGACAGGCGCACGGTGTTCGGCGACGGCGCGGCGACCAGGTTCGTCGGGGGCGTCAGCGGCGTCGCCCGCGTCGGGGTGGCCGCCGCGCGTGCCGACGCGGGGCCGCGCGCGGTGGCGCCGCCCTCCTGGCGGACGGCCCGCACCGCGTAATGATACGTCCGCTCGTTCTGGAGGTTCCGGTCGACGTATTCGGTCTGGCCGGCGGGGACCGGCACGATCGCGTCGGGCGGAGCGTCGGGGGCGCCGCTGCGCAACACCTCGTACGCCAGCGTCCCTGGAGCGCCGCCGTCGCGCAGCCGGGCCGGAGGCTGCCAGCGCACGCGCACCTCGCCGTCGCCGGCGGTGACCGTCGGCGTGGCCGGCGCTTCGGGGGGCGCGATGAAGACGATCGCGAAGCGATTGGAGGGCGCGCTCGTTCGCCCGATCCCGTCCTCGGACACCACGACGTAGGTGTACCGCCGACCGAGGCGCAGTCCGTCCCGGTCGACGAAGCGCACGGTGTGCCCCTGCACGATGGCGGGGGCGGGGGCGACGAGGTCGATCACCGCGATCTCTCGATAGCCCGCGATCTTGCCCTCGACGAGCAGGGCCGGCTTGGGCGGCATCACGCCGTCGTCCTCGCTGCGATAGAGACGGATCTCCGTCAGGTCGCGCAGGCGCGCCCCGTCGGCGCGGCGCTGTGGATTCGTCCACGCGAGCGCGACCGCGTCGTCCTCCACGGCGCCGCGGAGATCCGCGATGAACGCCGGGACTCTGACGTCGGGAGCCACGGGGGGCGCGGATTTGCCGCAGGCGGCGACGCTGAGCGCGGCCAGCAGCACGAGGGTCAGCGCCCTCATGACGGCGTCACCAGCGCGCGCGCGGTCACCAGCGCCTGGGCCACCGCGGCCGGCGCCGTGCCGCCGGTCACCGCGCGGGCGCGCAGCGAGGCGTCCACGCCGAGCGCGTCCTTCACGTCGGCGCCGATCAGCGGCGAGAATCGGCGCAGCTCCTCCAGCGGCAGGCCTTCGAGGGTGTCACCGCTCCGACTGGCGTGGAGCACCACCCGGCCGACGATCTCGTGGGCTTCGCGGAACGGGAGCCCCTTGCGCACGAGGTAGTCGGCGAGGTCGGTGGCGGTGGCGAAGTGCTCGCCCGCCGCCTGTCGCATGCGCTCGGTGTGGAAGGTCAGCGACCCGAGCAGCGGCGGCAGCACCTCGAGGATCGCCTCCAGCGTGTCCACCGAGTCGAAGAACGGCTCCTTGTCCTCCTGCATGTCGGAGTTGTAGGCCAGGGGCAGGCCCTTCAGCGTGGTGAGCAGCGCGACCAGGTTTCCCGTCAGGCGTCCGCTCTTGCCCCGGATCAGCTCGGCCACGTCGGGATTCTTCTTCTGCGGCATGATCGACGACCCGGTGGCGAATTGGTCCGAGAAATCCACGAAGCCGAACTCGGCGGTGGCCCACAGCGTGAGATCGGCGGCCAGCCGCGAGAAATGCACGCCGGCGATGGCGGCCGCGGAGAGGAACTCGACGAGATAGTCGCGGTCGCTGACCGCGTCCAGGCTGTTGGCGCTGGCCGCCGCGAAGCCGAGGTCGCGGGCCAGCGCCTCGCGATCGATGGCGAATCCCGTCCCCGCCAGCGCGCCGCTGCCCAGCGGCATCACGTCGGCGCGCTCGCGGCATCCGGCGAAGCGCTCGCGGTCGCGCTGGAACATGAACACGTAGGCGAGCAGGTGGTGGGCGAGGACCACGGGCTGAGCGCGCTGCAGGTGCGTGTAGCCCGGCATCGGCGCGCTCACCGTCGGCTCCGCACGCTCGACGAGGGCGAGCTGGGAGCGGCGCAGCCCCTCGTCGATCCGCCCGACCGCGTCGCGCAGGTAGAGCCGCTCGTCCAGCGCGATCTGGTCGTTGCGGGAGCGCCCGGTGTGGAGCTTGCCGCCGACGGGACCGCAGAGCTCGGTCAGGCGGCGCTCGACGTTGGTGTGGATGTCTTCCAATTCGGGCCGGAACGTGAAGCGCCCGCCCTCGATCTCCGCGCGCACGGCCTCGAGGCCTTCGACGATCGCGCGCCGCTCGTCCTCGGTGAGGAGGCCGGTCCGGCAGAGCGCCGCCGCCCACGCGATGCTCCCCGCGATGTCGTGCGCCCACAGCCGCCGGTCGAATCCGAGCGAGGCCGTGAAGCGCGCGGCGCCGGGATCGGTGCCCTCGGTGAAGCGTCCGCCCCAGAGCTTGTCGGCGCGTGGACGATCCGCCGTCATCAGACGAGCAGGTCGGCGATGTCGGCCATGATGCGCTCCGTCACCTCGCGACGCGCCACCCGCGGGCTCGGATACGCCGCGGTCGTGAAGCGCCGCGGGGCTCCGAAGCGGACCGTGAACGGCCGGCGCCGCGGCACGTAGAAGCGCCGGCCGGCGAGCGCCTCG
>Ga0193725_1000046_pt1 | contig 41986 bp, 41 predicted proteins | sample H2a2metaG_FD_143058 | JGI IMG/M metagenome (GOLD analysis project Ga0193725, IMG submission 143058) | Soil microbial communities from a riparian zone of the East river system, Colorado, United States - H2a2 | ecosystem: Environmental > Terrestrial > Soil > Riparian zone | place: USA: East River... | reverse complement strand
GCAGGTAGCCGCCGCCGTGGGCCGAGCAGATCTTGAGCCCGGGGAAGCGGTCGAGCGTGCCCTCGAAGATCAGGTGCGAGAGCGCGATCGTGGTGTCGAGCGGGTTGCCGATGGTGTTCTCCAGCCACCCCTGGCCCGAGAGCCTCCGCTTGAGGTCCGGCGTGCTCTGCGGATGGATGAAGATGAGCACACCCAGCTCCTCGGCCTTGGCCCAGAATGGATGAAACTTTGGGTGGGAGAACTCGTCGCCGGCGACGCTGGCGCCGACGGCCGCGCCGCGGAGCCCGAGCCGCTTCACGCCGTCCACGAGCTGCTGCACCGCCAGGTCCGGGAACTGAAGCGCCACCGAGGCGAAGGCCACGAAGCGGTCGGGATACGTCGCGCAGAACTCGGCGAGCCGCTCGTTCTGGATCTTGACCACCTGGGTCACGAGGTCGCGTTCGGTCCCGTACCATCGGGGATTGATGCTGAGCGCCTCCACGTCGATGCCCTGGGCGTCCATCTCGCGGATCCGCCGCGGCCCGACCTCGGCGATGCCCGGCCCGCGATGGTCGTCCACCTTCAGGCCGAGCAGGTCGTACGCCTCCTGGATCACGCAGTGCGCGTGGACATCGATGGTCTTCACGCGGCGCCCGCCCACCGTCACGACCCGACGACGGCCGACCACGGCCAGCTTCGATCGCCCCTTCGCTCGCGCCGCCGGCCGCGCCTGGGCGCGGGCGGCCGAGAGCAGTTCACATCCCGTGAAGGTGATGGCGGGCATCGCACCGAGCGCTCTCATGTCAGTCTCTCCTCCCGTGGGGTAGTTCCGCGCCGCCACTATAATCCAGGTCGACACGTGGTATTGATCCCTCTGGAGAAGCCGCTGGCCGAGACACTGGGGGAATGGCGCATGGCGTTTGCGATCGGCAAGATTCAGACGGTGGTGGGAACCGGCGAGGGAGGCTACGCGGGCGACGGTGGCCCGGCGACTCGGGCGTTGATCGGCGAAGCATACGGGTGTGACTTCGACACGGAGGGCAACCTCTACATTTGCGACGGGCGCACCCACACGATCCGCCGCATCGACAAGGATTCCGGCATCATCACGACGGTCGCGGGCAGCGGGCGTCAGGGCTACTCCGGTGACGGCGGCCCAGCGACCGAGGCGACCCTGAACAACCTGTACTCGCTCCAGGTCGATGAGAACGGCGACATCTACATCGTCGACCGGCTGAATGCCGCCATCCGCAAAGTCGAGGCCGCCACCGGCATCATCACCACGGTGGCGGGGACGGGCAAACCCGGCTACAGCGGCGACGGCGGCCCCGGTGTCTCGGCCCAGTTGCGGGAGCCGAACGATTGCTTCCTGGATGGCAAAGGCCACTTGCTCATCGCGGATATTCAGGATCAGCGAATACGCCGTCTGGACCTCCGGACCAGCATCATCACGACCTTCGCCGGCAATGGGGAGAAGCGACGGACCGGGGATGGGCACCCCGCCACGCACGCTTCCATCATGGGCGCGCGGGCGGTCTGTATGGATAGCCGGGGGAACACGTACATCTGCGAGCGCGAGGGCAACGGCGTACGGAAGGTGGATGCCAACGGCATCATGTCCACCTTCGCCGGTACCGGCGAGCGGGGGTACAGCGGCGACGGCGGCCCGGCCCTGGCCGCCACCTGGGGCGCGCCCAAAGCCATCCGGTGCGACCATCGGGACAACGTCATCGTCGTGGACACGGAGAACCATGCGATCCGCCGCATCGATGCCGTGACCGGCATCGTGACCACCATTGCCGGTGGACACCAGGGAGGCGACGGCGACGGCGGACCCGCCACGGCAGCTGGTCTCGAGCGTCCTCACGGCTGCGGGATCGACCCGCAGGGTCATCTGTATATCCCCGACGGGATGAACCACCGGGTGCGGGTCGTCGGGATGGGATAAGGCAGGCGGGTGAGCCCTGTCGACCGGCGACTGGTGCAACTCTTCCGACACCTGGGTCTCGATCGGGTGCACATCGCCGCCCGCGTGACCGCGGACTGGCGTGGTCTCGCCGCGACCCGTCCGGAGACGATTGCCTCCCTGACGCTCGTCTGTCCAACAGGCTTGGACGTCACGCCGCTCAGGGCACTGGCCTCCCGCGTCCTGGTGCTGAGCGGCGATCAAGGAGGGCCCGCCGAGGCGATATCGAAGGCCATGGCGGCCCTGCCGGACGCGTCGACCATCACCCTCGATGACTATTACGGCCATCCGCGCGCCGACCTCCTCGCGGACCGTCGAGAGGATATCGGCGCCGCCATGCTGGCGTTTCTGGCAAGAATGGACGAGCTTCGCGCGGCCAAGCCCGTAAACTTGCCAGCGCAGGAGGGCGAGCTGGACGGTATCACCTATCGGATACAGGGAGCCGGCGCGCCGCTGGTCTTGCTACCCCTGGGCCTCGCCGCTTCGCAATGGGAGCCGTTACTGGCCAGGCTCAGCGCGCAGTACTGTACCCTCACGCTGGGCGGCGCCGTCTTGGGGTCGGTCGCCAGTCTCGAAGCACGCGGTCAGAGCACTGGCTACCTGGGCGTGGTGCGGAATCTCATCGACGAAGTACACCTGCAGCCGGGTGAGACGATTCTCGATGTGGGGTGTGGCTCAGGCGTCCTCGACCGCTGGCTGGCGCGGCACACCGGTGGCGCGCATCGGATCATGGCGGTCGACATTCACCGGACCTTGCTGCGCGAGGCCGCGGTCTTGGCCGCGAAGGAAGGCCTGGCGGGTCATATCGAATTTCGCGAAGGCAACGCGGAAGCCCTGCCCTTTCCGGACGGCAGCTTCGACGTGACGATGTCGGCGACCGTCATGGAGCTCCTGGACGCCGACCGGATGCTCCGTGAAATGGTGCGCGTCACCAGGCCCGGTGGGCGCGTCGGGATCGTCGTACGCGCGGTGGACATGCAATCGTTCGTCAACGTCCCCGTGCGTGCCGAGCTGAAGATGAAAATCGCCGCGCTCCCGAACGGCCTGGCAGGCGCCAAAGGGTGCGCGGATGGCAGCCTCTACCAACGCTTCCGTCACGCCGGTCTCCAAGATGTGCACATGTCGCCGCAGTTGGCGACCTATGCCGGCGCCCGCGCGCATGCCGCCGACGAGCGCATCGAGGCCGCGCTCAGCCCGGCCGAGCTCGCCGAATGGCACACGGCAGTAGCCCAGGCCGAGGCAGAAGGCACGTTTTTCATCGCGCTGCCATTCCATTGTGCCGTCGGCACCAAAGAGTAGGACCGCCACCGTGGCGGCCGCGCCCGACGCCGCCGAAGTAGAGCGGGATCCCCCCCGGGCTGACGCCCGCCCGTTCAACGGCGGGACCGGTCAGCGCGGCGGCGTGATGGTGAGGGGAGCGGCCATCTCCAGCACGGGAAGGCAATCTGCCGCGCACGACGAGGTGGGATCGGGCGCGGGACCATGGCGGTGGAACACGGCGCGGGTGGGCGTGACGGTCAGGCGATTGACGCCGCCACCTGACTCGACGACAGCCCGGCCGTCGACGAAGAAGGAATAGTCCCCGGGGTTGCGTACCGGGAAGAGCAGAGAGATCTCCGGCCGCGCCTTCGCGTTGGCGGCGGTGCTGTTACCGACGTCGACGACGAGCCGATCGTCTTGCCAGCCGACGTTCAGATAGACGGCGTGGGGGCGGCCGTCGGTCGAGACCGTGAGCACATAGGCGCCGGGGCCGCGGTCGGCCACCGCCTCCCCAAGCCGGTGGAGCGCCACGTCGAGATTCATCGTTCGACCTCACCTTCCGGGCGTTAGCGACCCGCTCTGACGGTACCACGCGCGAGAACCGTCAACGTCCGCCACGCGGCGCATGGCGGCCACCGAGCTGGGCGGCTCGGTCTGCCACCATTTCGCGGAATGGTGATACTAATCCCGTTCGAGGGGGAGATGCCGATGGTCGAGACATCCGCCGCTGACGTCCACCCGCCGTATCTGTATCCCGACTACAAGAGCACGCGGCTGCGGGCGCCGTCGCAGCCGCTGGTGCGTGTGGCGCCGAGTCCGCTGGAGGCGGTGGGCCCGGCGTTCCCGCGGCACAGTGAGGCGGATCTCACGACCTGGGGCACGAGCACTCCCCTCGGCGAAAGGATGGTGCTGGTGGGCCGCGTGCTCGACGAGGACGGCCGCCCGGTGCGCGGGGCGCTCGTCGAGGTGTGGCAGGCCAACGCGTCCGGCAAATATCCGCATCCCGTCGACGACCACGACGCGCCGCTCGATCCCAACTTCCTCGGCAAGGGCCAGGTGCTCACCGACGACGAGGGTCGCTACCGGATCGTGACCGTCAAGCCCGGCGCGTATCCCTGGCAGAACCACGCCTTCGGCTGGCGCCCGGCCCACATCCATTTCTCGCTCTTCGGCCACGCGTACGCCCAGCGGTTGATCACGCAGATGTTCTTCCCCGGCGATCCCCTGCTCGCGATCGATCCGATCTTCCAGAGCGTCCCCGAGGGCGCGCGTCACCTGCTCGTCGCCGATCTCGACCTCGAGCAAGGCATCGAGGGCGTCGCGCTCGGCTACCGCTGGGACATGGTGCTGCGCGGCCCGCGGGCCACCCCGATGGGGGTGTGACCATGCCGAAGCCCACGCCCTCGCAGACCGTCGGCCCGTTCTTCGCGCGCGATCTCCTTTGGAAGGACGGCGGCATCGTGTTGTTCCCGGGCCGGGGCGATCGCATCACGCTGACCGGATGCGTGTTCGACGGCAACGGTGCGCCGATCTACGACGCCCTGTTCGAGACCTGGCAGGCGGACCCGACCGGCCAGTTCCCGTCAGGCCACGACGGCGCCCGACCCTACGGCTACGGCCGCGTCTCGACGGACACCGAAGGGCGCTATGCGATCGAGACGGTCGTGCCCGGATCCTTCAAGGGCCCGGGCGGCGAGACGTACGCGCCCCAGCTCAGCGTCGCGATCTTCGCGCGCGGGCTCCTGAAGGCCCTGCACACGCGCGTGTTCCTCGCTCCGCTCGAGCTGGTGAAGGACGATCCCCTCGCCCGCGCGATCGGCGATCCCGACCGGCTCCGCACGCTGATCGCGACTCGCGACGCCAAGGACCCGAAGATTTATCGGTGGGACGTCCGGCTGCGCGGCGCCGGCGAAGCGGTCTTCATCGAGTTCTGACGCGCGCGTGAACCTCGTCGGCCGCAGCTTTGCGCGCGACACGTTCGCGCAGGCGTTCTCCGCCGAGGCGTTCGTGCGAGCCATGCTCGACTTCGAGCGCGCGTTGGCCGAGTCCGAAGGCGCCGTCGGCGTCATCCCACCGGAGGCGGCGCGCGTCATCGCTTCGGCCTGCTCCGATCTGAGCCTGTCGCCGGAGACGCTGGCCCGCGAGGCAAAGCGTTCGGGCTCGCTGGCCGTTCCGCTGGTGAAAGCGCTCACCGAACGGGTCGCGAGCGTGGACGCACGCGCGGCGGCCTTCGTGCACTACGGCTCGACCAGCCAGGATGTGCTCGACACCGCGCTGATCCTCTGCTTGAAGCCGTGTCTCTTCGACGCCGACGGCGTGCTCGCGACGGCGGTGAGCCACCTGGCCGGCCACGCGCGGCGCCACGCCGGCGCCGTGATGCTCGGCCGCACGCTCATGCAACCCGCCACCCCGATCACGGCCGGCGTGAAGATCGCGCGCTGGGCGGCGGCGCTCCACCGCTGCCGGCTTCGCCTCGCCGAGGCGCGCGAACGGACGCTGTGCATCCAGCTCGGCGGAGCCGTCGGCACCCTCGACGCCCTCGGCGCCAAGCGCGTGCAAGTCCGCCACCGCCTTGCCATGCGCCTGGAGCTGGGCGAGGCGCGCCAGTGGCACGACCAGCGCGACGAGCTGCTGCGGACGATGGCCGAGCTGGCGATCGTCACCGAGACCGTGGGCAAGATCGCGCGCGACGTGTCCCTGCTCTCTCAAGCCGAGGTCGGCGAGATGCTGGAGTCACCGCCGACGAAAGGCGTGGGCGGCTCCAGCGCCATGCCCCACAAGCGCAACCCCGTGGCCTGCCTTCAGGCCCTGACCGCCGCCCTTCGCGCCCCCGGCCTGATGGCCACCCTTCTCGCGAGCTCGCTCGGCGAGCACGAGCGAGCGCTCGGCGGCTGGCAGGCCGAGCTCGTGACCATCCCCGACCTGGTGGACGCCGCCGGCAGCGCCCTCGATTCCCTCGAGCGCATCGCCGCGGGCCTCGTCGTGAACGCCGAGCGGATGCGGGCGAATCTCGACGCGCTGCAGGGCCTCGTCTTCTCCGAGCGCCTGGCCCGCGTGATCGCACGCGACACCGATCGGGCCAGCGCGCTGGCGCTCGTCGACGACTGGTCCACCGTCGCGGTCACGGAGCGCCGGCATCTCAGAGACGTCGCCGTCGCCTCACGGCCGGAGTTGGCCGGCCAGCTCGCCGAGGTCTTCTCGCCGGACGCGATCGTCCGCGAGCTCACCCCAGTCCTCGACGAAACGCTGGCCGGAATCCCGGCCGATGGCTGACGCTGCCGTTCACCCGCGGCGGACCGAGCGGCCGAAGGGAGCGCGGCCTGGTGTCAGGAGAAACGGCTTGTTAGCGGGACTGGGCATCGAGCTCGCGTATACGTGCAATGTATACCTCCGTCAGACATGACTCGGATGCGCAGCGGTCTCGGATCTCTCGGAGCCAGTGTATCTGAGAGTTGCGAAGGACTTTCTTACGCTCGGCTGAAGACGTAGAGACCACGTCACGGTACAGACTTGCCATCTGTTGGTCAAGGGCCGCGACGCGGGGTGAACTACAGATGAGTCGTTCAGCATAATATTCGGCCTTCCGGCAGTCGAAGCTGGGTCGGACCTTTGTCGGCAGCTCGCCGACTGCCTGTGGATCGGACTCAGCTGGAGCCTTCGGTGCCTGTTTCTCGACCTGCGGCAGATGGCCCGGAGTCAGCCCGACTGGCGAGGCTTTGTCTTTGCTTCGAGCCTCGACGCTCCGCTTGGGTTCCGGCTCGCGCAGTGGGCCCGATGGTGTCCCCGAAAACCACGAGTAGAATGCGAGCATCGCACTCGCGATTGCTGCCACCCAGGCGCAGACTTCCAAGACTGGCCGCCTCATAGGCTAGGTCCGCCCGCCAACGACGGCGCTGACCCGTGGCCGCCTCGGCCGTCGGGTCGAGCGGCCTGTTATGTGGTTCCCGGCCAATCTCAAGAGTTCCGCGCCGGTAAGAGATACCAATACGTGATTGGCCTCAGCGCATCAGGGCGTACGCGCCAGCGGCGATAGCGCACAGCCTTGCCGCCGCGGGCTGCGCCGTTCTCAACACGGATCGAATCCACGACGAACAATTCGGTCTTGGGGAAGCGCTTTGAGTAGAACTTGACCTCGCCGTTGGTGAGGATCACTTCTCGCGCCTCGCCCTGGGTACCCTTGACCTCGACCCAGAGATCCTTGGGAGCACCGGATCTCCTGCGACAGTGAAGGTCAAAAGGCTGCCCGACGACCTTGATCTCGTAGCCGGCAGCCGAGTATGTCTTTTTGGCCAGCGCGATTGCCCTTTCCTCGATGAGCCTACGGACTCGCGGGTCGGCCGCGAATCCCTGGCCGCCGGCCTGCGCAAGTTCTCCAGTTCTCGATGCTACGGCCTCCGCTTCCACATCGGGCCGCGCGACCAAAGAGGGGCCGGTGTACCCCTTGATCTCGTCCAGAATTCGTCGCATCCACGGATGACCGGCTCCAAAGTATCTGACCTTGGCCTGGCCCATGCCGCCCCGCCCGTGCGGAATCTTCCACTTTCGTACTGGCGTGGGCAGCAGCACGGCATTAGGTGTGGCGCATTCGCAGCAGTAGCCCCAGTCTTTCCGGTCGCGAAATCGGCGATCACCCGGCTTCGGCTCGCGCCATGTTGGATAAAGGATTGCTTTCCTATACCAGCCGACAACGACTTGGCCTCCGCCGAACTCGGTAGGGCGCGCCGCCATGAAGACCAGGAGGACGTCGTCCAGGTGGTCAGCGTTTGCAGCGTCATCGGCGATGCGACCGAACTGATACGGTGCCCCACCGCTAGGCGCCACGTAGCCGAAGACGCGCCCTTCGACCGGCCTGAAATTGAAGCGCTCCCAAACGGGCGCCTGGCGCTCCTTGACAAAGGCCATCTGACTCAACGGTTGGTCGTTCCGGTCACCCTTGTACCAGGTCATCCAGCTAATCCGGGCGAAGAGCACTCGCATGCGGATCACCTGCCTTCGTACTGCTGTCGGCCAGCTGACGTTGACCGGCCGCGGCGGGCGAACGAGCCAGCGGCCCGGTCGAACGTGAAGTTAGGCGGCCCCGCATCCCGTCCTTGCACTTCACACGTGTCCCTTCCCGTGGCACGCTCCACACTTGGTGAGCCCAGAGCCATCACAATTGTTGCACTGGCTCGAAGAAGTGAGAATTCCTCCACCGACACGCCCAGCACCCTTGCACTTCGGGCACTTCACCGAGCCTTTTCCGCTGCAGGTCTTACAGGTTGCCATAGTTACCATCCTCCTTGTGAGATCTTCGGACGTTGTGGACAGATGTTGCTCAAGCTGGATCATCGTAAGCCGAATCGGTGTAAGAAGATCATCCGCGACGAGGTGGGCCGGCAGGAAGGAACCATCGCGCAGAATGAGGCCGAGGCCCGTTTCATCGGCTGAGACGGTGTAGCCTGGGCGACACGTCCGAACGCGAGATAGCAAAGCACGTAAGCCAGCGGCGAACCCACCCTCTTGGGTTATTCGGTAAACATGGCGCGAGCACGTCTCTTGATAGATACATGCCCGCGTCAGACGACGCGGCCAGACGGCCCAGTATGTGCGCAGTCCGGCGAGGAACAGAGACCTCACTGGCGGAAGACGATGAACTCGGTTGTGATGGTGGTCGGTGGTGCGGCCCCCAAGCCAAAGCACCCGCTTGACCCGGCCTTGAAGGTTTGAAGTTGATGAATGCCGACATACTCCCAGCCACTCGATGCGTAGCTGGAGATGATGCCCTCGACCTGCGAGGCGAGATGGGAAGCACCTTCGGTATTCGACACGGCCGCGCTGAATGGCACTACCTTGTAGGTCATGGCTCCTCCGTATGAGGTTGGTTGATGTTTGGACAGTGCGCGTCGAACGCCTAACTTGTAATTCCCCAGATCTGCGTAGGCGTATCGGGCTGCGGAGCCCGCAGGGCAACAAGGAAGCGGGCAGTGGACAGGACAATGAGGATGCGTTATTGGTGACGGGCTTTCGCGCCAGGGACATCGGGCGAGAGGATGAACTACGCGGACCGCAGGTACTTGGTGGAAGCTGCGGGTCGAGGTAGACGCTCACGATTCGAGCCTGGAGTCGGCCGGGCTCGTAGCATGGGCTCGGCCCAGGCTGAAGGCGTTTGGCAGCATGGCCCAAGAATTCCTGGAGGGTGCGGATCTCCGCGGGTTCCGTCCCCATAGTTGGGCCACAGCATAGTGCCCCGCGGGGACGGGCACAAGAGTAGAGGGACCGATATGTAGCGCGAGCCCGTTCGCCGGGCACGGAGGGCGGACCGAAGACAGGCAGGTTGTACTCGCCGAACCGGCCGGCGGCGTCCGTCCACCCGAGTTCCGGCGTCATGCCCTCCCGGAGGTCGCTCGGCTCGATGTCCACGGGCCAGGAGATGAAGAGCGGGCCTTCGGCGAGCTCGAGCGCGACAAGCGTGTCGGGCGGCGGATTTTCCGCGAAGTAGCCCCGCCGGAACGTCGTCCCGGAAAGCACCTTCGCGACCTCGTCCGGGCCGATCCCGTGGTCGAAGAATCTCCGGCCCTGGCCGGGATCGGCAGCGCCTCGATTCAGGGGCGAATCGCGCTCGGTTCTCGTGCGTGCGCGCGCGTGGGCGCGTGGGGGACGATCCCGACGCACCGTGGGTGCTCTCCACGGCCCCCCCGGCACGCCCATCTGACGGGCTTCGATGTCCACGCTAATGTCGTGGTGCCGGCCGCGGACCGCGCGCGCCTGGAGCGTCTCTGCCGCTATCTGCTCCGCCCGGCGGTGGCTCAGCGCCGGCTCCGGCTGCTGGACGATGGCCGCATCGTGCTCACCCTCGAGACGGCGTGGGCGGATGGCACGCGCCATCTCGGGTTCGAGCCGCTCACGCTGCTCGAGAAACTCGCCGCGCTCACGCCCCGGCCGCGGATCAACCTCGTGCTCTACCACGGGGTGCTCGCGCCGAATGCCGCCTGGCGAGCCCGCGTGGTCTCGTACGGCGCGCCGCCGGGTGAGGCACCGGTGGCCGCGAGCGTGTCCGCTAACGTGAACGTCGATCCGGCGGCGCTGAAGCCTCGCCACTGGGCGTGGGCTGATCTAATGAGGCGCGCGTTCGATATCGACGTGCTGGCCTGCCCGCAATGCGGCGGGCGCCTGCGCCTGATCGCCACCGTTGAAGATCCCGGCGCGACTCGCGCGATCCTGGCTGCCCTCGGACATCGCGAGAGCGGCCGGAGCCGCCGTACGCACCGGCGCCGAACACCCGTCACGCCAGAAATCCCTTGACGGCCCGGTTGTCCGCGCTGTGCCTGGGGGCGGAACGGTGAAACGGGCCGTTTGCGACGTTCCGGTCACGCGGGAAGGCGGGATGGCCGAGAGGGGATGTTCCGTCAATTGGGCCTTTGTCCCGCCTAGCAGCCCGTGGTGAAAGTTGAGCGATTGATCGCAGGAATGCCGAGTGGGACCGTACACTGCGGTCCATGGCGATGGGCAAACGGAAGAACAAGCAAGCCCCGATGTGGGTGGCGGCCACCGATCTGCCGGTCTCGCCGGGCCACCCGTTCTACACGCGACTGAACACCATCCTCGACGAGGCGGCTTTCGACCGGTTTGCCGAAGCGGCGTGTGCGGCGTTCTACGCCCCAGTGATGGGCCGGCCCGGCCTGCCGCCCGGCCGGTACTTTCGGTTGCTCCTGATCGGGTACTTCGAAGGGATCGACTCCGAGCGCGGGATCGCCTGGCGCGTGGCCGATTCCCTGGCCCTCCGCAGCTTCGTGGGGTTGGGCGTCGACACGGCAGCCCCGGATCATTCGACGATCTCGCGGACGCGACGGCTGATCGACATCGAGACGCATCGGGCGGTGTTCACCTGGGCCCAGGAGCAACTGGTGACGGCGGGGTTGCTGAGGGGCCAGACGGTCGCGATCGACGCGACGACGCTCGAAGCCAACGCCGCCATGCGCAGCATCGTGCGACGCGATACCGGCGAGAGCTATCAGCAGTTCCTCTCGCGCCTGGCCGTGGCCTCGGGTGTGAAGACGCCGACGCGCGCCGCGTTGGCCCGGCTTGATCGGCGACGGAAGAAACGGACGTCCAACAAGGACCGGGAGAATCCGTCGGATCCCGATGCCAAGATCACGAAGATGAAGGACGGCCGGACCCACTTGGCTCACAAGGCGGAGCACGCGGTCGACTTGGATACCGGCGCCCTGCTCGCCGTGACCGTGCAAGGCGCCGATGTCGGAGACACGACGAGTCTCGTCGAGACCGCCATCATGGCCGCTGAGCAGATCGAAGCGGCGTCGGCCGCCGTGGGCGCGCCGACGGCGTTGGCCGAGATCGTGGCCGATCGCGGCTATCACAGCAATCAGACGCTGATCGATCTGCACGCGCTGAGCGTCCGCAGCTACATTGCAGAACCGGAGCGCGGGCGGCGGAGCTGGGCGAAGACGCCCGAGGCGCAGGCCCCGGTCTACGGCAATCGCCGGCGCGTCCGCGGTGAGCGTGGCCGTCGGCTGATGCGCCGGCGCGGCGAGTACGTCGAGCGCTCGTTCGCCCACGTCTACGACACGGGCGGCATGCGCCGGACCCACCTGCGCGGTCACGAGAACATTCTCAAACGCCTGTTCGTGCACGCCGGGGCGTTCAATCTCGGGTTGCTGATGCGGAAGGTGTTCGGTCGCGGCACGCCGCGGGGCCTGCAAGGCCGCCAAGTCGACCCCCGGTGGCTTGAAATCGCCGTCCTGATGCTCATCGAGAGCGTCTGGCCGCTCGTGAACCGCGCTCTACGTATCCCGCCGGCTGTCCCGCGTGCGGTATGGCGCTCAGCGACCGTCGGCTCGACTTGCTGAACATCGGGACTTCCACCACGGGCTGCTAGGCCCCGAGCAGGGCCCACGGGCACAGCCTGTTCGGCCGGTGAATTAGCTCATCCCCGTTCCGGCACGAAGTCGCTCACATCGAGCTTCAATGTGGCAGCGATGCCCTCCGCAGTGCTCGCGAGGCTCTGTAAGGCTTCGATTAGCTGCTCTGGTGGTGCTTTTGGAATGGCGAGAAGCTGGTGACCAAAGTCAACGTGGCCTGTCATTGCCTTCCTAAACCTCTCATACGCCGTGCGCTCCACTATGTCCGCTGCACCAACTGAGATGCGTAATTGGTAATAGAAAGCCGGCACCGCCATCAACCACATAACAAGTTGCCAGTCGTCCGCAGCACCCCAAGGTTCGGAAACTGTATCCGTGCGTCTCGAGAGATCGCCCTCGTGGACAATTCGGTGCCGCCTCTTCGCCATTTGAGTCAGGGGTAGGTACAGAGGCTTGAAGGGTTTGGGGTCAATCCGGCTCCGCTTGAGGGCCTTGTCAAGGTCAGTACGTGAATAGAAGCTCAGGCTCTTATCCGGATTCGGAAGATGGCTACGCAGCACTACCTCGAAAGTCGCATGGAGAAACACGACGATGGACCTGAGGATGTCGGCTCGTGTTCCCTCGCTTCGAAAGATCATCGTGGGCTTCAGTGCTTCATTGAAATTGACCAAGCGCACTAAACCACTTATTCGGCCCATGTTTAGCAGAAACCGTGTCTCCATAAGTTCATCCCGGGTGGTCATGATGCAGCTTTCCCTCCCCGCCCGTAGCTCCGCCAGACTCCCCAGTGTATCCTTTGGTCTCCACTTGCACACCCTACGGTCTCAGTGGATACTTCGGCCATGGTACGCCGCTATCGGGCGGTGCAGGTCGCGGCGTGGGACGCTGTGAGGACGTGACCGCAAGAAAACGCACAGTCAAGCGTGCGCTGGAAGAAGTGCCGGCAGTCTCATACCTCTCGCTGGCGCACTGCTATCACGATGCCGCTGGCGCGTTGTTTTCGGTGCGCGAACAAAGAATCCAGACGGCTCCTTCCGACCCGGGGGGGTCATTATTTGACCCGATTTATTTTCTGTACTTCCACACCATGGAGCTGGCGCTCAAAGCGTTCATCCGCGCTCACGGACGGGAGATCCTCGGCACACCCCGCGAGAGCCACAAGCTCACGGAACTCTATCAGGAGTGCCGTGCGCTGGGATTGGTGATCGGCACCGGTAGGCAATCGGAAATCGCCAACATCGTCGGTCTGCTAGAGTCCGGCAACAACTACCAGGGCTTTCGCTACTTCAATGTCCCAGCCGGACCGAGGATCACTGGCGTATGGAGGCCCGAGATTGGTTGGACACGCGAAGTCGTCGATGCCTTGATGCGGACCGTTGAACCGATCATCGAAACGCTGGACCGCGACGAGACACCAGGAAAGGTAGTCGCGGCCATTTTGACGGTTGGAAAGCCACGGGAGCAGAGCCGGTGACACAATTCTGTATCAAGGTCGTGGCGGTCGGGCTGCTGGTCGTCGCGGCGCTCTAGCCGCGCTCAATCACCTTCCCCGCGTTTGGCGCATCGTCGGTTTCTACTCGATGCCGACTCGTTACCCCTCCCTAGACTGACTCGATCGTCAGCCCTTCGATGCGCTCGAAGTCGCGGCGGTTGTTCGTGAGGAGGGTGACGTTGTGGCGGAGGGCGGATGCGGCGATCAGGATGTCGAAGTCGGGGATGATGTTCCCCGAACGTTTTAACGGCTCCTCTCCCAAAAGTGTCACGGCAACGGGAGGCCGGCGCAGCAATGGTAGATGTTCGCCATGTACGTCCACGTCGTCCGATAGCCGTAGGCCCGATGGCTGATGACCTTGACCTTGTTGTTCATGCCTTCCAGGGCGCCGTTGCTCACCCGCAGCTTCGTCCAGACCAGGATGCCGTCAAGGTGCGTGCGGAGCGTCCGGGCCAGCTTCTGGAACGGCTCAAGGCGGCTGTGGCTGGCGCGCCAGAGCCACTGCAGGAGATGCCCGCCCGCCCATGCGGTGTACCGGTAGGTCCAGAAGCGACGGAGATCCTCCTTGAGCAGGTACGCCTTCACGATCGGGCTGTTGAGGCGGAGCAGGGCCGACAGCCGGATGCGCTCGTCCGAGGCGAGGTTGTCGAGATTCTTCAACCACAGGAAGCGCGTGTGTTTGAACGCCACCTTCTCGGCCCCCTGCAACTGGCGCCACGTCTGGCGGCGCACCTCATCGACGGCCCGGCTGAGATGTTGGCTGAGGTGGAAGCGATCGAAGACCAGCGCGGCCTGCGGCAGGTGGGCCTCGACCGCGTCGATGTACACGCTCCACATGTCGCAGGAGACCGTGTGAATCGCGCGCGCCCGGCGCGGGCCGAGCCAGGTGAAGAACCGCTGCATCGTCGCCGCGTCGCGGTCCCGGCCCACCCACACCACCCGGCCCCGGCCGAGGTCGTAGACGATGGTGACGTACCGCTGGCCCTTGCGGCGGCTGACCTCATCGATGCCAATCGCGTGCAGCGGCTCCCAGCGCCGATGCTGCAAGCCCCAAAGGACGGCGCTCTCCACGACGGCGGCGATCGTCTTCCAGTTCACGCGAAAGTGGTGGGCGACCGCGCTCCAGGTCAGTTCGCGCGCCAGCGCGGCGACCGCATGGGCCAGGGTGTGTGTCACCCGCTGCCACTTGTCGGCCCATGGCACCCGTTCCACGCGCAATCCGCAGTGCGGACACCACACGCGGCAGGGCGCGTAGACGAGTTCAACGATGTGCTCCCGAAACGCGAGGTCCCGCCATCGGCGCGCCGGCCGTCGCGTCGGGGCGATGCGCCTCGCCGCCCGTCCGCATTCGCCGCAGCGCAGTTGCCGATGCTCGCGGCGGTCCAGATGGACGACGAGTTCCTTACCAGACTCGTTCTCCTCGATCTTAACGACCCGATGGGCTTTCAATCCGAGAGCTCTTCTGATAAACGATTCCATGCGCATCGGTCCTTGGCCCTCCCCCGTCTCGAGCTTGGTGGCCCGAGCAGGGTAGCTGAGGGAGCCGATGCGCTCTTGCTTTCAGGGCGTTACGTCACGTGACACTTTTGGGACAGGAGCCGTTTTAACGGTGCTCGCTCCCGGCCGAAGATCGATGCGGTCTCCCTGCCAGGTTGACGAGGTCCAGGCCGACCAGGAGTTCTTCAAGCTCGCGTTCGCCCGTCTCCCGATCGGTACTCTGATACACCCCGTCGTAGAGCTCGGCGAGCGAGCCGTAGGAGATCCCCAGGCCCTCCCTGGCTGCCGTCCTGACTCGCTGCCTTGCGGCTCTCCTGACGTCCAGCTTCGAAGGCGTCGAAGTCGAGGATGTCCCTCCACCCGCCGAACGAGGCATCGAAACGGGCGGAATCCTTTCTCCGGTCGGGGATCACCACCTCAACCTCGGTGCCCTCCGGGAGCTCTACCGGCTCCAGGGGTTCGATCCTGCCGTTCTTGATGTGCGCGCGGATCGTTGCCAACGGTGTCCTCCTTTCCTCCTGCCCAGTATAGGGCGTTTGGATGACCGCTGACATCCCGCAGGCGGAGCGCGTAAAGGTCCAGAACTGCTCGGCGTACGGGTCCATCGCGTGAACCGGTCGGGCGGTCGCCATCGTCACGCCCCCTTGGTGTAGATCAGGCTCTTGCACTTGGCGGCCACGTCGTGGACGCCTGGCGTGGGATCACGCGCTGGCGCGTGCGGTGCTCGGCGTGTACGTGCGCGTGCTTCTGGGCTTCCAGCGTCACCGCGCGCGGCGATCCGGGATTCGTGACGGGCGGGCGGGATGCGTGACTGTCATCCAGCGCTTTGGCGACGGATCGCGGCTCTTCGATGGCGTCTTCCACACTCCCGACAAGGGGGACACGCTCGATTTCCGGCCGCTCCCAGTCTGTGCTCAGCGGACCCACGTGCCGAGCCCCGCGGTCCGTGCGTGGCGGTGATTCCGCCTCGCTAGACCGCGGCCAGCCCGCTGGTGACCACGAGGGGGTACACTGCGGCGCGTGGGGCCTGTGATCGCGTCCGGCCGACGGCAGTATCGATCCATCTTCACCTCGGCGACCCGGCGCGAGAGGACCGCCAATTTCGAGGCGTACTGGGCCTACTCTGTGGGCCACGACGGAGAGATCCTCCAGAACCAGAAGGATCTCGTGAAGAAGCAGAACACGCTGGCCGGTTTCCAGGCACATCCCGTTCGGTCACGCCGGCCGCTGGCCGACCCCATGCGGTTCCATCGCAACCACGTGATCATGCAGGACGATCCCCGGACCCTCGACCGCACGACGCTGCTCCTGACCTTCCTCTATAAGTTCGCCCGCCACGAATACGTCGGCATCTCCGCCGCCTGGGACCGGACGGAGCCGATCACGCAGTCGACCTCGACGATCGCGAAGATCGGGCTCTATCATCTCTGCGAGGAATTCAGTCACATGCGCCTCTTCCAGGAGATCTTCCGGACGTTTCACCTCGACCAGGTGGAATGGGTCCCGCTCGGGAAGTGGGTGGGCCGCATGTACCGTCTCTTCCCCATGTTCCCCGAAGCCATGCTGGCCCCGCCCGCCTTCGTGAGCGAGCTGATGGGCTTGACCGTGTACCAGCACATCGACGGCGTCCTGGACGACGTCCTCGCCGACGAGCCGGAGGCCCGTGAGCGCGTCCGCACGCTCCTGCGGGAAGTCATGACCGACGAACTGGCCCACGTTGGCCAGCGCCGCAACTTCCTCGGCCCCCTCGGGCTGCGCGCGGCTCAGCTCATGGTGGAGGCGATGTATCGGGCCTTCTTCCGCGACATTCCGGAGACGACACGGCTCTTCAACGTCGAGCAGATGGTGCGGGACGGGAAGGCGTTCGATTACAGTACCATCGCGCCCGAGATGCTCGAGAAGAGCTGGGTGCCCTCGTACTGCAAGGCGTCGTCGTAGCCCGCCGCGCGTCGCCACGTCGGCCGCCGGCGACAGCTCGACCGTGATCACCAGATCTCCGGGCTGCATCTGTCTAATCGTCCATCGCACGAACCGGGGGGATTGGACCAAGATCCAATAGCCCGATTCACAACCTTTGGTCACAGTAGAGGCGTCGCGCTCCGTGGCCCCCTGGTGGGGGTTAAGCACTCCGTCGCGGTCATGAGCATAAGCGCACGTTCGGCCAATAGGCCCCGGACACCTTCTGATTCGTCAAGGGATACAGAGGGGGATCATCGTGACAATGGAAACGACACGGCGCTTGGGCATTTGGATGGATCACTCAGTGGCTCATCTGATGGATGTGACAACCGATTCGATGGTCACGAGTCTGATCGAATCAGAATCGACGCATCGGGATCGAGAACACAGTTTGAGTAAGAGTGAAAATCTGATGCACAACAAAGAGCAGCATCAACTCTCAGAGTTTTACAAGAAACTGGGCGAGGCGATCACACACTACCAGGACGTTCTCTTGTTCGGTCCAACCTCCGCCAAGACTGAATTGCTCAACGTGCTACGAGCTGACCATCGGTTTGCAAAGATAAAGATCGAGGTTGAAGACGCCGACAAGATGACGACGAATCAATTGCACGCGTTCGTGACAAAGCATTTCACTCCAGCTCAATAAATCGGGCTACATCAGACCGAAATGCCGGAGCGCCTGTTCGAAGCTCCATGAGCACCCCCGCGGCTCCCCCGACGACGTCCGGACTCACGAGCGAGGAGGCGCGGCGGCGCTTCGCCGCGACCGGGCCCAACGAGATCACCACCACGCGCCGTCATGCGGGGCTGCGGCAGGTCGGCGCCCTGCTCGCCAACCCACTGGGGCTCATCCTGCTCGGCGCCAGCGCCGTCTCCGCCGCCCTCGGAGAAACGTTCAGCGCGTCGCTCATCGCGCTCATGGTCGTGCTGAGCGTCGCCCTGAACTTCGTGCAGACATTCCGGTCGGAGCGCGCGGCGGACCGTCTACGCGACACGGTGGCGCCCACGGCGACGGCGGTACGCGACGGGGTCGCGGTCGAGATCCCCCGACGCGAGGTCGTGCCCGGCGATCTCATCCGGCTCGCTGCCGGCAACCGCGTTCCGGCCGACGCGCGTCTCGTGGACGCCCGCGATCTGCACGTGCAGCAGGCCGCCCTCACGGGCGAGTCCATGCCCGTCGAGAAGAGTCCGGGGGCGGCCGACGACGGCGGCGTCGTCTACCTCGGCACCTCCGTCGTCAGCGGCACCGCGACGGCCGTGGTCACCGCCACCGGGCCGGCGACGGCTTTTGGCGACGTGGCCGCGCGCCTCGCCACCCGCCGCCCCGAGACGGAGTTCGAGCGCGGGACCAAGCGCTTCGCCCTCTTCATCATGCGCACGGTCGTGCTGCTCGTGCTGTTCGTGCTCCTCGCCAGCGCCGCCCTCGGCCGCCCGTTCCTGGAGTCGCTGCTCTTCGCCGTCGCGCTCGCCGTGGGGCTCACGCCTGAGTTCCTTCCGATGATCACCGCCGTCACGCTCTCCAAGGGCGCCGTCCACATGGCGCGACGGAAGGTCATCGTGAAGCACCTCGCCGCCATCGAGGACTTCGGCAGTCTCGATGTTCTGTGCAGCGACAAGACGGGGACGCTCACCAGCGGCGTCGTCACCTTCAACCGCTGCGTCGACCCCGGTGGCCAGCGCTCGGAGACACCGTTCCTCCTCGTCTACCTGAACAGCGCGTACGAGACGGGGATTCAGAACCCGCTCGACCGCGCCGTCCTCGATCACCCGCGCCCGGCCATCGACGGCTACAAGAAGCTCGATGAGGTGCCCTTCGACTTCGAGCGCCGCTGCATCTCGGTGGTGGTGGAGACGCAGAAGGGCGGCCGGCTTCTCATCACGAAGGGCGCGCCGGAGAGCGTCATCCCGCGCTGCACCGCCTACGAGGTCAGCGGCGCCCGCGTGCCGCTCGACGAGCCTGCGCGCGCCCATTGCGGAACGACGTACGAGGCGCTGAGCGAGGGCGGCGAGCGGGTGCTCGCCGTCGCCTATCGCGAGATCGATGCACAACCGGCGTACGGGAGGGGCGACGAGCGGGATCTCGTGCTCGCGGGCTTCGCCGTGTTCAACGACCCACCCATGCCCGGCGTGCGCGAGGCCCTGGCGGCCATGGCCCGCGACGGCGTGACCGTGAAGCTGGTGACGGGTGACAACGAGCGGGTGGCCCGTCACGTGTGCGGCGAGGTCGGCCTGGACGCCACGCAGATCATCCTCGGTGCTCAGATCGAACAAATGACCGATCCCGCCCTCGCCGCCGTGGTCGAGCGCACCCACGTGTTCGCGCGGGTATCGCCCGGCCAGAAGAACCGGATCATCATCGCCCTCAAGAGCCGGAACCACGTCGTGGGCTACCTCGGCGACGGCATCAACGACGCGCCGTCGCTCCACGCCGCGGACGTGGGGATCTCGGTGGCGAACGCGGTGGACGTGGCCAAGGACGCCGCCGACATCATCCTGCTCGAGCCGAGCCTCGCCATGCTCCATGAGGGCATCCTCGAAGGGCGGCGGGCCTTCGGCAACGTCATGAAGTATCTCTTGATGGGGACGAGCTCGAACTTCGGCAACATGTTCAGCATGGCGGCGGGCATCGTGTTCCTGCCCTTTCTGCCCATGCTGCCGCTGCAGATCCTCCTCAATAATTTCCTCTACGACCTCGCCCAGGTGACCATCCCCACCGACAACGTGGACGCGAGCTTCGTCATGAAGCCCCAGCGCTGGGACATCGCGGTCATCAGAAAGTTCATGCTCGTCATCGGCCCGATCAGCTCGCTCTACGACTTCGCGACGTTCTTCGTGCTCCTGCGCGTGTTCCACGCGGGACCGGCGCTGTTCCACACGGGGTGGTTCGTGGAATCCCTGGCCACGCAGACCCTCGTGCTCTTCGTGATCCGCACCGCGGGCAATCCGTTGCGGAGTCGGCCCAGCGCCGCGCTCGCGGCGACCACTCTGCTCATCGTCGCGGTGGCGGTTGCGCTGCCCTACATGCCCTTCGCGGCGTCGCTGGGGTTCGTGCCGCTCCCGGCCAGCTTCTTCATGTTCCTGATCCTCGTGACGGCGACGTATCTGGCAGTCGTCGAGGTGGTGAAGCGGCGGTTGCTCCGGCCTCAGCCATCGCCGGCCGCCAGCGCTGCCCGCGCCTGACGCTGCGATAGCGCCAGCGTACTTCCTGGTGGATCTATCTGCTGCTCATCCTCGGCGCTTTTTACTGACCAGTGTCCAGACATCTCCCACCGAATCCACTCGCTGTGCTCCTGAGAATCTGAGACGCCCGCACGTTGGGTTCGACAGGCATGCGGCGCCTGGAACTGGCGATCAGCACAGCCGTTTTCGGCGGGTCCCCGGAAGCTCCCGGGGAGTGGTCAACTTTTGCCTCATCGCTAGTGCGGATCTGAGGCAGAGCCCGCTCGATTTCCGGCCGCTCCCACCTCCGACGGATGACGAAGTCGGCGTCGTGCTCGAGCGGATTGCCGCGCGGGTGCAGCATCTGCTCAAACGTCGCGGCCTCGATCCCAGCGATGCCGACCTCGTCCGGACCGATCCCGTGGTCGAAGAATCTCCGGCCCTGGCCGGGATCAGCAGCGCCTCGATTCGGGGGCGAATCGCGCTCGGTTCTCGTGCGGGCGCGCGCGGGTGGCGCGTGGGGGACGATCCCGACGCACCGTGGGTGCTCTCCACGGCCCCCCGGCACGCCCATCTGACGGGCTTCGATCTCCACGCCAACGTCGCGGTGCCGGCCGCGGACCGCGCGCGCTTGGAGCATCTCTGCCGCTATCTGCTCCGCCCGGCGGTGGCTCAGGGCCGGCTCCGGCTGCTGGACGATGACCGCATCGTGCTCACCCTTGAGACGGCGTAGGCGGATGGCACGCGCCATCTCGTGGTCGAGCCGCTCACACTGCTCGAGAAACTCGCCGCGCTCACGCCCCGGCCGCGGATCAATCTCATGCTCTACCACGGGGTGCTCGCGCCGAATGCCGGCTGGCGAGCCCGCGTGGTCTCGTACGGCGCTCCGCCGGGTGAGGCACCGCTGGCCGCGAGCGTGTCCGCTAACGTGAACGCCGATCCGGCGACGCTGAAGCCTCGCCACTGGGCGTGGGCTGATCTGTGGGCTGATCTAATGAGGCGCGCGTTCGCCCTCGACGCCCTTACCCTGTCCGCGCTGGGGAGGTCCCCGGCGGATCGTCGCCGTGCACACGCGGCCGGAGACCCTCCGGCCGCTGCTCGCGCGGCTGAGGCTGGAGGTCCCTCGCCCCGGCGACGCCGGACCGCCGGCGCTCGTCTGCCCCCCACCCTACCGACAGCGCCCGGCGGGACCCGCGCCGCTCCGGCTGGTCCCAAGGTTCTCGACCTCGTGGCGCTCTGCAGCCCGCTACCGGGCGTGACCTGATCGGGACGCCTGACTTTGCCCTCCCCGAGCGCGAGCCTCGCCCGACCCCGACAGCGTGCGGGAAAGGTTGGCGGGGCCTATTTCGCCCCGGATTTGGCAGGGACAATCCGTTCACGCCTCGGTTTCCATCGGGCGATGTGCTGACGAAGGTGGTCGAGGTTCGTAATCTCGATCATGGGTTCCCCCTCTGCATCAGGAACGATCTCATAATCCTTATAGATATATTCTCCCGTCGCTTCATCTTTTTTAGCGAGCCCCAGCCAGGCAAGAGCACGTTCAACGCTCGGTGCATTCGCCGAAAGGCCCCACTTCATGAGGATCTCTTTAAACTCTTTCTCAAGCCGTCCGGTGTTTAATTCTTCTGTCTCACCGGCGATCTGCTCGAAGAACGATTTACCATAGACATTCATCGCCTCCCATTCGCTCCATGCTCGCGCCACCGGCTCTCCTTTCCGATACATGCCCAACTCTCGGCGAGGATCCGTTTCAAGCCACATCACTGAACTGTAGGCTAAGGTATACTCGTCGGCGTGTAAGGTTTTATCCATCACGCCACGTCTCGCAAACGTGACCATCCGTCCGAGCTCGGTATCGGCACCAACGTCTGTCTCGGTATTCGCACCGCCGATGGCGCAATAGGCGCTTGCGCGAAGGGCAGTATTTCGGCCTTGAGTAACGGTGTGTTTCTCTCCGCGTCTCCGAACTCTAAGGGCATAGCCATCACCCTGCGCTTCAGGAGGAGTATGGGGTTGTCTTCCCGGATAACCTCGGCGGTTTTGGGCGTCGAGGAACTGTTCGAATCGTGTCACTGCGAAGAAGTTGGGCCAGGTTCGGTACGTCGTCGTATCGTGGTCAATTCGTCCCACAACTCCATCGATACGCGGGATCTTTCCCGATCTCACATCTTTTTTATTCTTATCGAATGTCTCAATGAGCTGCCGAAGATACATATCGGACATATCCCTCACATCAACATCGTTGGCCAATATGATGACATCGTTATCCACCGGATGTTTGCGTGCTCGAGCGCGGAGCGTTGCCGCGTCATATGCGTATTTAATAATCCAGCCCCAGTTGGGCCGGGTAGCAAACTCTTTTTCGATAACATGGATTTTCAACTCGGGATATCGCTCTCGGTACTGTCGGATCACCTCTTTCGTATCATGGGGCTCGGGATGTCCCGTCCTCACTCGTTCTTCCGCTCCTGGTGCAATGTGGATATCTGTCAACTTGTCTTTAGGGTGGTTGAGGAACAGTAAGACTTCAAACTCTTCAGGCTTTACCGAACCGTTTGTAATCTGCTTTCGGTACTGCTCGAGGGCGTGCTCAACGATTTTGCCTTCGCCTAAGGTATATACTGGTATACAAGCAACCACACGACAGGCATTCGCCATGGTGCGTTCACCATCTTGCCTCAAAGCAAGTTGCTCAACCTCCCGCATATATTCCGGGCTCTTTCTTCGTTCTCTCCTGACATAGTGACGCCCCTCACTCACAAAATCCAATCTCGCTTCAGGAGTTCGCCGTAACGTCGGTGATAGTCTCTCCCTGTAAAACGCGGCCCGCTCCGGAGAAATCTCATAGGTGCCGTAGGAGTATCCTTCTCCTTCTAGAGTCTTGATCGAACCAGCTCCAGCGGCCGCCTGCCCACAATCGGTAGACGGCCGCCGGCCGGCTCCACGACGGTGTCGAGGAGCGGCATCAACGCCTCCTTGAGCGAGAAGCGCGTGGCCGTGACGTACTTGGCGTGGAGGAACTGCTCGAAGCCCCCAGCGGCGATCAGCCGCTCGAGGATGCACCGCCGCTGGTCCGGGAAGAGGGCCGGGTGATTGCGCGACGGCTCCATGCGGTCCTGCAGCGAGTCGCGGCGTTCCTTGTCCGGGATTTCCATGTACTCGATGCCGAGTGTCCGGCAGTACGTGTCCCGGAGCGCGACGAGCAGCTCGCGCAGCGTCACGCGCCCCCAGCCGCGGAATCCCTCGCACTCGTCGACGCGGAGATCGGCCTCGCGGATGCCGAACTCTTCGAGGCGGAGCAGCGGATGCTGGCGGGGACTGCTGCCGAGAGGATCGAGGTCGGCGATCAGATGGCCGAGATCGCGGTAGGAGTGCACGAGGTTGCCGACTTCCGGACCCGTCGCGCCGCCGGCGCCATGCGCGAGGCCGAGCTCGTAGGCCGAGAAGACGAACGCCCAGCGCTCGTCGACCGCTGGTACGCCGGGGCCTACGCCTTGGGCCGGTACCGCTGGCGCAAGCAGCCCGACGGGCGCGTGCGCCGGGAACGGGTGCCGCGCGAACAGTGGCACGCGCTGCTTCGGGACGCTCACCCTGGGTATATCTCGTGGGAGGAGCACGAACGCATCGAGCAACGCCTGCACGCAGGGGCAAAGGCCATCGGCTTCGAGCGACGTCACGGGCCCGCCCGAGAAGGTCCCGCTCTGTTGCAGGGCCGGCCAGGACTTGTCAGGTGCCGGGGCCATGGGCGATCGCTTCATGCAAAACAGTGCGGTCGGGATCATCGAGCGGGACATTACAGCAGGTCACGAAACGCTTCTTCGCTGAGTCCCGGCATCTCGTACGATGCCCCCATCGTGGAGGCGTTCACGGGGTTGTGTCTTGGAATCGTCACGATCCGGATGCCGTCGCTCATCACGACGTGCTTACCCTGGCGCACCGCTCGAAAGCCGACCTTCCGCAGTGCGCGGACCGCGTCCTGGTGGTTGACGCCGGCGATTCTCGGCACGCTCTACGAGGTGACCTCGACCTCGCGGACCACAGCGCCCTTCAGGAGCTCGTCCCGCACGGCCAGATACTCCTGAATTGCGTCCTGGATATTCTGGAGCGCCTCCTCCTCGGTGGAGCCCTGCGACCAGCAGCCCGGCAAGCCTGGAACCGAGACGCTGAACCCTTCTTCGGTCTTCATCAACGCGATCTTGTACTTCATCGGGCACCTCCTGCTCGGATTCTACCGTTTCTCCCGACGAACCAAGAGAACGGGTTTATAGTCGGACGGGCGTGAAACTGAACACACGGGCGAGTCTGGACGCGGCCTCCAGGTCTGCCCGCCGCAACGCTTCACGGACCGCGTCGAGCTTTCGAGCGTCGTCGAGAGACAGATACGGCGACCAGCCGTTGCCCTCGTCGATGAGCTCGACGTCGACCTCTGCACCGTAGGCACCCTCACGCACGAACTTGGTGTGACGCCTGACGTTCATGGCCTCCTCCGCTATGTAGCGGGTGAAGATCAGGCTCTTGCACTTGCCGGCGATGTCGTAGACGCCTGGCGTGGGATCACGCGCTGGCGCGCGCGGTGCTCAGCGTGTACGTGTGCGTGCTTCTGGCTTCCAGCGTCACCGCGCGCGCCGGAATCCCTGACAGGCGGTCGGGATGCGTGACCGTCATCCAGCGCTTTGGCGGCGGATACGCTGCTCTTCGATGGCGTCTTCCACACTCCCGACGAGGGGGACACGCTCGATGACGAAGTCAGGGTCGTGCTCGAGCGGATTGCCGCGCGGGTCCAGGAGCGAATCGCGCTCGGTTCTCGTGCGGGCGCGCCCGCGTGGCGCGTGGCCCACAAGACCAGGCCGCGGGCTGAGCGGCCCCCGCCGCCGACTCTCAGCGCGTTATGGTTCCTCGAGGGGAGCCGCCCCACACCATCCCGAAGCCGAAGCCGAGCCAGCCGGTATCTTGTGAGTCCGAGGCGCCGCGCGCGCCCACCCGCGGGTTCGGAGACGTCCAGCCCGCAACGCCCATCCGGCCTGTTGCAGTCTCCTTCGTCAGAGGGGCCACGAAGCCCGGCTCATTGGGCGCCGGCGCCTGGTGCGGGGAGAGGTCAGCTCCCGGCATGCGCGGCCGCGATCGCTGTTCTTCCGGCGCGAGCGTGCGCCGGTCTTGTTGAGGGACCTCAAGCTGCTGAGCGGAAACGCCGGCCACCGCCGTGAGAAGGAGCAACGCATGAGGCGACAACGCGATGATCATTCGTCTGAGCATGATCGTCTCCTCCGGTTAGCCCAACAGTGTGCATCTGGCGTGCCCGACCCGCATTCCAGAAGTGCCTTAGCGACGGGTACTTGCCAGGCGGTGCCACCGAGCGGAGGTAGGCTTCTTCTGCTTGGCCGTGTAGTTCTTACCGAGGAGCGCAGCGTGGCTCCCGGTGATCACGCGAAGGGCGGGATGACCGCGAAGGGAGGGTCTTTGTCAGTCGATGGTCCCGGCGGAGAATACCCATTCGCAGGGCTGGCCGGTGACCCGGCTGATCAGGTCGAAGTCCGCGTCGTAGTGAAGCAGGATGAGGCCGCTCTGCTCGGCCGCGGCAGCGATCAAGAGGTCGGCAAGGAGCCGTTGGATTTCGCGCGCCCGCTGAACGTGCGAGGCATCCGTCTCGATCAGCGGAAAGGAGGCCTGGTGTCGACCATGTGGGTCAGCGCCCTCGCTGCGATCCCGGAGCTTCGCCTTCGACAGCGTGTCGAACGCTCTGGACACCCGATGCTGTCGATCCGGCGCCACGCGGCGCAGCGCCTCGTTGACGATGTCCTTCAAGGTCTTCGTGCCGAGCTCCGCCCGCGCCGCGGCAAGGGCCTGCTCGTCTGCGTATATTCTAGGGAAGATCAATCCATGGAGGGCGCATGATCAGGTTCCTCGTCGTCGCGGTCCTCGTGCTGCTCGGCGCCGTGCCGGCCGCCGCGGACGAGCCGTTTCCATCGCGGACGATCACGATCGTCAACCCCTACCCGCCCGGCGGCCAGGCCGATCTCTCGGGCCGGCCATTCGCCGCCGCGCTCGCGAAAGTCCTCAAGCAGCCGGTCATCATCGCGAACAAGCCCGGCGCCGCGGGGGCGGTCGGCATGCAGTCGGTGGCGGTCGCGAAGCCCGACGGCTACACGGTGCTCATCACGGTGCCGTCGCTGCACACGCTGCCGGAGGTCGACAAGCTCTTCGGGCGCGCGCCGACGTTCACGCGCGACCAGTTGGCGCCGATCGCCCGCCTCAATGCCGATCCGCTCATCGTCGCCGTGAACGCGGAGCGTCCGTGGAAGAGCATGAAGGAGCTGCTGGACGACGCCAAGAAGCGTCCGGGCCAGATCACGTTCGCCTCGGCCGGCCTGTACGGGGCGACGCACGTGCCGATGGAGATGATCCTGTACGCGGCGGGCGGCCTGAAGATGCGTCACCTGCCGACGACGGGTGGCGGTCCGGCGACGACCGCGGTCCTCGGCGGCCACGCCGACCTGTGGGCATCGACCATCGGCCCCGCGGTGCCGCATATCAAGTCGGGGAAGATCCGCCCGCTCGCGGTGACGTCGGTGAAGCGGCACGAGTCCTTCCCGGACGTCCCCACGCTGAAGGAGCTCGGCTACGACGTCGAGTACTACCTCTGGATCGGGCTCTTCGTACCGAAGGCCACGCCGGCCCCGATCATCAAGGTGCTCCGCGACGCCACGCGACAGGCGGTCGACGATCCGGCGTTCAGGACCGCGCTCGAGAAGCTCTCGTCACCGGCCGCCTACCAGGACGCCGATGAGTTCAAGCCGTGGCTCGACACCGACGCCGCGCGCCTGGCCGACGTCATCAAGAAGATCGGGAAGGTCGAGTAACCGTTCGCTGCTGCTTCGACTCCATCCCGAAGCACAGCTGGTTACCGTCAAGGTCATTGATGTCGAAATCGCGCATGCCGTAGGGGTAGTCCCTCGGCTCGTTCAGCGTTCTGGCACCTCGCGATTTCAATTCTTGATACAGCGCGTCCACGTCAGTGACAAAGACATTGACGGCACCGTGGCCCGGAAGGCTTCCGTGGACGCCGCGTGCTCGGAGACGAAACGCGCATCGTCTAGATTCACCACGTGGCGGACAATCCTCACCACGACGGGCTCGTGCTCGTGTACCTGCCCAAGGACAGGATCCTCATCCAGGCGGACGCGTTCACGCCGCTCGCTCCGAACGCGTCCTACCCGACGCCCCCGAACCCGTTCAGCGTGAACCTGGCCGAGATGATCGCGCGCCACCGGATGACCGTGGACACGCTCCTGCCGCTCCACGGTCGAAAGGTGACGCTCACCGAGCTGCACAAGGCGATCGGCCGAACGCCGTAGGCGGATTCCGTGTCAGCCCTGGACATGGGCGGCTCTGATGCACCGGGCGCTTGCCATCGATGTTCTCGCGTGTGCCTACTGTGAGGGCCGGCTCCGCCCGATCGCCACCCTGCACGATCCCGCCGTGATCCCGAAGCTCCTCGCGCACCTGGGGATGGCCCCTCAGGGCCAAGCCCCGGCCCCTCAGCTGGCGCCGGCGCGTCCTGATCGACTCCTGGCCGGCGCGCCGGACGGCGCCATGGGTGCTGATCCGGCCGATCCACCTTTCCGGTTCATTTGTCGCTTGACGGCGGCGGCGCGCGCGCATTAGCATCCCGCTCACAACCGGGCTGACGCGGTCGGCGCTGCGGTGGGCGCGCCAGCCGGCCAATGTTCACTGAGCCTGCGCCTCCAGGGGCTTCCGCGTGTGGCTTTGGGCGGACGTGCCGGGGACGGGGCGCGAGGGCGCGGAGGGTGTTCATGTCGATACGCTCATCGCGAGCTATCGCTACGCAGGGGACTCAGCGTTCTCTTGGCGGTCCATCCGGAACCGAAGAGACGATAGCGGCTGAGATCATCGCCGGTGCATCGGGATTGCTCGGCAGATATGTCGGCGAAACCGAGAAACCCTGTCCCGTTATCCTTGTGGAAACTGAAACATCCAACTGGCCGCAAGCCAGCCCAGGAGCTCAGAGCCGGGCCGGCTTTCGCCTTCATGGCGCAGCGGCTCGAACTCACTCGAGGTACCATATGAACCTTCGTAAACCGTTGATGCTTTTGGTTCTGGCGGCGCCTCTGCTTGCCTTCGGAGTGTCCTTCGCCGGTTCGGTTCATGACAACATGCTGGCAAGCGTCGTTTTTGTCGGGTGCGATGTCGAGTTCGAAGGCCTGCCGTTCTTGGCGGGAAGCGGCTCAGCGTTTCTCATTGCGTCCGAATACGTCATAACCAACAATCATGTCATCGACTCTTGCCATTCCGATAACAAGATCAAGGTCCTCAAGGACGCCTTGCGCAACGCCTTCACCGAGAATATTTCACAAAAAGGGAAGTTGCCACCCGAAATGGAACAGAAGATGAACGAGCATCTGAGACAGAATCCCGGTTTATTGCCGAGGCTACAAAGTGACCCTGAGTTCGCCAAGAAATACATCTTGGCCTGGATTGAAGACCTCTCAGCGTCAGGCGCCAAGGCCCGCTTTGCAGGCATCACGCAAAAGTTATACATCGCGTACATGGGTAAAGAGGCACAAGCTTTAATCAAAGTGGATGTCTCCAACATCGTCTGGGCGTCATGGCACAACGACAATGCGCGTCTAACGGGTGTTGACGTGGCGGTATTGAAATTGGCTCGACCCCTAGGGGACAGGCCGACTGTAGCGTTTGCCCTGGGCAGCTCGGCACAGGTCAACGACGTCGTCTATACGGTAGGGTTTCCGGGAGCGTCGGGGGACACCGTGGCATCTGCGAAATATGTACCGACGATCAAGAAGGGTATCGTGAGTAAATTGGGTGGCGAAGCTCCCGGGTTCAGTGATGAAGCCAGAGCAAAAGGGTTGAAGGGCGTACCTGTAATCGAAACAGATGCTGCCATGAGTTTTGGGAATTCCGGTGGTCCGCTCTACAACGAGCATGGTGAGGTCCTCGGCGTCGTCAGCTTTGGGCCCAAAGACAGGGCCGCTGGTGGAATAGGTTGGGCACAGGATATTGCGGTGGTTCTCCCAGTGCTCAAAGATCTTGGCTTGCCTTTGCCCAAGATCAGGGGAACACCACGTACCTGGATTGAACAGAACGCCACCCTGGTCTGGGTTGGCGCAGCTGGCTTGATGCTCGTGTTGCTTTTGCTGGCGGCGCGGACTTTTCTACATCGGCGCCCAACCGCTCCCCCGCATGCCGGAGGTGGCAGGCCCCCGCAAAGGCAGGTCGGACCCACCTCGGTCGCACAGAGTCCTGCCATCAGAGGTCGCGCCGGAGAACATGCGGGCAGATCGATCCTTATCCCCCTGAACGGCCTGATCTTGGGCCGAAACGCAGTGGGAGAGGCGGGTCTGGTGTTCAGCGAGAACAGCGGCATCAGCCGGAAACATTGCTCCATTGTCTACCTCGAGGGGTCTCAGCGATTCGAAGTCACAGATTTCGGCTCCACTAATGGCACATTCGCGATCCCCGGAGAAAAACGTCTGCCTGCCAATCAAAAACTGGTGTGCAAGGCTGGCCAAATCATCCGGTTGGGGCGGCAGGACGAGTTTGAGTTGGTGCTGCAGTAGTGCTTTGCTCGCCAGGGTTGCCGCGAACCAACTAATTAGAATGACCCCCCCTTTCCGCAAGGCTACTGGCCGGCGAAGAGCACTCACGCGACCTCCGCGCCGGTAAGCACACCTTCCTTTCGCTGCGCCCGCGAACCACACCCCGCGATCGGGAAAGAGAAGAAGGTGAGTTCTCCTTCGGACGCCGACGTGATCGGACGCTCGCTGGACGACCCCGAGGCCTTCGGGCTCATCTACGACCGCCACGCCGCCACCCTGCTCCGCTTCCTGGGCCGCCGGGCGGGCGCCGCCGTCGCGGAGGGGCTGGTCGGCGAGCTGTTCCGGATCGCGTTCGAGCGGCGCAAGACGTTCGACGCGTCGCGCGCGAGCGCGCTCCCCTGGCTGTACGGGATCGGCTCGAACCTGTTGCTCAAGCACCGGCGCGGCGAGGCTCGGCGGCTTCGCGCGAGCGCCCGGATGGCGGTGGCTGGCGAGGCGGCGGACCGGCGCGCGGGCGCCGCGGCGCTCGATGCCCGCCTGCTCTTCCCGCGCGTGGCCGACGCGATCGAGGCGCTGCCGGACGGCGAGCGCGAGGCGCTCCTGCTCTTCGCGTGGGAGGACCTTTCGTACCAGGGCGTGGCCGAGGCTCTCGAGCTGCCGATCGGCACGGTGCGCTCGCGGCTCAACCGCGCCCGCGCGCGTCTGCGCGAACTGCTCGAGCCGGGCGGGGAAAATAGGGTGAGGTCGCGATGAAGCCGGTGGACCTGGCGAGGAAGCTACGGCGCGACGCCGCGTTCGAGCTGGCGGCGCTCGACCGGGGAAAGGCAGTGCTCATGGCCGCAATCCGACAGGAGGTCCAGCCCATGCGACGACCAACGATCGTTCCGCGGCTTCCGTATGAGGACGTCGGTGCCGCGCTCTCGTTCCTGGAGCGCGCGTTCGGGTTCCACGAGGTCCCGGCCGCGCGGGGCGTGCGCGCGGACGGCGCGATCGACCACACGATGGTCGGGTTCGGCGACGGCATGATCGGGCTCGGCGCGCAGGGCGCCCATGGCGCGTTCAGCCCGAAGAGGGCCGGCACCGCGAGCCAGTACATCACCGTGCACGTCGACGACATCGACGCGCACCACCAGCGCGCGCTCGCCTCTGGTGCCGAGATCGTAAGCCGGCTGCACGATCACCTGCGTGACTATCGCGTCTACGAGGCGCTCGACCTCGAGGGCCACCGCTGGCGCTTCCTCCAGTGGCTGCGTGAGGTGCCGCAGTCCGAACGGCGCTGAATGTGCCGGCCCGAGGCCTTCCGCGCGCTGCGCTCTCGGGACTTCCGCGTCTTCTGCCTTGACACCAGCGGAGCGTGCGGGGGACACTGCGCCCCCGACCCAGCGAACACAAAAGGAGCCACCATGTCTGACCCGACCACCGAATCCACACAGGCTCCCTCTCTGCCCCAACACGACACGGCCTGGCAGCAAGCGCGCCGAAAATTGGAACTCACCGCCTCCTCGCTCGTGTACGACTACGAGCACTGGCAAGGCGTGCCCATGCCCATGGCCACTCTCTCGTCGGCCATCGCGGCGGCCGTTGACCTCGGCGGCAGTTGGTTCGTCGGCCAGGCCGAAAACCTCGCTCGCATCGCCGTCAACCTGGCCATCTGGAAGCTATTGCGTCGGCTCGGAACCAACGACAAGTCCCTCGACGCCACCGTCCCCGCGCTCAGCGCCCTCTTCGAATCACCCTTGCTGCGCCACCTCCAGCAGGACGTGGGGCACGTCGACGGCACCTTCAAGGCCGGCGAGGAATTGGTGGCCCGCATCGAAGCGCTCACCGCCTCTCACTCCACCTCCGGCAGCGACCAGGACACGCTGGGCAGCATCCCCGACTTCGCCCAGGTGTTCGAGATCTTCGGCGTGCCCGACGTGACCGGCCGGTGGCAGGACGACCGAGTGTTCGCCTCCCAGCGTTTGGCCGGCCTCAACCCGATGCTGATCCAGCGGGTCACCACCGATGGGAGCGTGGGGGTGGCCTGGCCGACGCTGCGCGCCCTGCTGTCCTCCAAGATCACCGACGCCACCGTGTCCTACTTTCTGCCCGGTGTGACGCTGGATGATGCCGTGAAGCAGGGCAGGCTGTTCGTGTGCGACTACGCCGCGCTTGGTCACATCACCGCCGACCCGGACGCCGTCGGTGTGTTCGCGGGCAAGCGCCCGTGGGCCCCAATCGTCCTGTATGTGAAGACGGATGACTTCCCGGGTCTGAACCTCGCGGCCATTCAGCTCGATCAGCCCGGCACCAACGACGTGGACGTGCTGCTGGCCGCCGATGCGGGCGCTCCCGGCAACGCCAACCGGTGGCTCATGGCCCGCCTGTTCGTGCAGGCGGCGGACGTCAGCTACAACCAGTCCGTCAACCACCTCGGCATGACTCACCTGCTCGAGGAGGCGTTCGCCATTTCCACCCATCGCCAACTCGCCACCTCGCACCCGCTGTACGTGCTGTTCTCCATGCACTTCGCGGCGCTGCTGGTCATCAATCAGCTCGGCAAGGTGACCCTGCTCAAGGTCGGCCCCGAGGGCCTCCTCAACCAGCTCCTCGAGTGCGGCGTGGGCGGCAAGGACGACGAAGCCCTCGGCGCCAGCGGACTCATCAGCGCGGCCTACAGGATCTGGAATTTTGACGAGCTGGACTTCGCGGCGCAGCTCGACAAGCGCGGCATGGACAGCGCTTCGCTCCCCTATTTCCCTTACCGGGACGACGGCATGCTCGTGTGGGACGTGCTGGGGAAATACGCCCGCGACTACGTCGCGCTGTACTACAAGAATGACGGGGACGTGACGGGAGACTACGAGCTGCAGGCCTGGGCCAACGAGCTGCGCACGGTGGGCAACGTGACCAGCCTGCCCGCGATCGACCGCGTGGCGACCTTGGTGACGGTGGTGCAGCGGCTGCTGTGGACGGCCGGCCCGCAGCACGCGGCCGTGAACTTCCCCCAGGTGGACTACACCACCTTCATGCCCAACTACCCGGGGGCGCCCTACTTCATGCCCAAACGCCTCGAGACGGACCCCATCGACCAGGCCCAGCTGCTCGCCTGTCTACCCCCCGTGGCCGGTACGGCGGTGCAGGTACAGGTGTCCTACTCGCTGGCGGGCTACCACTATGATCGCCTGTTGGACTACGCCGACCAACTCTTCCCGGATGCCAAGGCCGTGTGCGAGCGGTACTTCGGGGAGTTGAACGATACGGTGAAGCCCGAGATCACACGCCGCAACCTGCAGCGGCAGGGCCAAGCCGGGCTGTTGGTCTACCCGTACTTCCTGCCGTCGAACATCCCCAACAGCACGAGCGTATAGAGCAGTGTTGCGCACGTCAGTCGCCGCGCTCCTGTTCCTGTGCGTCTCCATCGGATGGTCTGTACACGCGCTCGCCGCCTGCCCGCAGCCCGCGACGACGGTGTTCTTCGTCAATGGCGTCGACAATTCGGTGCCTGACGCCAACGCCTCGCTCAATGCTCTCGCGCAACGTCTCGGCCCGCAGCGTCAGGGCGATTGTCTGAACTTCGCGCTCGCCTACAACTCGACGTCGACGCCGTTGGACTTCGATTCGGACGCCGTCGACGCGAACGTCCGCTCGTATAGGCTGGAGCTGGCGCTCAGGAACAAGGTGATCCTCGTCGCTCATTCGAACGGCAACGTGTATGCCGACGAGGCTTACGGGAGACTGACCCCGGCCGAACGAACCAGTGTCGGCGTCGTGGCGGTCGCGACCCTCATCGGATCCGTCCCCGGCAATGGCCCCTACGTCACACTGGAAGAGGACACGTTCGTCAGGGGGTTCCCCGGGCATCTCTCGGCCAATACCACGAACACCGGCGGCTTCTGCCCTGAGGTCTTTGGGTGTCACGCGTTCGTCGACTTCTACATGGACGGGAGCGTGAGCGGACCCAAGATCGTCCAGGACGTGAGCGACACGATTCCCCGGCTCGTCAGGCCGCCGGGCGGGACCTTCGCCGCGCTCGACCTGAACGAAACGGATTTCGGACCCGGCGACACCCTCCGAGCACGGCTCAGGGTGACGAATGGCGCGCCGACACGCAGGATCGACTTCTACCTCGGTCGTCTCCTGCCCGATGGGGTCACCGTCTTCTTCATCACTAGCCTCTCTCCGCTCACCGGGGTGACCGCGAAGACGAGCGAGCCCGAGAAATTCCAGCCTCTGGTCAGAAACGCCGAGATCCAGCAGGGGCTCGACGTCACGATAGTGGACGCCTTCGTTACCACGCTTCCTGCGAATTTCCCGGAGGGCGATTCATTGCTCTTCGCCGGGGTCACCGCGGCCGGGACCCAGAACCTCATCGCGCCCCTCGCGACCGCCGAGTTCACGTTCGAGCCGTAGCCGACGACTGTGCCAAGTAGCCTTGACCGACCGCGGGGGATCATCTTTGATCTCGATGGGACCCTGGCCGACACCCTCCCCGTCTGCTTCGACGCCTATCGGTTAGCCTTCGCCAAGTACGTGGGTCACGAATGGACCGACGACCAGATCAGTGCGCTCTTTGGACCGTCGGAGGAGGGAGTCATTCGGCAGGTGGTGCCGACACGCGTCGTCAACGACCGTTCGCGGGCATCGACGCCCTGCTGGTTCGCCTACGCCGCGGACGCCGCCCGCTGGCCCCGGTGACGGGCAAGGGACCGCACAGCACGCGCATTTCCTTGCGGCGGCTCGATCTCGCCGACGCCTTCGAGCCGGTGGAGGTCGGGTCGCCGGCCGGCAGCATCAAGGTCGAATCGATTCGCCGAGTGGTGACGCGATGGACCCTGGATGCCTCGCAGGTCGCGTATGTCGGCGATTCCCCCCACGATGTGGTGGCGGCGCGCGAGGCCGGGGTCGTGTCGATCGCCGCCGCGTGGGCCGACGCGGCATCGATCCCGAAGCTCCGGGAGGCGGAGCCGGACGCGTTGTTCACGTCCGTCGAGACGCTGTCCGAGTGGTTGAGCGAGTAGTCGCTTCCGCGGGAGTGACAAGGAGGAGGTGCGTCCATGCAAGTCGGCGTGAACATCCTCAACTTCGGGCCGGGGGTCGGCACGGACGCGCTGGGTAGATGGGCGCGCCTCGCCGAGGACCTGGGCTACCACTCCATCATGATTTCCGACCACGTGGCCATGACGCCGGACGTCCGCCAGCGTTACCCGGAGCCCTTCTACGATCCCTTCGCCACCCTGGCCTGGCTGGCCGGGCAGACGCGGCGGGTGCAGCTCGGCACCACGGTCTGCGTGCTGCCCTACCGTCATCCCATCCTCACGGCGCGACTGGCCGCCAACATCGACTCCCTCAGCGGCGGGCGGTTCATCTTCGGGGTCGGGGTCGGCAATCCCAACTCGAGGTTGGAGGCCGAGGCCATGGGGGTGCCGTTTCATCGCCGGGGCGCCATGGCCGACGAGTACCTGGCCGCCATCAAGGCCCTGTGGACCCAGGACCCCGCCTCGTTCCAGGGAACTTTTGTTTCATTCAGCGACGTGTCGCGGATCCGTTCGGCGTCGGGGCCGGGGCGGCCGCACCCGCCCATCTGGGTCGGGGGCGCCTCCGACGCGGCGGTTCGCCGCGCCGTCCGCTTCGGCGACGCGTGGCATCCCAACCGCTTCACGGTGTCGTGGCTACGGGAGGACGGGATCCCGCGCCTGACGCGCGTGGCGGCAGACGCCGCCCGGCCCGTGCCCGCGCTGTGTCCTCGCTTGCGATTCCGGATCACCGATTCGCCCGTCACCGATCCGCAACGCCAGGCGGGCACGGGCACGCTCGAACAGCTGCACGAGGACTTCACCCAGCTCGAGTCGCTCGGTGTGCGACACGTCACCCTGGATTGGTACGCCGACGATCTCGACCTCACGCGCCGCCACGAGTGGGGCTGGCGCATGTTCGCGACGATGGCCGAGAAGGTATTCGACCTGTCCAAGGAAACGGTGCGCTGAGCCCGAGCGGCGAGTCAGCCCTTCGCGGGCCCCAGCTCAGGCCGGATTCCCGTCAGTTTCGCGAAGCGGGCCGCCAGCCGATCTCCGAAGCTCGAGGCGTCGAGCGGGTTGACCGGCTGGTGAGCGCCGATCCGGTGCTCTGCGGTGCGGACCAGCCCGCGCATGCACGCGAGGGCCTCGTAGTAACCGAGCGCGGACGCGGCGAGCGGTCGCTGGCGACGATACCCTCGCAGGTACAGCGCGACGAGCAGGCGCCTGGCCGCCGCCACCGTCCAGCGCGCGGGCCCGCTCACGGACAAGATCTCCAGCGGCACCTGCTCGAGGATCACCCGGGTGGCGGCGACGTCGTACGCGGGATCGGCGACCAGCACGTTGGGCCAGTCGAGCACCGCCGTGATCTCTCGTCCGTCGAAGAGCAGGTTCTGCGGGTGGAAGTCGCCGTGGCAGATCGCGCGCGGCCCTTCCGGATCCGGACGATGGTCCAGGAGCCAGCGCATGGCCAGCGCAAGACCATGAAGATTGCGGCCGATCCGCGCCTCGAGTTGACCGAGGTGGCCGTCCAGCGATACCAGCACGCTCGAGCCCGGCACCGCCCGCTCGAGTGCGCCGAGCAGTGGGGAGGAATGGAGGGCGTGGAGCCGAAGATGTGTCTCGACGAGAAGGGCGGCGATCCCGAGACGCCGGGCAGCGAGCAGCGGCCGGCCGGGGCGCCGCTCCATGACGAGGAAGGCTCCACCGAGGATCCCCGGGTCGGCGCTGGCCAGCGGCGCGCGCGGCGCGGGAAAGCCCATGTCCGCCACCGCGTTCTGGACGGCGCGCTCGCGCAGCGCGCGGAGCGGATCGTGATGCGGAGCGAGCACGCGGAGCACGAGCGGCCCGGACAGCGCCGGCGCCGCCCCGTTCAGGCGGAAGGCAAAGATCGCGGTGTCGAATCCCCCGGAAATTGGTAGGGGTGTCTCGGCGAAGTCGACTTGGGAACACCGGGGCGCCGCCCGCAGGTATTCCAAGAGTCGCGGCCCGAGGTCCTCATGCATGGTGCCGGGAAGCATAGCGCGACGCGTCTGGCGCTAGACGCGTCTATGATGGAGGTCGTTCACGACGGACCTGACGGAGGATGACGATGACGACGACGGCCACCGCTCCACGAACCCTTCCCGCGCCCACGCAGCGGATCGCCCCGGACAAGTTCGCCCACGTCGTGCTCAAGACCGCCAACTTCGACGCGGTGATCGAGTGGTACGCGGCGGTGCTGCAGGCTCGCGTGGCCTTCCGGAACGACTTCATCGCCTTTCTCACCTACGACGACGAGCACCACCGGGTGGCCGTCCTCAACACCCCCGGCAGTGCGGCTCCGGATCCGGCCGCAGCCGGCGTGCACCACATCGCCTACACCTACGCCGGCCTGGGTGAGCTGCTGGCGACGTACCGACGGCTCAAGACCAGGGGGATCGAGCCGGCCCGATGCATCAACCACGGGCCGACGACGTCGATGTACTACCGCGACCCGGACGGGCTGCGCGTCGAGCTCCAGATCGACAACTTCGCCACCATGGACGAAGCGCACGCGTACTTCACGGGACCCGACTTCGCCGAGAACCCCATCGGCGTCATCTTCGATCCGGAGCAGTTGATCCGCGACTACGAAGCCGGACTCACCTTCGACGACCTGGTGCGGCGCCCGCCGCTGCCGCCCGGCAAGACGCCCATGGACATGCGCGCGGAGATTCCCCGCGCCTGAGGGCAAGCTCCCCGCCCGTCAGGGGGACGGCGCCCGAGATGGGGCGCGCATCGATCTCAGGTCGAGCCGGTCAGACGGCCGAGTCGCGCCGGGCGCGTGAGCCGGACGCGGAGGCCGCGGATTGCCTACTTCGGACATTGCTGACAGCCGCTGGTGCACGTATTCAAATCCCCGCCGCACAGCGACTGGCAGTCCCCCCGCTCCTGGATGGGGACCGTGTTACACAACGTCATGCACGTCTGATATCGCGGTCGACAGTCGCCACAACAGGGAGCGCCCGGGGTTCCCTGACACCAGCCGTTGACGCATCGTCTGCCTTCCGTGCAATTGCAGTTCGAGGAACAGGTATTCGGACCTCCCCGAGTCAGAGACTCATCGCAGTAGGTTTGCCCGCCATCGTTGGTGCACCGGCACGGAATGGGGTCGCATCCACACACGCCGTACTGCCCGTACCAGAACCAATGACAGGTGGGTGAGTCGTTGTTCCATTGTCCATTCCACTGCGAGAGTGGCTGGGCCGCCGAGCACACCTGCTCACAGATTTTCGTCGCATCGGCGGGCGGTATCAGCCCGGGTGCACAGACATCCCTGGCTGTCGTGACGGTAGGGCTCGCCATGAGCAGGATGAACGCGAGCAAGAAGCACAGACAACGATGCGTCGACATGAACGCCCTCCGCGCTCTCGCTCCCCCGAACCCCGCGTCCGGGCCATCGAGCCTCGAGCCTCGCGCTCGGCGGGACCGCCGGACCCACCGGCCCACCGCTCATCAGCGTCCGGTCGCGCCGACCGCGCCCGCCCGGCTGCGAGCGGCACCCAGTCTAGCCTGGACGTCACTCGGACACGCGGTGATCAATCATTTCTTCGCGGACCCAGCTCGGCCACCTGCCCGCCAGCGGTGGGCCGGTTCGATGCGACTCGTCAGTGCGACGGCTCGCCGGATACGGCGCGCATCGATCGCAGACCGAGCCGGTCGAGGCGGGGCAAGACTTCGGCGGCGAAATACGGCAGTTCCTTCAGGTAGTCCACGAAGTTGATGGCCAGACCATCCAGACCCGCCGCCCGGAGCCGGGAAAACTCCCGCGCGACCGCGTCGGGGTCGCCTACGACGCAGTAGGACCCCCGCGCGAGGACACGCCGCGCGAGCGGATTGTGCCCGCTGTGTACCAAGCGCTGGGGATCCCTGCCCAGGCGACCTTCCTTCGCGTGCAGGTCGGCCAAATAGCCGATCGCGCCCAGGTCGGCGTGATCGACGACGTGCTGCAGATAGTCGTCGGCCTCCGCCTGGGTCGGGCGGCACACGATACCGACCGGAGTCCACACCTGGATCTCGCGGCCGCGCTCACGCGCCAGGCGCTTGGTCTCGGCGATCCGCGTGGTGCTGGCCTCCGGGGTCTCGACCGCGTCGAAATGCAGGTCCGAGTGGCGAATGGCGAACCCGCGCCCGGTGTCGGAGCTGCCGGCGTTCATCATCACCGGGGCCGTCCCTCCGAAGGGCCGCGGGGATCCCTCCACGCCGTGGAGTCGGTAGTACGCCCCTTCGTAGTCGAACCGTTCTTCTCCGGCCCAGATCCGCTTGACGATCGTCCACCACTCGTCGCCCTGCGCGTAGCGAGCGTCGTGCTCCTTCTTGGTGACCCCGAACATCTGGAATTCGTCCTCGTTCCAGCCGCAGACGATGTTCACGCCGAGCCGGCCTCGCCCGATGTGGTCGCCGGTGGCCATCTGCTTGGCGGCCACGAGGGGATGATGCAGGGGAACGTGGACCGTGCAGAACACGTGGAGGCGACGGGTGGCCGCGAGCAGGCCGCACGCCCACGCGATCGATTCGAAGCTGGAGCCGTTCGGGTTGGAGTCACCGCCATAGCCTCGCCACCGGGCGATGGGCACCATGCACTCGATCCCCATCGCGTCCGCCATCTGCGCGAGCTCGAGATTGTTCTCCCAGCTGGCCTCCCAGCGTTCGGGGAGCGTGGCGTAGGTCCTCCCGCTGGAGCAATTGGCGCCGAACAGCCCGAGTCGAAGACCGTTATCGGCCGCGAGAGCGGTCGTGCGTTGGCGCATCAGGACCGTCCATCCCGTCGCGATGGCTTCAAGCCCGCGCGGGGGGGATAGCCCGTTCAAGGGGCGTTTTCGAGCCGGCCTGCCGGGGCGAGTCTGCGGCAGCGCAGATCACGTCCCTCGGCCGGCGGGCCGCGACACTGGCCGCCGACATCAAGACGATCGGGAAGGTCGAGCAAGAACGAAGAAACCCGCCCAGTTGAGCGGGTTTCTTCTTAAACCTGTTGATTGCGCCTACTTTGTCAACAGCCTGTACGATCTATTACTTTCCTGCCTTGCCGAACTTGACGTTGTTGACTGTCCAGATTGCAGACGGTTCGCTCGGTGTGCGCTCCGCGACAATGAAGACGAAGTTGTCTATCGCAACTCTCGCGCCCGGATTCGCCGCGAGGAAAGCCGCCCAGTTTGCGCGGGGTGTAACACCCCCTTCGTAGATCACGCACACCGAATCCTTGACGATGTCCACGACCCCGTTCACGCCAGGGCAATAGAAAGCGTCGACGAACGCGTAGAAATTCGTCGTGCCATTACCGTCCGTGTCGATCGGAATGTTGTAGCTGAGGTTTCCCGGCTGCGCAGCAATCGTGCCAGTGTAGTGGTACGAAAGCTGAGTGATGTCAGTGAGGAGCGCGCCGTACAGGTTGCTCTCGAGCGTGTACACCCCGGCGTAGTCGCCGGTGGCACTGCTGCTGCTGAGGTTGAGTGTCGCTGAACCCTTCGCACCGCTGGAATTCGGCGTGCATGTCCCGCCGAAACCACCGTCGGTGGTGCCATCAAAACATTGGAGCTTGTTCTGGCCTGGCGCTGTAGCAGGTGCACCGGCGGTGACGGGCATCGCCGATGCCACCATAAGAGCGATTGCTCCACATACGGCTACGGTGGGGATGACTTTGAACCTCATGCTTGTCTCCTTTGTGGTGGTCTCTTGATTCGTGGACCGACACTGCCGATGATCCGCTCACTCAGATCGGATGCCACAGAGTCGCTCGATGCGTCCGAGAGTGATCCAAAGCAGCCGGTGTGTCAAGTGGCTCTGCGAGCCACACCCCGCGATCGGGAAGCGGTCGTCACCGCTTCTTTCGTTCGAGCGCTTCCGGATTCATCACGTCGATCGGCTTGCCCGCGGCCCACGCCAGCAGCCGGTCGACTCCGCCGGCGTAGATGCCCTCGTATCCTTCCTTTTCCGCGTAGCCGAGGTGGGGGGTGCACAGCACATTGCTCATCGTGAGCAGCGGGTGCGCGGTGCCGACGACCGGCTCCGTCTCGTAGACGTCCACCGCCGCGAAACCCGGGCGGCCCTTGGCCAGCGCGGCGACCAGCGCTCCCTCCGCGATGATCGGCGCGCGGCTCGTGTTGACGAGCAGCGCGCTCGGTTTCATGCGCGCGAGATCGTCGGCGGTGACGATGCCGCGAGTCTCCTTGCCTCCTGGCAGGTGCAGGCTGAGGACGTCGGCCTCCTCGAAGAAGGCCTCCCGGCTGGCCGCGATCTCGAAACCCTCCGCGCGGGCGCGCGCCGTGGAGCCTTCGCGGCCCCAGCACACGACCTTCATCCCGAACGCCCGTCCGACCCGCGCCACCGCCGCTCCGATGTGGCCGAACGCGTAGATGCCGAGCGTGTTGCCCTCGAGACGCGTGCCGACGGTCGTGTGCCAGTGCCCCTGCTTGAGGCGCTCCACCTCGAACGGCAGATGGCGCAGCGACGCGAGGATCAATCCCCACGTGAGCTCCGCGGTCGTGGAATAGGGCGTGCGCCCGCCTCCCCCGCCACTCCTGCCCGCGGAGACGACCACGCCGTGCACGGGTGACGGGGACCCGCTGCTGTGTGAGCAGTACGGCCTCGCACCCGGCCACCTGCTCGACCACGCGCGCCGGGTCGGTGTAGGCGTCGGTGTGCACGACGACGTCGTGCCCCGCCAGCCGGTGGTAGGCGCGCGTCGTGCGAAAGACGTCGGCGTAGTCGTGAATCACCGCGATCTTCATGGGTCCCCCTCGAACGTTGCTGAGGCGATACTGTTAACTGCTTTGGATGGCCAGCCAAACCGCAACGATGAGAACGAACACGCACGGCGCCAGAAACAGCCATTGCGACGAATCGGGGCTCGGCGTACTTCCGATGACGATGACCGCAAGCGAAGCTCCCGCGAGCAGAGCCAGGCACACGGCACCCAGAAAGCGAAAGCGTGGAATCACGCCGAGCAACGCGACCACCGTCATGACGCACGGGAAGCCGATCAGCCCCCACGGCACGATCCAGACCGCGTGCGCCAGCAGGGTGTCGAAGAACGACCACAAAGACCGCCTGGAAATCGCGTGGCCAAGAATGACGATACCGCAGGCGAACACCACATAGGGGACGATGACGATCGTCGCGAGAACGTGCAGTGCTGCGAGCATGTGCCTCCCGCCTAACGTTCGGGATGACGTCAGTATGCCGCATCAGCGGCCCTTGGCGGGGCCGTCCTGGCGGCGCCAGAG
>Ga0193725_1000045_pt1 | contig 42197 bp, 33 predicted proteins | sample H2a2metaG_FD_143058 | JGI IMG/M metagenome (GOLD analysis project Ga0193725, IMG submission 143058) | Soil microbial communities from a riparian zone of the East river system, Colorado, United States - H2a2 | ecosystem: Environmental > Terrestrial > Soil > Riparian zone | place: USA: East River... | reverse complement strand
CTCCAGACGACGGCCCCGGGCTACTATGCGATCGGCGACGTGGCGGGACCGCCCATGCTGGCGCACAAGGGATTCCGGGAAGGCGCCGTCGTCGCCGAGATCATCGCCGGCCAGAAGCCCCACCCCATCAAGTACGACAACGTGCCGAGCGTGACCTATTGCCATCCCGAGGTGGCGAGTATCGGTCTGACGGAAGATCAGTGTAAGGAAAAGAAGCTCGATTACGTGGCCGGCAAGTTTCCGTTCTCCGCGAACGGCCGGGCCCGCGGCACGGGTGAGACGGAAGGCTTCGTGAAGATCCTGCGCGACAAGAAGTACGGCGAGATCCTCGGCGCGCACATCGTCGGGGCACACGCGTCCGAAATGATTCACGAGCTGGCGGTGGCACGGGAGAACGAATACACCGTCGAGGAAGTCGATCTCGCGATTCACGCCCATCCCACGATGTCGGAAGCGGTCGGCGAAGCGGCGCTCGATTCACTGGGCAGGGTCCTGCACATTTGAGCAACGAGTCGGTCAAGGACCCGCTCGCCCTCGGGCTCGGCTCCCTCGCATCGGGCGTGGGATTCGGCGGCGCCTGTATGACCGTGTCGCAGATTGTCGTGGCGCTGAATCAGGACCGTTACGACGTGAATGGCTACATTCTGGCCGCCGGACTGCTCACGTCGCTTGGAGTGGGCGGGATGTGTGGATGGTACCGCAGCTACCAGCTGGAGAACATCTGGCAGCGAGGCGTAATTGCGGTGCTTGGCGGAGTCGGGGCGATTCTGGTCGGTTTTCTCGCGGCGCCCATCGATAAGTTCTTTGGCGTTGTGGGAATGAGCGTATGGCTCCTGCTGAACCTGATGCTGGGCATCCTGGCGACGCGGTGGGCTATCCAAGGCAGGGGCGACGAGGGAAGCGGGACAGGGACCGCGTGAACGCGCTGCGCGTCATTCAAGCGGGGACCGTCCCGTACCAGGAAGCGCTGGAGTGGCAGCGCCAGCTCGCCGAGGATCGTATTGCGAGCCGCCTGTCACACGACGTGTTGCTGCTGCTCGAACATCCTCCCGTCGTGACGCTGGGACGGAATTCTCACGCCGCGCATCTGCTCCAGCCTGCCGGGATCGAGGTCTTTGAAGTGGAGCGCGGCGGCGACATCACGTTTCACGGCCCCGGCCAGCTGGTCGGCTATCCGATTCTCGATCTCCGCACGTACAAGCAAGACCTGCACTGGTACCTGCGCACGCTGGAGCAGGCATTGATCGCCGCGCTCGGCATTCTCGGCATTCCCGCCGACCGCAACCCGGGGTTCACGGGCGTCTGGACTCGCGGCAGGAAGATCGCGAGCATCGGCATTCACGTGAAGCAATGGGTCACCTGGCACGGGTTCGCTTTGAACGTCACGACCGATCTGGCGCACTTCGATCGGATCGTGCCGTGCGGCATTCAGGGTGTGGAGATGACGTCGGTAGACCGGGAACGGGGACTGGGGACGTGGGACGGGTTGTGGCACGAGAGTGTCGATGCGGTGGTGAAAGGATTCGAGCAAGTCTTCGGTGTGGATACACACCCTGAAGGGTATGCTTTAGCCTGGGAAACGAGTGGCAAACCCTCTCCCTAGAGTCCCACCCGGCCAAATCCAAACCACCAAATGGCCGGTCCTGCACTACGGCGACGTGCCCGACGTGGACACGTCGAAATGGACGTTTCGAGTCTCCGGCATGGTGGAGCGTCCGTTCTCGCTGACCTGGGACGAGTTTCTGGCTCTCCCGCGCAAGACGGTGCAGTGCGACATCCATTGCGTCACCACGTGGAGCAGACTCGAAAACAGGTTCGAGGGTGTGCCGGTCCAGGACCTGCTCCAACGGGCAGGCGTGAAGAAGGAAGCGAAGTACTGTCTCGTCGTCGCCGAGCAGGGATTCACGACCAATCTGCCGCTATCCGACCTCGAGCGGCCCGAGAATCTCATTGCGTTGAATTGGGCGGGCGAACCGCTGACTCCTGAACACGGTTGGCCCGCGCGGTTGCTCGTGCCCCATCTGTACTTTTGGAAGAGCGCGAAGTGGGTGCGCGGCTTCGAGCTGTTAGACGAAGATCTACCGGGATTCTGGGAGCAGAACGGCTATCACATGCGCGGCGATCCGTGGAAGGAAGAGCGGTACGGCGGCCGCGGGCTGACGCAACACGAGATCAACAAGTTCCGCAACGCGAGTAAGAAGCACCTCTAGGCGAGCAGGGCCTCGACTTCGTGGGCCGCTTCCTGCTGGTAGCGGCTCTCTTCATTGAGTTCCCGCGCCAGCACACCAAGGCTTTCACCCACGCCTATTCCCTGCGCCGCCTGCCAGCGGCTGAGGGCCGCGCTCGCCTCCTGCAGACGCTGTGTGAGCAGATCTCTGCCCCGCTTGCAGCGTTCGAATGCGTCGCGCCAGCGCGGAGAGTGGTCGGGCAGCGTGTTCTGCTGCGCCGCGAATGCGTCGAGGTGCAGCTCCAAACCATGCAGCTGGCGCGCAGCCTCGCACGCGGCCGACACCAATGGACCGGCCTGAGCGGCCAGGGGAACCGCCGCCGCCCGCCGGAGCAGATCGAGTAGCAGGATGCGAGCCTGGCCGTCCGGCAGCTGAGCCAACACCCGGCCAGCCGCGCGGCTCCACTCCGGCGTACGGCGTGCCAGCGCCGCGGCGGCGGCGAGGCCCGCTGCTACGATGGGGGTGGTGATGAATAGCAGAGGAGTCGCAGCCAGGAATCCGGCGACAGTTCCGCCGATCACGACCGCGCCGAGCAGCGGCAGGATGTCGGAGGGGACCGGCGCGCGCCACGCAACCGCCGCGGTCATCGCGCCTCCGCAATCTGCGCGAGCGTTGCCCGCGCACTTTGCGTCCAACCGTCGTTCTCGTGGTAGTACTTGAGGAAATCCGTCAGGTTTTTCGCAGCGAGGTCGGCTTCGCCCAAAGCGAACTCAGCCATCCCGGCGTGGTAGAGCGCCATGTAGTGATTGGGCCAATAGGAAATGACGAGCTCCATGATCGGCCCGGCGGACCGGTTGTCTCCTGCATCCGCAACAGGATGCGCGATGTCGAACACGATGCCTGCCGCGCGGTAGCGATCAGCCTCCGCCAGTCGATCGATGATGGCACGGGCGGACTCGATTTTTCCCGCCAGGGCGTAGCAGGCTGCGCTCAAGCCCTGCCCTTCGAGCGTCACGGGCGCGGGATGACGGCTCTGCACGATCTCCACTTCAACGGCATTACAGAACGGCTTCATCGCCGCAAACCATTGTGAAGCCGATCCGTCGAATGTCGCGGTCATTGCTGTAGGCTGGCTCGCGGGCTGGAAACGGCGCGTCTGGTGGCGCAGCACGACGACCCCGCAGACGGCGAGGTAACCGAAACCGACGAGGTACAGGGTTCGCTGCATGGGCATTGAATATGAAGGACGTCTTGGCGGGGGGTCTGTGCACAAGCTCACATGCGGCCGGCACCTCCCAGGAGGTCGTAAAACCGCCGGAACACCTCGATTCCGTCCCACAGCTGCTTCAAATCGAGCTTTTCGTTCGGCGCATGCAGGCGGTCATCCGGAAGCCCGATGCCGGTGAGAATCACCGGCGCCCCGGCCGACGCCAGCGCCGGCACTACAGGGATCGACCCGCCGGCGCGCGCCGGAACGCTGGCACGCCCCGTGACCTCCTTGAAGGCCTCACCCAGCAGCTTGAACGCGGGACGGTCGACGTTGATCTGCGCCGGATCGGCGCCGTGGAGAAACCGCACGGTCGCCGTCACATGCTTCGGCGCAAACCGCTTCACTGCGGCGGCGAGCTGGCGCTCGACCGTCGCCAGCTTCTGGTTGGGCACGAGCCGCATGCTGACCTTCGCGGTCGCCTCGGCGGGAATGACGGTCTTGGCGCCTTCGCCAGTAAAGCCGCCCAGGATGCCGTGGATCTCGAACGTCGGCAGCGCCCAGAGGCGTTCGAGCACCGAGTACTTCTTCAAACCGACAAGGGCTTTCCCTTGCACGCGCTTCTCCAGGAAGTCCTTCTCCGTGAAGGGGAGCTTTTTCCAGGCGGCAAGCTCTGCCTTGGACGGCCGCTTCACCGGCGTGTAGAAGCCGGGGATGTTGATCTTCCCATCCTCGCCCTTCAGACGCGTGAGTAGCCGGCACAGCTCCTCGTGAGCGTTCGGGGCCGCACCGCCATATTCGCCGGAGTGGAGATCGGTCCTGGACGTCCGCACCGTGATCTCCGCGTAGCACAGACCGCGCAGCGTCGTATACACGGCGGGCCACCCCGGCGCGACATACGACATATCCGCGACGATCACCACGTCGGCGCGGACGCGCTGCGGCTCGCGTTTCAACAGGTCGAACAGGACCTTGGAACCGTGCTCCTCTTCACCTTCGATCAAGAAGCGGAAGTTGATTGGCGGCCGCGGCGACGCGGCGATCGCCTTGAGCAAGCAGAAGACCTGACCTTTGTCGTCCGCCGCGCCTCGCCCGTAGATCTTGCCGTCGCGGATCGTTGGCTCGAACGGTGGGTTGGTCCACTCGGCGAGCGGATCGGGCGGCTGCACGTCGTAGTGGCCGTAGATGATGAGGGTCGGCGCTCCCGGCACATCGGGGCCTTTGCCCGACACGACCGGATGCGTGTCGCTGCCGAGAAACTCGACGTCGCGACAGCCGAGGCGCCGCAGCTCGGCGGCGACCCATTCAGCGGCCGCGCGACAATCCTGATTGTGTGCCGGCAATGTCGAGACGGAGGGAATGCGCAGGAACTCACTCAGCTCGCGAAGCAATCGCTCTTGATCCATGGCGGCAGAAATGTAGACAGATGGGTCGCAGCTAGCCAGCGAGTGCGCCCCGGGTAGATTTGTGCGCCATGCGGACGACCGCGTCTTACGATTTGTTTCCGGACGCCCGAAGCGAACGGGCGCTCGCGCGCGCGCGCTGGCTGGCGCGCGAGGGCCGGACAGGCGATGCAGAGTCCGCGTACGACGAGCTCCTGGCCGCCAAACCGGAGTTGAAGGCCTGCTGGGCCGAATACTTCGAGTTGCTGCGCAACAATGGCCGCGGCGCCGAGGCCTTGCAGCTTGCCGACCGTGCCCGTGCGGCGTTCGGCGAGTCCGGGTTCTCGCTGACGCTGCGTGCTGCGGCCCTCACTGAGCTGGGACGCTATCCCGAGGCGCTGGCCGAGCTGGATCGCGCCGTGGAAGTCGATCCCGACCTGGCACTGGTGTGGCACGAGCTCGGCTACGCCGCGTACAAGCTCGGCGACCGCAATCGGGCGCTGTTGGCGCTCGATCGCGCGTTTGCGCTGGAGCCCCATACCGACACGCTCAAGCTCCGGGGCCAGGTCCTGCGCGAAGCGGGCCGATATCAGGCGGCCGAAGTCGCGTTCGAAGGCGCCGCCCAGGCGGCGGAGCACGCCGAGCAACGCGTCGATGCCGAGCGCGAGATCGCGACGACGCACCGCTATAGCTTCTACGCGCCCCGGCGCCCTGATGACCTGACTCCGGCCGAGCGCTGGTTTGCGGATACGGGCAGCATCGTCCTGGCTTCGACCCCGGGGCCGGTGGCGCCGAGCGACGAGACGATTGTGGCGACGTTCGCGGAGGTAGCCGCGAACTGCGACTGGCACTTCGGACAGGTCATCCTGATCGGCCCCGAATTCCCAGCCTGTAATGAGCTCGCCTACCGGATGGGAGCGCCGCTCGTTACGCCCTCGGGATTCGATCCCGCGGTCTGTCCGCTCATCGTCGGCTTGCGGCCACTCGTCGCCGACAAGACGTGGACGGGCATCGTCGGCCGGCTGGCCAGCGAGTCGATCGGCCTCGTGCTGACGCTCGAGCATCCGGCCGAGGCACACGCACCGCTGTCCGCCGACGTGATCGGCGTGCTGACGGATGCCGCCAAGCGTCGCGAGCGCGCGCCCAATCCCGTCCAGGCGGTCACCGAAGCGCAGAATCCCGGCGCGCGGCTCGCCGGCCGTCGCCTCCGCCCCTCCTGAAATCCGAGATCTATGTCCGCGACTGATCAGCCGCCGCGCCCCAGTCGCGCGCCGATGTCCGGCCGCGCGATCGTCCAAAACCAGTTCGACCGCGCGGCCGACCTGATCAATCTCGAAGCGTACATGCGGAAAATCCTGTCGGCGCCGTTCCGCGAGGTACAGGTCGAGGTGCCCGTGCGAATGGACGACGGCCGAATCGAGGTCTTCACCGGCTACCGCATTCAGCACAACGGCGCGCGCGGGCCGTGCAAAGGGGGGATCCGCTATCACCCGGAAGCCGATCACGACGAGGTGTTAGGGCTCGCCACCATCATGACCTGGAAGACCGCGCTGATGGATATTCCCTTCGGCGGCGCCAAGGGCGGCGTGACGGTGGATCCCAAAAAGCTCTCCAAGCTCGAGCTCGAGCGGCTGACCCGCCGCTTCACGCAGCGTATCGCGATCGTGCTCGGCCCCTATCGCGACATCCCCGCCCCCGACGTCAACACCAACGCACAAGTGATGGCCTGGATTCTCGACGAGTACTCGAGCCGGCAGGGCTACAGCCCGGCGGTCGTCACCGGAAAGCCGGTCGCGCTGGGAGGATCACTCGGCCGCGAGGAGGCAACCGGACGCGGCGTGATGTACGTGATGCAGGAGTACTCGCGCGACTTCGGGGTCCCGGTCAAGGGCGGACGCGTCGTCATCCAGGGCTTCGGCAACGTCGGCAGCCACCTGTCACGGCTGCTCGACAGTGAAGCGGGCGGGACTGTGGTCGCCGTGAGCGACGTCTCCGGCGGGATCTATAACGACAAGGGACTCGATATTCCGGGATTGTTGGCTCACAGCGCAGAGGGGAAACCGGTTTCCGAATGGAAGGGCGGCAAACGCATCACGAATGACGAGCTCTGGACGATCCCCTGCGAATGGCTGGTTCCCGCCGCCCTGGGCGGCGTGATCACCAAGGAAGCAAATGCCACAACCATCGACTGCAAGGTCGTGGTCGAAGGCGCGAACGAGCCGACCACGCCGACGGCCGATCGGATTCTCGAGGAGCGCGGCATCGCGGTCATTCCGGACTTTCTCGCCAATGCCGGCGGCGTCACAGTCAGCTATTACGAGTGGGCCCAGAACCTTCAGCAGTACCGCTGGACCCACGAGCAGGTGAATCGCGAGCTCAAAGCCACGCTCACGAAGGCGTACGTGTCTGTGCGGGATCTGGCGAAGGAAAAGAAAGTGACGTTTAGGACAGCGGCGTACGGGATCGCGTTGCAGCGAGTCGCTGACGCCGAGAGGCTAAGGGGGAACTAGTCCTCCTCCACCTTCATTCCGGGGCGTGAGTACAGCGCTTGGTAGGGATCGCCGGGCTGCGTGAAGACTCGGATCTGGATCGCTCGAATCGTCTCCGCGATATCCGCGTTGTTCTGCAGGTAAATCTCGTCGAACAGATTCAGATTCATCCGGTACAGCCGCTGGGCAATGATCACAGCATTGTTGAGCGGCGCCTGGGCGAACCACCGCCAGTCGTACGTCTCGAGTGACTGGCCGACCGCCCCGCGGAACTGATCGCGCGCCCATCCGAACAGGGGGGTGCGCACCTGCTCCAGCCGCTCCCCGCTCAACGGCTCCGCGTACGCCGAATCGAGACGGCGCGCCAGCTCGGCGTAAAACACGTCCAGCGTGCGCTCGTCGCGCCACCGGGCGGCGGCCCGCTGCGCGTCCAGCGTGTCGTGCCGCGAGCGGAAAAACGCTTCCGCGCCGCGATACCCGACGAAGCTGGCAAAGCTCTCGTTGAAGGGGGTCTGGCTCTTCACATACAACGTGTTGTGGGCCAGCTCGTGAATCACGGTGGCGACGAGCTCCATCGTGTCTCGACTCATCGCCGTCGAGAACAGTGGATCGCTCAGGTAGCCCAGCGTGGAGAACGCGCCCGACGGCCGCAGGAACACGTCGAGCCCCTCCGCATCGAGCTGTTGGGCCTCCTTGCGAGCCCGCGACGCGTTGAAGAACCCCTTGTACGGAACGACGCCGACGATTGGATAGCGCCAGGTAATCTCGCGCAATTTGTCGCGGCGGCTCGCCGACAGCACGAGCAGCAGGGTGTCCCGTCCCACGTCCGCGTAGGTCGTGTAGGTCTTCCCCACCGCCAGGCCGAGCGAATCGGCGGCGTAGGCACGAGCGGCGCGCACGAGCGCAAATCGCTGGCGCAGCGCCGCGGGCGTCGTCGTGTCGGCGATCAGCTTGTCGATCGACCGGCGGCGCAGCAGCAGGCGCGCCTCCTCGATTCCGGCGCGCGCGATGTAGCGCGCGTCGGCGCTGACCAGAAGCAGGAGCACGACGGCGGCGAGGGCCCCCCCCGCGGCGATCACCAGGATGCGTTTGAGGAGGCGGCCCCAGCGCGGCCGCGCGCGCTCGGTCAGGGCGTCCATCGCAGCCCCACGCGATGCGTTCCGCCGCCGAGCGCGTCATATGCCTGAAACGCGTAGTCCATCGCGAGCCGCCCGAGCACGATGCCGCCGCCGAAGGTCACGCGCGACGCATCGGTGACTGCCGGGCGCGTCGCGTATCCCACACGCCCGATCAATCCGACACCGCCGGTCACGATGCCGCCCTCGATTCCCTGGATGAGCACCGCGCTGCGGTCGCGCGTCCACTGCCCCTCCAGGGTCGTGAGCAGCCGGAAGGTGCCCTGCGGGTCGGTATAGTTGAGCGTCAGGCCGGCGCGCGTCCGCCGTGGCAGCAACGCGCTGTTGCCGAGATCGCCGCCCAGGTTTTGGACGCTGACGCCAATCGCCATGATGTCGAAGACCGCGATCGCCATGCCCACGTCACCAGCCCACGCATCGCTCACGTTCGACCCGATCTGCTGGCGATCGTACTTGGCCGTGACACCGAGCGCCACGAACCCGCGGCGGTAGACGAGCGACGTCGTCGCGAGCGCTTCGTACGGATGGAATGACGCCCCCGTGGGCATGCCGCGCCGCCCGCCGGTCACCGGGTCGGGAACGATCTCGGCCTCCGACCCGAAGTCGAGCGTCTGCGCGCCGAAGCCCAACGTCCAGCGCTGCACGCGCAGCGCCAGCGCGGCCGCCGACACCGCGCTGCCCGCCAGGTAGGGCTCGTAGGACCCCTCGATGCTGAGATGTCGAATGGTGGCGATGCCGGCAGGGTTCGCGAACAGGGCGCCGGCGTCGCCGACGAGGGCCGCGCCCGCGCCACCCAACGCAGCCGAGCGAGTGGAGGCCGGAAGGTTGGTGAGGATTGAACCTTCTGTCTGACCGGCCAGACGGCCTGACGGCCCGACGGCCATGAGCGCCCAGGCGATCGTGAGCAGCACGCGCGGCCGTCCGACCGTCAGACCGTCAGACCGCCTCACTGTAGTCGTATCACATTCAACCGCGGCATCGTCGCCGGGTTGATCGGGGCGCCGTTCGGTGCCGTGAACTGGAGTGTGAAGCCCGGATCACCGGGCGGCTGGGTGGCCCGGTGATAGATCCCGGACCCCGCGCGCAGCGTGCCACTCACGTTCACGTCGCGTCCGGCGCTGATTGTCGGCACGAGGGGATAGGGCTTCGGAAACACGTTCTGCGACTGCAACGACGAGTATACGGCGTGCAAGTTCCAGGAGACGTACCGCAGCTCCGGCGGAACGCCGGCGCCATCGGTGAGATAGTTCGCCAGCGCCCAGCGGCTGACGACCGTCGGGAACGGATCGCCCGTGACCGTCGCGATGTTTTGCGCGCCGGTCTGCGCCGTGCCGACCAACAACCTGGTCAGTGCGTTCCAGTCGGCTCTCGTGCTACCGGCCGCATACTGGTCAAGGGTGTAGCGGACGAACAGCCACGCTGCGCCCCGCTCGGCTAGCGAACCGATGCCCGCCGTCGGCAGCAAGAAGTGCTTGTCCGTGGAGTCCATGTAATCGTACGCGTCGAGGAGGTCGCCCGCGTAAAAGCGGCACTCCGTCGTCGGAGTGGGACTGAGGGTACAATCGTTGATTTGCGCGTCGGGCGAGACCGCGTAGCTCCGCCCGCCCAGCTCCTCGGCGTAATGCGAGAACCCTTCGTTCAACCAAAGAAGCTCGCCCGTGCCACCGCGCATCAGGACGTGCTGATTGAAGCTGATCATATGCTGGAACTCGTGGACAAACGTCACCGGCACGAACCTCTCGACCTGCAGCGCGGAGTGGGGGCAACTGAGGGTGCCGCCGGGATCGGCGACGATCGAATAGAAAACCTCTCCCTTGTTGGAGCGTGAATCGTTCCGGAATGCCGGATCGAGATCGGCGCCGAAAAAGAATCCCGCCACGAAGGCGCCGCCGCTGCCGTTGCACTCGCTGGCAGTCACCAGCTTGTTGACCGTGTTGGTCATCAAGACGAGTACGACGGTGTTTGAATCGATGTCCGATTCATGCCCGAACGCGGCGGTATCGATCGGGTAGAGCCGCTGATCGAATGTGGTGGCGATACCGGCGAGCGCGGTCGAATCGAGTCCGCCGGCGGGAGCCAGCGTATCGACGAAAATGGCGACCTTGCCGTTGAGGGCACGTACCCGCGCGCCCACGCGGTCGAAACGCGTGCAGTCCGTCTTGGCGCACACCTGAAAGGTCCGGAGCGTATTCATCCCCGGCGGGCTTGCGGTCGTCGATGCCTGGGGCGTCCTCCCCCCGCCAGGTTCGGGAGCAAAACCCCACGAGCGCCGTTCATCGCCCAAGCGCAGGTAGGTGTGGAAGCGCTCCGCGGGACTCAGTTCGGCCGCTGGTTGGACTGGGGCCGACGGCGCGGGGAGGATCGTATCCCCGTTGAGCCGGAAGCCCGCCGTCTGACCGGGAATCCCTGACGTGAGCTGCGGAACGATCAGATACTCGGCCGCAAGCGCGGCCGTTGCCGGAAAGACCGAGCATCCAGAAACGGGACCCGGATCGATCGAGACGTATTGACCGACCGACAAGGTCACGGGCGCGTCCGCCGCGGTACAGGGCCGGATCGGCGGCGCTGTGCCGCTGCTACATGCCCCGACTACCCCCGCTATCGCCAGCAACGAAAGTGACCCCGGTCTCCGCGTGCTCAACCGTACCAGGTGTTTCCCGAACATGCGCCTCCTCCGTTACTTCACCGGTGCGCCGTAGCACCCATTGGAAGCAGATCGGCCCGGCCAGCTGGTGCACGCCAATCATCGCCACGAGCAGCGCTTCCAGCGAGACATTCCATTCCGGAAACGCCCGTCGCAACACCGCGGCGAGCGTGAATGCCAATCCACCCTGCGAAACGAACCCCAGCCACCCATACCTGGCCCAGACGTCGCCAACCGCGGGGTGACCGCCCGCCCAGCGCAAACCGCCCCACAGACCGACGGCCCGCAATCCCACGAGGAGCAACACCCATGGCCACATGTCCCCCAGCACCTCGAATTGCAGCCCGCTCCCGGCGAGCGCAAAAAATACGACATAGACCGGTCTCGCGCATCGCTTGAGCTCGTCTCTGACGCGTTCGCCCTCACGAGGCGCGGTGTTGCGGAGCGCGGAGCCGGCGGCGAGCGCCACCAGCACCGGCTCCAGGCCGCTCAGCCGGACCACCTGGGAGATGATGAAGGCGATCACGACGAGCAGCCAGGCAACGCGATCGTGGATGACCCGGAGGTACTGCGCAACGGCCAGCCCCAGGACGACCCCCGCGACGAGCGAGCCGACGAGGACCAGCAGGGTCTGTGTCGCAACGCCCGGCGTCACGACGCCCCTGCTGCCAAGCGGCAGCGCCAGAGTGAGAACGAGCGTCACCAACAACACTGCCGCGAGGTCCTGCACGACGGTCACATCCAGCGTCGTGCGGGACACTTGTCCTCCGGGGCGGGCCGCGACGTCGGTCATTACAGCCCAGGTCAGCGTCGGCGCGCTGATGGCCGCAACCGTACCGAGCACAAGTGCAACCACCAGGGCATCCCGGAATGGCTGATGCGCGGTCAGGGGAAACCACGGACTGACGGTGAGAACAACGGCCACCACCGCCAGGAAGGGAACGCCCATGACCGCCGCTGCGATTCGGAGGACCGTGTTCCGACGCTCGCCGCGCAGCGCATCGAGCGTCAGTTCGCTGCCCACGGCGAAGGCGATGAGCGCGAGCGCGCCCGTCGATATCGGACCCAGGGCTTGCAGCTCATCGGTGTGTATCAGATCGAGCCACGCGGGGCCCGCGACGTAGCCGCCGATGAGATAGCCGACGATGCGGGGAAGTCGGAGTCTCTGCGCGATCGTACCCGCCACAAAGGCCACGAGCGTCACCGACCCGAGGGCGAGCGTCGCGTGCGCCTCGAGTGGAATCCCGCTCGACCGCGTGAGCCGCTGCAACAACGCCATGATCGTGAACGTGACGACGAGCATCAGCCATTGCATGACCGCGCAAAATACGGCAGATTCAGCCGCGTAACCATGCCGTTCGTTCACCTCCACACGCATAGCGAGTACTCTCTCCTCGACGGCGCCAATCGGATCCCCGACCTGATCGATCGGGTCCAGGCGCTGGGCATGGATTCGCTCGCCATCACCGACCACGGCAACCTCCATGGCGCCTGGTCGTTCTATGCCGAAGCCAAGGCGCGAAAAATCCGGCCGATATTGGGCTTCGAGGCTTATCTCGCGTTCGGCAGCCGGCACGCGCGGGAAAAGCCGGCCGGCGATGCGCCCCTGGGGGCCCCGTACTCACACCTGGTGCTGCTCGCCAAGAACCGAATCGGCTATCAGAACCTGATTCGGCTTTCGTCAATAGGATTCCTCGAGGGCTATTACCGCCGGCCGCGCATCGATAAGGAAGTACTGGAGCGGCATAGCGAAGGGCTCATCGGGCTCGCCGCATGTCTCTCCGGCGAAATCGCGCTGTATCTGCGCCAGGGGAACTACGAGGCCGCCAAGGCGAGCGCCGAGTGGTTCGCCCGGACGTTCGGACCGAATGGCTTCTGGCTGGAAGTGCAGAATCACGGCATCCCCGAAGAAAACACCGTCGCCGAGGGGATGTTTCGCCTCGCCGCCGACCTCGGACTTCCCGTGGCGGCCACCAACGACGCGCACTACCTGAAGAAGGACGACGCCGAGGCTCACGACGTGCTGCTCGCGATCGGCACCGGCAAAGACCTCGACGATCCCAAACGGTTTCGGTTCTTCGGGCAGGAGAGCTACGTCAAATCCGAGAAGGAGATGTCGACGCTGTTCAGCCGCGCCGACGTGCTCGCGGAGACCGCGCGCGTCGCGGAGCTGTGCGAGTTCGACTTCGAGAAGCGCTATTTCCTGCCCCAGTATCCGCGCCCCGCGGAGTTCGCGTCGGACCAGGACCTGCTGGTCCATCTCGCGCGGCAGGGTGCCATCGAGCGCTATGGCAATCCGCTGTCGGATGAGGTCGAGAGACGGCTGGATTACGAGCTCGACGTCATCACGCGCACTGGATACGCCGGCTATTTCCTGATCGTCTATGACCTCGTCAAGGCCGCGCGCGACCGCGGCATTCCAGTGGGTCCGGGGCGCGGCTCAGCCGCGGGTTCGCTGATCGCCTACGCGTTGCGCATCACCACGGTCGATCCGCTCAAGTTCGACTTGCTGTTCGAGCGCTTCCTGAATCCCGAGCGCATCTCGATGCCGGATATCGATCTCGATTTCTGCTTCGAGCGCCGCGGCGAGGTGCTCGAGTACGCGCGGGAGCGCTATGGGCGGGAGTCCGTCGGCCAGATTATCACGTTCGGGACGCTGAAGGCGCGCGCGGCGTTCCGGGATGTCGCCCGCACGCTCCGCGTCGAGATGGGGGATGTCGAGCGCCTCACCAAGCTGATTCCGTCCGGGCCGGCATTCAGCCTCACGCTGGCCGAGGCGGGCGAAAAGGTTCCGGAGGTGAAGCAGGCCGCGGCGCACGATGAGCGCATCCGGAAAGTGCTCGACCTCGGTTCTCGTATCGAGGGCCTGGCACGGCACGCCTCGGTGCACGCGGCGGGCGTCGTGATCGCCCCCGGACCGCTGACCGATTACGTCCCGGTGTGCACCGCCCCCGACTCCAAGACGGACGCCGGCGCCATCATCACGCAATACGACATGGTCGGTCTCGAGCATGTCGGGATGTTGAAGATCGACCTGCTCGGACTGAAGACACTCACGGTGCTGCACGACGCCGCGAAGATGGTCGCTGAGCGTCACGGCGTGACGATCGACCTGGAGCGGCCCGACCTGAACGACCCCAAGGTCTACGAGCTGCTGCGCGCGGGGCGCACGGCCGGCATCTTCCAGTTTGAATCGCCGCTCGCCACCGATTGCCTGCGCAACATGAAGTGCGACTGCTTCGACGATCTCGTCGCGACGAACGCGCTGCTCCGCCCCGGTCCGCTCGATACCGGGATGTACCTCGTCTACATCAACCGCAAGCTCGGCCGCGAGAAGGTTCGTTATCCGCATCCGGCGCTCGAAGAGATCCTCGCGCCCACGTACGGCGTGATCGTCTATCAGGAGCAGGTGATGCGCATCGCGAACGTGCTGGCAGGCTACTCGCTGGCCGAAGCCGACGTGCTGCGCAAGGCGGTGGGGAAGAAGATCAAGGAGCTGATTCAGGAGGAGCTGGGCAACTTCGTGAAGCGCGCCATCGCGCGCGGTCACGCCAAGAAGACGGTCGAAGAGATCGCCGCGCAGATCGAGACGTTCGGCCGCTACGGCTTCAACAAGTCCCACTCCGTCGCCTACTCGATCCTCTCCTACCAGACGGCGTGGTTCAAGGCGTACTATCCCGCGGAGTACATGGCGGCGCTGCTGTCGTCGGAAATCGGCAACACCGATCGGGTCGTGCAATACATCAACGAGGCACGCGAGCTCGACCTGCAGGTCCTGGCGCCCGACGTGAACGAATCGGGCTACAAGTTCACCGTGGTCGGGGGGCAGCGGATCCGATTCGGGTTGGGCGCCGTGCGGAACGTCGGCGAGGGCGCGATCGCCTCGATCATCGCGGGCCGGCGCGACGCGCCCTATCGCTCACTCGTGGAGCTGTGCGATCGCATCGACCTGCGGCTGTGCAACAAGCGCGTTATCGAATCGTTGATCGACTCAGGCGCCTGCGACTCGCTGGGCGGCGAGCGCTCCCAGCTGGTCGCCGCCCTCGATCACGCCTTCAGCGAAGCGCAGGTTCGCCAGGAGGAGCGGTTCACCGGACAGCACGCCCTGTTCGGGGAGGACGCGCCGGCTGCCCCACCGACCAGTACTCTTCCAGACGTCCCCCCGTGGCCTGAACATGAGCGCCTGACCCGTGAAAAGAGCGTGCTCGGCTTCTTCATTTCCGGCCACCCCCTCGCCAAGTACCGTGCCGAGGTGGAGCTTTTTGGGACCCGCACGACGGCCACGCTGAGCATGTGGAGCCCGCAGAAGGTGACCGTCGCGGCGGTCGTCACGGTGGTGAAGCGGCAAACCTCCAAGAAGACGGGGGCGGAATACGCGCGCCTCACGCTCGAGGACTTTCACGGCGCGGCGGAGGGGTTGGTGTTCCCCGAGGCCTGGGCCAAGCTGAACGGCGTGATTCACGCCGACGGTGCCTACCTGATCACGGGTGGATACATCGCGCGGGATCAGGGGGAGGAGCAGGCGCCGTTCATCGTCGAGAGCGCCCGCGCGCTCGACGACCTGCGGCCGAACGGGGCGATCGGCGTGGCGCTGCGGTGGACGGCAGCGAACCGCCCCCAGCCCGAGACCACGCGGGCGATTGCCGCGCTGTGTGCCGCGCACCCCGGGCCGACGCCGGTCTTTATCGAATGGGGTGCGGGGCGGGCCGAGAACGGTAATAAGGAAAGGGACGAGAACGGCAGCACGGTGCGCCTGCGCAGCCGCGCATTCCGGGTGGACGCGGCGGACGACCTGCTGGCTGCACTGCGGGATCTTTTGGGGGCTGATGGCGTGACACTCGTGAAAGCCTGATGGCGACACATACGCTGGACTTTGAGAAGCCGCTGCTCGAACTGGAAAAACAGATCGAGGAGCTCAAGCGCGTCGCCGGGGAAAACGTCGATCTCGCCAAGAATCTGCGGCCGCTGGAGCAGCAGCTGGCGACGCTGCGCGTCGAGATCTACCGCAATCTCACGCCCATGCAGCGCGTCCAGGTCGCCCGCCATCCTCGGCGCCCGTATCCCCTCGATTACGTCAACACCGTCTTCACCGACTTCGTCGAGCTGCACGGCGACCGGCTGTTCCGTGACGACCCGGCGATCGTGGGCGGCTGGGCGCGGCTGGACGGGACCAGCGTGATGGTCATCGGACATCAAAAGGGGCGCGACACCAAGGAAAACCTGTACCGCAACTTCGGGATGGCGCATCCCGAAGGCTATCGCAAGGCGATGCGGCTGATGCGGCTCGCGGCGAAGTTCGGAGCGCCGGTCATCACGCTCGTGGACACGCCCGGTGCGTATCCGGGACTCGGCGCCGAGGAGCGCGGCCAAGCCGAAGCGATCGCCAGCAGCCTGATCGAAATGGCGTCGCTGGCGACGCCGATCATTACCGCCGTCATCGGCGAAGGCGGTTCGGGCGGTGCGCTCGCCGTGGGCCTCGCCGATCGGGTCTTGATGTTGGAGAACTCCGTGTATTCGGTGATTTCACCCGAGGGCTGCGCGGCCATCCTCTGGAAGGATGCGAGCCAGCGCGAGCGCGCCGCCGAGGCACTCAAGATCACGGCCCCGGACCTGCTGAACCTCGGCGTGATCGACGAGATCATCCCCGAGCCGCCGGGCGGCGCCCATTCCGATCCCGAGGCGGCGGCCGCGGCACTCGGCGACGCGCTGCAGCGGCATCTCGGTCAGCTGCGCCGGCTCAAGACCGATAAGCTCCTCAAACGGCGCGAAGAAAAGTACCTTTCCATGGGTGCGCTGACCGAGAAGTGAATTGACGAGTGTCTTGGAAGTCCGGTTCAAAGGGAACCGGCGCGAATACTTCACCTGGCCGTCCGAAGACTCCTCCCCGCTTCGCCTCGACGTTCCCGTCATCGTCGAGGTCGAGCGTGGACAGGATTTCGGCGTGATATCGGCGTTGGGTGAAATCGCGGCGAAAAAGTGCGAACGATGTGGCACGTGCGGGGCTCACCCCCCGGCCGACGAGGCCACGATCCGTAACATCGTCCGCATCGCTACTCCCGAGGATCGCAAGACGGCAACCCAGCTGCGCGAGAACGAAGAAGAAGTGCGGCGCACGGTGCGAGACCGCGTCCGCCAGCACAACCTGCCGATGAAGGCCTCCGACGCGGAATGGCAATGGGACAAGCGCAAGCTCACGATTTACTTCACCGCCGAGCAGCGGGTGGACTTCCGGGCGCTGGTGCGCGACCTCGCGGGTTTGTTTCGCACGCGCATCGAGCTGCGGCAGATCGGCGCGCGCGACGAGGCGAAACGTCTGGACGGCATCGGGCGCTGCGGCCGCCAGCTCTGCATCTCGAGCTGGCTGCCGGAGGGCAAGCCGGTCAGCCTGTCGCTCGCGAAGGCGCAGGGCTTGTCGCTCAACCCCGTACAGATCTCCGGCCCCTGCGGCCGCCTGCTCTGTTGCCTGCACTACGAGCATGACTTCTACGTCCAGCAGCGCAAACGCTTTCCGAAAGAAGGAAAGACGGTCAAGACGGCCGAGGGAAGCGAGCGCGTGATCTCCGTGGACATCTTCCGCGAGCGCGTCACGCTTCGCTCCGAAGCGGGCGAGACGCGGGTGGTCGCCCTCGAGCAGCTGCGCCTCTAAGTGCCGGGCCCGAAGTTCTACCTCACCACCGCCATCGATTACTCCAATGGCGATCCCCACCTCGGCCACGCCCTGGAGAAAGTCGGCGCCGATTGTCTCGCCCGCTATCGCCGGCTGCGCGGCGACCAGGTGCATTTTCTCATGGGGATGGACGAGCACAGCCAGTCGGTGATCCAGGCGGCGGCCCGCGCCACCGTTACGCCGCGCGAGTGGGTCGACCGGATGGCGAAGACCTTTGCCGACTACTGGCGCCGGCTCGAGTGCAGCAACGACGACTGGATCCGCACGACGGAGCCCCGCCACGTCCGCGGCGTCGTCGCGCTGCTCGAGGGCATCCAGCGGCTGCGACCCGACGATCTCTACGTCGCCGATTACGAGGGGCTGTACTGCACCGGGTGCGAGGAGTTCAAGTCGCCGGCGCAGATCGCGAACGGCCATTGCATCGAGCACCCGACGCTGGAGCTCATCCCGACCAAGGAGCGCAACCACTTCTTCCGGCTGAGCGCCTACGGCCAGCGGCTGCTCGCGCTCATCGCGTCGGGCGAGTTTCGCGTCGAGCCGGCCATCCGACGCAACGAGGTCGTGCGGCTGCTCGAGGACGGGCTCCAGGACGTGTCGATTTCGCGGCAGCGCCTGCCGTGGGGCATCCCCTTCCCCGGCGACGGCGAGCAGACGGTGTACGTCTGGTTCGACGCGTTGATCAATTATCTGTCCGCCACGGGATTCCCCGAGCCGGGCTACGAGCGGCTGTGGCCGGCCGATCTCCACATCGTCGGCAAGGGCATCACGCGCTTCCACTGCATCATCTGGCCGGCGATGCTGCTCGCCGCCGGTCTCGAGCTGCCCCGTCTGGTCTGGGCGCACGGCTACGTGCAATGGGAAGGCGCCAAGATGAGCAAGACGGCGGGCACGGCCGTCAGCCTCGGTTCGGCGATCGAACGCCACGGCGCCGACGCGTTGCGCTATTTCCTGCTGCGCGAGGTCGGGTTCGAGAACGACGGCAATTTCACGTGGGACCGGTTCGACGCACGCTACACCGCCGACCTCGCCGATACGTTCGGCAATCTCGTGTCGCGCGCCTTGTCGATGGTGCAGCGCTACCGCGGCGGCGTCGTCCCCACCGATGCAGCCGCGGGCGACACGCCGCTCGAGTCGGCCGCGCGGGAAACGGTTGCGGCGTACATCCAGGCCATGGACGCGCAGGAGCTCCAGGGGGGCGCCGCGCTCGTCATCGAGCTGGCCTCGCGCGCCAACCGCTATGTCGAGGAGACGGCGCCGTGGAAGCTCGCGAAAGCGCAGCGCGATGCAGAGCTCGACGTGGTACTCGCGAGTCTCGTTCGCACGGTCGCGCGCCTCGCCGTATTGTCGGCGCCGTTCATTCCCCTGAAGGCCGAAACTATCTGGTCCGCCCTCGGCGCCCCCCGCGCGCTGCGCGCCGTGCGGCTCGCCGAAATCGCGGAGCTCTCCGTCACCGGACAACGGGTCTCCAACCCTCCCCCCCTGTTTCCCAAGCCCGTGCCTGCTTAACTCGCCTGCCGCAAAAAACGTGACGGAGCGCACATCTCCCGATTTGACGACCTCTAGCGCCACGTCGTATGTTTTGCATCCCCATATGAAGAAGAAACGCGCTGAGCGCCGTTGGACCGTGATGCTGGTTCCACACGGATCGGGTTCGTCCCGGGCCGTGGAGGTATCACAGACGGTCTTCAAGGCGCTCGTCGGGATCGGCAGCGTCTTGGCGCTGCTGGTGCTGGTGCTCGGTGGCACGGCGCTCTCGCGCGGTGTCAGCGTCACGAAGAGCCGTGGGCTCGAGCGCGAGAACCAATTGCTCGCGAGCGAGATCCAGCGGCTGCGCGAGCGACTCGCGGGACTGCGTGATACGCTCAACGTGTTCGGCGAGCGCGAGCAGGCGCTGCGGTTGCTCGCCGGGTTGACGCCGATCGACAAAGATGTGCAGCAGGCCGGCATCGGGGGCCCGAGCGGTCAATGGTTCGAGCGCGACAGTCTCGCGGCCGCGGGTCCCAACGGGAAGCAGGCGCTGGCCGCGCGCATCGACATGGATCAGTTGACGCGCCGCGCCAACCTGCTCGTCCGCTCGCTGAACGAAGCCTACGACTCCACGTCGAGCCAGCGCGCCCGCTACGCCGCGATGCCGTCGATCATGCCGACCAAGGGATGGCTCACGAGTGCGTTCGCGCGCGAGCGCGTGCATCCGATCCTTCACCTCGCGCGGCCGCACGAAGGCATCGACGTGTCGGCGCCGATGGGCATGGAGATTGAAGCGCCGGCCGCCGGCATCATCACGCAGGTGTCGTGGGTCGAGGGGTACGGCAACATGCTGACCATCGATCACGGCTATGGACTGGTGACGCGCTACGCGCACTGTTCCAAGATTCTCGTGGTACGCGGGCAGCGCGTGAAACGGGGCCAGCCGATTGCCAAGGTCGGCTCGACGGGTCTTTCGACCGGACCGCACCTGCACTATGAAGTGTGGGTGAACGGCCATCCGGTGAACCCGATGAAGTACGTGCTGCCGGACGCGATCGTGGATTGATCGCGAAGGGGAGGCCGCATCACATGACGACGATCTTCGCTGGGACGACGACCTGCCGCTGGTTGTCGTCTTTTTGCGTTATGGCGCTCGTCCTAGCCGTATCCCCCGCGTCGCACGCGGCACAATCGCTGAGCCGGCTGAAGGGCGTCGTCATCAGCGTGGACTCCAGTCCGCTCCCGGATGCCTCGGTCCGGTTGATGGGCACGGACCTGGCGGCGTCGACCGACATCGACGGCCGCTTCGCCATCGCCGGCGTGCGGGCCGGTGTACACCTGATTCAGATCAAGCGCATCGGCTACGCGAGCGTCATCTCGCGCCTTGATTTCGGCTCGGGCGAGACGCTCGCGGTGGAGGTCGTGCTGGAGCAGCTGGCCGTTCAGCTGCCGGAAGTGGAGGTCACCGGCGTGGTCCCGCCGCCGGCGATGCTGCGCGGCTTCTATGCCCGCAAGGAGCATGGCGGCGGCTATTTTCTGACGCGGAAGGAGATCGACGACTTACAGCCGCGGATGTTTACGGATCTGTTGCGGCGCGCGCCCGGCGTCCGGCTCCAGCCGGTGCGCGGACCCTCGGGCAACAGTTTTCAGGCCGTCTCGGACCGCGCGTCGGGGGCGCGGCAGTGCCCCATGCTGTACTACATTGACGGCGTCCCCGTGCCGGTCGCGGGAGACATCGGCATCAACAACGTGATTCAGCCGAGCGATATCGCCGCGATCGAAGTGTACAGCGGCAGCGCCCGTGTGCCGCTCGAGTTTCATTCCGCCACCGCAAATTGTGGAGTCATCGTGATCTGGACGCATTCCGCGGAACGGCCGCGCAAGCCATGATGCGACTCCTCGGCGCCGCCGCGGCCGTCGTCGCGCTCGTGCTCGCCTGTAAGGCAGACAAGATCGGGGGCATTCGCCCGGGAACGGTCTTCGCCGCCGCACGCGACAGCTTCTTTACGCCGGATACGATCACCGTCGGCATCGGCTTGCCGGTGCGCTGGACCAATGAGGGGACGGTGTACCACCGGGTCGTATCCGACAGCGCACTCTGGTCGAGCAACCTGCTCGCGCCCACGTGGTGGTTCGAGGTTCGGTTCGACAGCGCCGGCACCTTTCCCTACCACTGCTCGGAGCACTCCGGCATGACCGGCACCGTCATCGTCACGCCATAACAACGACAGGGGAAGCCGCGAAGCTTCCCCTGTCGCCTGCCGCTGCCGCAACCAGTTAGAAGTTCGGGTTGTTATCCGTCTCTGAAATGGGCAATGGGTAACAAACGTTGGAACCCACCGGCGCGAAGCCGGGCTTCCAGTACGTCGACGCGGGCACCGGCATGCCGAAGATGTTGGCCGGATGCCGCCGGAAGTCGCCGAGGCGCTTGCCTTCCAGATAGAACTCAAAGCCCCGCTGCGTGAAGAACTCGGTCAGCACGGAGCTCGAGTCCGTCGCACCACCGTAGGCAGGCTGGCCGTTGGCGAGACGACGCGCGCCGATCAGCGCCAGCTGCGCGGCCGTGCCCTGCGCCTCGGCCTTGATGTAGTCGGCCTCCAACTTCGAGGCTAACCGCACCGGAATATTGTAGTCGGGATATTTCTGCTGAATCGCGTACGGAACTCCGCGGTCCGTCGAATACGCCGCATCTTGTGGACTGAACGCCGTACTGCCGCTGGTCGCGGGAAGCTTCCAGGGCAACCGCGGCTCGGCGTTCTGCACCGTGTCGGGCCCACGTTGCGCGCCGACGCGCCAGATCGGCGGCACAGCGATCGAACCGCGGTCCCGGACGTAGAACCACATCCGGTTCGCCAGGCGGAACCGCTGTGCCAGGTCATCGACGAAGTTCAGGTTGAAATTGAAGGCCGCCGGGACGGAGTCGGCAGCCGCGGCTGCCGCCAGGAGATTCCCCGCTTGCAGCTGCGCCCGCGCGATTCCAACCCATGAGGCGTTCGCGAGTTCCGGCGCACCGCCTCCCCGACCCTGAGGAATTGCCGCCGCGAAATGTGCGATGGCGGAATCCAGCATGTTCTGCGTGGTCAGCGCCGGTCCGGCCTCCACCGTCCCCTGGCAGAACTGTTCGGCCATGAACAGGAAGGAAAAACCGAGCACCATATTGACCCGCGCGTAGAAGACGTTCGTCGCCGTATCGGGAAGTGCCGCCCTGAGAACCTTTTTCGACGACACGACCGCCAGCGACAGCGGGAACCACACATCGACATCGAGGCTGCCATTCTGAATCGCGATGTCCCGCCGACCGAATTCGTTGCGGGTCGGGAAGGTCTCCGAGACATCCGTCTCCCCCGTGAACCAGGAAGAGTAGACGATCAAATGCCCGTAGGCCGACGCAAAGTTCTGCTGAGCCGATTTCGACAGCAGATTTGCTTCGGCGACCGGGTCGAGGACACTCTCGTCAATCACGCTCGGGTTGTCCACCGACAGCCAGCTCGTGCAGCCGCCGAGGATCAGAGCGCCCGCCGCGATGGCGGTGCCGGCAATTCGTCTGAATGTGCGCATCGGTCGAGGCTCCTTTCAGAACGTGAGGTTGACGCGGAACACGTAGCGCCGGACCGGCGGCTGCGTGAAGAAATCATCGCGATTGTAGAGAGCGACCGCATTCGACACGACCTCCGGATCGTAGCCCTGGTACTTCGTCCAGAGCGCGAGATTCTGGCCGGCTACGGTGACGGTCGCGGCGACCGCGCGCAACGCACGCGCCCACTGCGGCGGCAGCGTGTAACTCAACGATAGCTCGCGCAGCCGCACGAATGACCCGTCCTGGATGTAGTCCTCCTGCACGTCGTTCACCGTCTTCGCGGAATCAAGCGGCGTCAAAAACGCGGGCTGGCCAGCGTTGGGATTGCCGTAGCGCCGCAGCCGTTCGACCTTGCTCAGCTTCAGCGTATCGAGCCGGTTATCACTCCGCACCAGCTGGGTCTCGCGGAAGAAATCGGTGAAGTTGCGGACTTTGTGGCCACGCTTGGTGTCGATCAATCCATAGACCCGCAAGTTCCGCATGATCGTTACGTTGGTCGAGAAATTGCCTTCGAACGTCGGCAGTACGTTGCCCGCAAACGTCGGGCTTTCGGTCACGCGGACCACGCCGGTCGTGGTGTCGACGCTGATGATCTTGCGCGTCCACCACGCGCCCAGCTGAAGCCCGGGCTGCACACGGTTCAAGGTACCGAAGGGCGCGATGGTGTCCATGTTCGTGACTTCGTTATGGAGCGTGTTCGCGCCTAGCCGGATGTCCCATGAGATGTTCGCCCGATTCACCGGAACCGCCCGCACCCCGATCTCGAATCCACGATTGACGAGCCGCCCGATGTTCACGAAGGGGAAGCCGCCGATCCCCGGGCCGCCCTGCGTGTAGCCTGACGAAGGCGGGAGCGGCTGCTGGATGAGCAGGTTCTCACTCACCTTGTTGTAGTACGTGAGCTCGAGGCCGAGTTGATCATGCAGGAACCCGGCATCGAACCCGCCTTCGATCTCCTTACCGCGCTCGAACTTCAGGTTCGCGTTGCCCGGGTTCAGCGGAATGGCTCCCGCCGCCGCGCTCGTACCTTCGATAAACGGGGCCGGTTGCAACGTCGTGAGCGAGGCTCCTGCGGTGGGAATACGCCCAGTCGAGCCCCACGCCGCACGCAGCCGCAGCGTGTTGATGAAGCCGAACTTCCAGAACGGCTCTTCGCTTGCCACCCACGAAACGCCGACCTTGGGCAGCAGCACCCATGACGAGGCATTGCGTCCGAAGGACGAGGCGTTATCGAACCGCATCCCCACCTGTCCAAACAGACGATTGTTGAACCCGACCTGCCACTGTCCGATAAGGCCCACCGAACGATCGGTTTTCACCTCCTGGCCGCCGGAGCGGAGCGACGCCGCCGTTACGACATCGTTCGAGTTCACCGGCAGACCCTCGCCCGTCGCAAAGAGCAGCTCTTCCCGCGTATCCACCAGCTGGAATCCAAACGAGAGATTGGAGACCACCGTGGGCGATAGACCGCTCTGCCAGTTGCCGAGGTAATCGAGGGTGTAGCGCTCGATGCCGCGCCGCGCTTCTTGCAGCTGTCCGATGTTGATCGGGTAGGAGCCGCGGTTGTTCTTCGGCAGGAAGCGACGGTCTTCTTCACGCACCCAGTCCATACCGGCGGTAAAGCGATGCGTGAAGTTGGGCCGCGGGGCCCAGTTCGCGGTGAGACTGCCGATTGAGCGATGCGTCTGGCGCACGTTCTGAATGGCCGTCATCGCCACCACGTCGCGCTGCACACCGAACCAGCCGTCCTGGCCCGTACCGTTGACCGTCCGCGTGAGCGGCGAGCCCAGATGGGCGTTGCCCAGCCATCCGAAAATGTTGTTGTCGTTATCTGGCAGGTCCGTCAACGACACGGTGATGCCGACTCCCGCATCGAGCGTCAGGGTCGGGGACGGTACCCAGTTGAAATTGACCCTGCCCGAGTTGCGGTCAAAACCGTTGTTCGGCAGGACGCCCTTTTCATTCTCCCGGTTGAGGGAGGTGTAGTAGCCATAGTTGGCCCCGCCGCCGCGTCCACTCCAGTTGACGCCGATGTTCTCGCCGGTGCGGAACGCGTTTTGCCGCAGGAGCGGATTGTCGGACACCAGTGTCCCGACCGCTTGGCCGGAGCACAGGAGATTGTTCGCATTCGCCACGTTCGCGGCGCTGCACCGACCATAATTGGTGCGCGGCTCGAAATTGCGGTCAATCGAGTTGTAATCGAAGCCGACGGTCTGGGTGAACCGTCCAGACCCCGGACGACCGCGCTTCGTGATGACCTGGATCACGCCTGCCGTCGCATCGGCGCCGTACAGTGTCGCCGCGGCAGGACCCTTGACGATTTCCATCGATTCGATGTCGCCCGGCTCGAGATCGTTGAGCCGCTCGTACGACTGCCCTCCCGTAAACCACTGCGGCGCGCCCTGCGAAGCGACGCGGACGCCGTCGATGTAGAGCAACGGCTCGTTGCTGAGAGAGATGGATGCCGCGCCGCGAATACGGATCTGGTTCGACGCCCCGGACGAGCCCGAGGCGCTCGTCACCGACACGCCCGGCGTACGCGCGCGCAACGCGTCGCTCGCGGTGTTGATCGGCGCAACCGCTGCTATGTCGGACACGTTGACGGTGGACACCGTCCCCGCCTGTGCACGCCGTTCGAGCTGGCCCGCCGTGCCGGTCACGACGATTTCTTCGAGCTCGATCACCGACGCCACGAGCTGGTAATTGCCGGTGAACTCCTGGCCCTCAGCGAGGGTGATGGGCACCGAGAGCGTCTTGAAACCGATGCGCCGGACCTGGAGCGTGACCGCACCGGCCGGAATGACGCCGATGCGATAGTTACCGAGCACGTTGGTGACGCCCTGCAGTGTGGTGCCGGCAACGGCGACGATCGCCCCGGAGATGGGTGCGCCCGAAGCCGCGTCCGTCACGATGCCCTGCACCGACGCGCTCTGTCCCGCCAGTAGCGGTGGCGCCACGAGCAGCGCACCCAGCGCCAGGACGACGCCGACGTTAGCCCTACCGATAGTAAATCGCATATTCCGCTTCCCCTCTCTGAGAGGTTCAGGTGTGTGCGGAAGCATTAACGAAACGAATCCCACCGGCGGTGAGCCGGGTGGCCGGAAAAGTCGCGACAGACGCACGAGGCGTCGGGCTAACGACTACATCGACCGGGGATGATGATCTTGCGCTGGAGATGCGAAACGGAGCGAACGGAAATCTGTTCCATGCACCCTCCTCCGAAGGAGTCTGCGCGGGAAACCGCTCCATATAGTGAAGACCAACGCAACGGCCCGCAAGGGAACCCCTACTTCTCTCACCGCAGCCGGACGAGAATCACTCCGCCCCCGTGCCCGGTTCCAAACCGGGTCGTTGCTTCCTGACCATTCAGATACTCCATCTCGAGCACCGTTTCCGCCACGATCACGTCCAGCGCGCGTGCGCCCCCCTGGCGCATACCGTTGAGATAGACGACCACGGCGCCGGCGGTGGGATCCCGGACACTGACGCGGCCGCGCCCTTGCAGCCACTCGGGGCGCAGCCGGGCAACGATCTGGTAGGCTGTCGCCACCTGCGCACCCCGAATCTCATCCTCCAGCAGCACGCGGCGTGACGGCGTCGGTTCAGGCGTGGGTCGTGCCGGCCCACACGCGATGGCAACCAGGCAGCCGGCGGCCGCCAGACGGCGCAAAGCGTTCACATCACGGGTCGAGGTTCGTGCATTCGGTGAAGTTCGGGTTGTTGACCTCCTCGAACGGCACCGGCAACATGAGCGCGGTGCCGAAGGTCCCGCCCTTGTAGTAGCCGCCCCGCGGGTAGATGCTGTCGGCGGGATAGGCGTACTGGCGCACCATCCGCCGCATGTCGCCCAGCCGATGACCGGTACTGAACATCCAGAACGCGCGCTCGCGGAAGTTTGTCTTCATTCGGGACGTGTTGCTGGCGAACGTATCCGCGATGGCGGTGAGGGGTGGCCCGCGGCTGAATCCGGTCTGTACCGGGGCGTAGAGTGTCGCGTTGGTCCGTATAGTGTTGATCGCCGTGAGCCACCCGGCGGTGTTCCCGGCCTGCAGGAGTGCCTCCGCTCCAATGAGTCGCGCTTCGACCCCGGTGACGATCGACACCGGAGCCGTCGAATTCCACATCCCCTGCCTCGTGACGAACAGCGGGAATGCACTGTCGAAAATCAGATCGGTATTGGGATTGGTGCCGGTCGCGCGCGGCAATCGCGGGTCATTCGCGGAGATGAAATTGAGCCCCACCACGCCCTCGCTATCGACCATGGTGTAGCGCTTGGCGCTGTTATTGAGGGCAAAAACCTGGTTCGTGTTCGCGTTGACCGAGTGCGTGATCTGATACCTGAACGTGTCGGGCACGCCAGCGACGGCCGCGGCTGCCTCCGGGAACTGGCCACGATCGAGTAGGGCGCGTCCTTTCACGACAGCTGCGAGACTCTGCACCCGCACGCCTTGGTTACGAATCGCGCGGAATTTGGCAGTATCTGCAGGCGTCGGGTTCGCCAGCGCCGAGTCCGCGCGCGCGATCACGGCATTTGCCTCGGCCAGTGCCGAGTCGGCGTTCTGGATCGACAGCGCGAGCACGGCGTCGTTGCTCAGAGGCTGGCCGTATATGATCGTCGTGCCCTCGAGGTCGCTGAGGGGTGTGCCGTTGCAGTAGTTCTCCCCGATCAGCGCTTCCACGTAGGCTGTGAGCGCGAACATCCGTCCCACGAGATACACCGAGTCGGGGACATACTGCCGCAGCGCTTTGATCGCGGCCAGTCCTTCGACCCGCACCCGGTTCAGCCGGCGATACGGATCGGCGTTGAACGTGTTCGCGGGCTCCCAGATACGCTGATCCTGGTTATTGCGTTGCACGAACGTGTCACCGGAGCGCCACTCGTCGGTGACCAGGCCGGAATACACGAAGAACGCATCCGGTCCTTGCACGCCGTTCAGGGCCTGGGCCAGCCGCAGCAGGACGCCGTTTTTCAGCGCAAGCGCTCCGGACGCGGACCTCGCATCGAGGATGATGTCCGGGTCGGTGACGCCCAGGATGTCCGTTTTACAGCCCCCCAGCGCCCCGGCCGCGGCCAGGGCGAGGAGCGCGAGGCTCTTGTATGGAGTCATGGGTCGATCCCCTCAGAATCCAAGGTTGACGCGGAGCGTCCAGTAGGTCGGTGGCGGCTGTGTCTGGAAATCGCTCTGGATCCCGGTCGCCCCGGTGAAGTAGTTGCTCTCCGGGTCGATGCCCGAGTAGTTCGTGATCAGGAACAGGTTCCGGGCTGCCAGCGTGATGCTGGCGCGGGTCGCATGGGCCGCGCGCGCCCAGGCGTCGGGCAACTGGTAGGTCGCCGAGAACTCGCGGAACCGGATGAAGTCTGCCTTTTCGATGAAGCCGTACTGCGTGCGCGCGGCGGTCTCGCGGAGGGCCACGGACCGTGCCTGCTTCCACAGCGGCGCGGCGGGGTCGATCTCTCCGTCGCAGTTGAGGCGCGACTCGCAGCGGATTCGCTCCGTCCCGTTCAGCTGATAGCGTCCGCCCTTGTGGTCGAGCGAGCCGGTGATACGCAGCTTCCGCTTGAACAGTTCGAAGCCGCTGGTCAGGGTGATCTCGCGCGTCGGGTTCGCCGGTCCGATGTACACGGCGCTATCGGCCACGACGATCTCGTTGGCCGTGATGACACCGTTTCCGTCCGCGTCGCTGTAGGTGTATGGACGCTGGAACCAGGCGTCGATCGGGAACCCGACCTGTTGCCGGTTGGTGGAAGCCGACACGATCGTCGGGACGCCGAGCGCCTCGATCTTGTTGCGGTTGAACGACGTATTGAGCGTCAGGTCCCAAGCCAGGGCGGGACGGTCCAAGATCGTGGCGAGCACGAGGAACTCGACGCCGCGGTTGCGCACTGAGCCGAGATTCTCGAACCGGGTGGCCGTCGCACCCGCGGACGGGGGAACGGGACGCGCGATCAGGGCATCTTTGGTGAGCTTATTGTAATACGTGAACTCGACGTGCACCCGGCTCGAGAGCAGCGTGGACTCAAACCCGAGCTCCATCTCTCGCGCGCGCTCGGGTTTCAGAATCTCGTTCCCGATGGCGCTGAAGACGAGCGAGCCCCGGTCCACACCGTCCACGCTCGCCGTCGCGGGCGAAAAGAACGGAATCGCATCGGTCGAGCCTGGCTGCGTGCCCGACGCCCCCAACGCCCCACGGAGCCGCAGATCCGACAGCCAGCTGATGGCCGGGAAGAACCCCTCTTCCGAAATCACCCAGGAGACGCCGAACTTCGGGTAATAGATCGCACTGAAGTCTTTCCCGAACGCGCTGTTGTCGTCTCGGCGCACCGCGGCGGTCACGTACAGCCGATCCTTGTAGGTGAACTGTTCCTCGATGAATGCACCGAGCGTCTTCGAGATCGTCGTCGCTTCGTCGGCCTGGAGAATCGAGCCCGCCGAGACCGTCGTGGACCCGGGGGGGAGCTCGTACCCGCCGAACGCACCATTGCGGGCGAACCGATTCTGGAAGTACTGCAAGCCGACTGTGGTCTTGCCCCGGAGCGTCGGCGTCAGACCGTAGCTCCCCGCCGCATTGGCCTCCAACGTGTAGTTGAAGAACCCGGTGCGATTGTCCTGCTTGTATCCGAGCGTCGAAGACCCGAGACTGCCCGCGAACGTCGTGCACTCGTCGCGGCGGCAGAGGTCGGAATCCTCGCGACTCGTGTAGTCCACGCCTCCGGTCAGTCGACTGGAGAGCCAGGAGCGGGGACGCCAGTTGGTCGTGAGGCTGCCGATGAACCGGCTGATGTCCTGCCGCACCGTCTCCGAGAAGAACTGGTCGGGCGTGAACAACCGATACCCGAAGCGTCCGTTGTCCTTGTTGCCCGGCCCGCCGAAGGCGTTGGACAGAAGTCCTGTCGTATTGTTGTCGGTTTGTGGCAGGCGCTGCGTGCTCGAGATGAAGCCGGTGCTGACGGCGACGTCCAGGTTCTGGTTCAGCGTCGCCTGGATGTTCGCTCGCACGCTCGCCCGCTGGAGGGCGTTGGGCCGGTACTGCTCGTAGGGCACTTCGCTGATCTGGCGCGCGGTGGCTATCCGCCCGTAGGCGAACGACGGCATCCGGAGCAGCCCGAGCTCCTTCTCGTACTCGCCGGCAATGAAGTAGCGTGCGACGTCGGAGCCGCCCGAGACCTGGAGGCCTGACTGGCCACGCCAGCCGGTGCCGTTAGGACTCGCGTCCTTGTCCGCAAACAGGTTGAACTTGGAAACGCTGTCTTGCACGCAGAGGAGCGGATCGCCCACCGCCCGCACGGTATTCGTGAGAAAGCACTGGGTGCCGTTCGTCGGCAGCGAGCCGGTCGTCCACCCGCGGTACGCGATCGGATACTGATTGTAGTCCCGCATGATGCCCATCTCGTTGTACAGGCTCCAGCTGGGCTTCCCGGCGCGACCATGTTTCGTCTTGATCACGATCACACCGTTGGCCGCGTCCGTGCCGTAGAGCGTCGACGCCGATGGCCCCTTCACGACGTCGTATGACTCGATGTCTTCGGGATTGATGTCGTTCACACGACTCGGGTTGGCGCCGCCGATGCCGATGCTCGAAGAGTTGACGCTCGACTCCATCCGGATGCCGTCGATGTAATAGATCGGCTCGTTGCTGAGCGACAGGCTGTTGGTACCACGGATCCGCACCCGCGCGCCGCCGCCGGTAATTGCGCTCGGCAGCACCTCGACGCCCGGCACGCGCGCGCCCAGCAGATCGCCCATGTTGGCGATCGGACCGGTCTGCACGACGGTAGCCACGGTCACTGTGCTGACGGCGTTGGCCACCTCACGTTTCGCCTGCTCGCCGGTGGCCGTGACGATGATCTCGTCGAGCGAGTACGGTTGCAGTTTGAGACCGACGTCTTGTGTCACGGTCGCGCCATCTGCAACCGTCACGCTGGGCGTGGCGGCCGCGTAGCCGATCGCACTCACCCGGAGCGTTACCGTTCCCGCGGGAATTCGAGCGAGCGTGTAGCGGCCCTCGGCGTTGGTCTGGGCGACGAACGTCGTGCCGACGACGCCGACCTTGGCCCCGACAATGGGCTGACCGGAGGTCTGGTCTGTTACAGTTCCGCTGATCGTGCCCTGCTGGGCTGACGCGATGGCCGGCAGCGCCAAAGCGGCCATGACCAGCATGGCCCAGCGGGAAAACTGGACGCAAGCATCCTTCATGGGGTCACCTCACTGTTGACGGACTTGTATGACATCGCAACAATGCCTGCCGGTAAGTGGACCGGCGGCAACCTATCTCGAACGGCGCGCTTGGGGTTCTACCGACTACATCGGCCGGGGATGATGATGTTGCGCTGGAGGTGAAGAACGCAGCGAACGGAAGTCTGATCCATACACCCCTCCTGACATTTGAGGAGTCTGCGCGGGAACCGTTCCATATCGTAAAGGCCATTGCAACGGCCCGCAAGGGAACCCTGACGCCCCTTGCATGACCGTTCGGCGGACTCCTAGCTTCAGGCCCATGACCCCTTTCCGTCGTGCCGCCGCCTTTCTCGCGCTCCCGCTGCTCCTTGCCGCCTGCGGCTCAGACGAGCCCGGCCTCGACCCCGGACCCGGCCGGTTGATCTTCACCCGCGTGTTGAATGGCTTGCAGGACATTTACGCGGTGGACGTGAGGGGGGGCGACCTGCAACAGCTGACCACCAGCTTTGCGTTCGACGACTGGGGCGCCTGGTCCCCAGATACGTTCAAGATCGTGTACATGTCGAATCGCATCCCGGATACGACCTTCACGCCGCGTTTTCAGATCTACGTGATGAATTCGGACGGGAGCAACGTCAGCCAACTGACCTTCCCCGACCTCGCCAGGGACAGCACCGGTCACGTCATCGACACGACGAGCAACTTCCACCCGGCGTGGTCGCCCGACGGCACGAAGATCGCATTCGGATCGACGCGCGGCAGCAACCCCGAGATCTACGTCATGGATCCCAACGGGTCGAACGTCGTTCGGCTCACGACCAATGCCGCCGAAGACGGCCAGCCGGCGTGGTCTCCCGACGGATCGAAGATCGCGTTCGTCACCAACCGGGACGGCAACGCCGAGATCTATGTGATGAACTCCGCCAACGGCTCCGGGCTTGTGAACCTCACCAACAACGCCGGAGCGGACCTCGCTCCCGCCTGGTCGCCCGACGGCACGAAGATCGCGTTCCAGTCGAGCCGCGAGACCGACTTCGCGGTCTGGGTCATGAATGCCGACGGCTCGAATCCCGTGCGCCTGACCAGTCCCAGCCCCCCCAACGGCGCCCCGAACTGGTCACCCGACGGCACGCGGATCGCCTACGAACAGGACGGCGATCTCTGGGTCATGAACGTCGACGGGTCACGCCAGATTCAGATCACGAGCGGCACCCGGTCCGACGGCCTGCCGCGGTGGCGCCCGATCCTGTAGGATCGTCGGTGAAGTAAGACGCCGCCCCCTGCGTCTCAGATCATCTGACGTTCCCACAAACAATCGCGCCGCCGTTCCCACTGCGGGATACGGCGGCGCGCTGGAGTTCCCTACAGAACTACTACTGAATCGGAATCGTATTCGCCGGACGCCGATCGACGAAGAACACGGCGGTCGGCACCGTAAACGCCGCTGTCTGAGGCGCGGTGCTTCCGGCGACAGACCGGGGCACGATCACCGCCGTCACAACCGACCCGGCGACGCGCGACCCGGCGATCGGGTTTCTGACTGAGTCCCCAACAAGGCCGGCGGGCAGCTTGATCGAGAACAGCACCGGGGTCTTGGTCCCCGTCGCCGTCACGACGACGCGCATCGAATCGGCTGCGACGCTGTCGCGCGCCCGGGTGAAGTACGTCCCGATGGCCTTATACGCGAGGTTGGCTACGGCCGGCGCGTCGGGCAGCGTATCGGTCGCGTGACGAGTGACGTTCACATCCACGTTCGCCATGCCGACGCCGGCGTGCACGATCCGGATGCCGACGTTGGCCACCCCCGGATCGGCCGACGCATCCGGCACTACCCAGAGCACCCGTCCCGGCGTCGAGCCGGTGCGGGCAAATCCGGTGTGAATCACGGTGTAGGCACTGGGGGAGGCGAACGCGTAGCTCGTATCGAGGATCGGCGTACCTGTGACCGTCGGGTTGCCGCTGCTCATGAAGACGCGAATCTGCCGCGTCCCGGCATCGAGACCCTGGTAGAACATGTTCGCGCCGCGGAACACGGCGTCGAACAAGCCGGCATTCGTAATGATGTCGATGGGCCGCATGTCCATCTCGCCGGTATCCGGAACCGCTTCCAGCCAATGGACCGCCGCCTGAGGCGGCACCACCTCGGTGAACGTGGCATCCTTTTTACAGCCGACCGCCACCACGAGCACGCAGCACAGGGAAAACGGAAGTCGAGTCATCGCAACACTCACACGAGAAGGGTTGATCGGATTCATTGGCCGTTCGGATCGGGCGGAGTCGGGCCGTTCTCGCCGTGCCCGCCGATTCCGAGCAGGCCTCGCGAGGCAATGATCCCGACGATCCCGCCGGCGATCGCCGTCGCGAGCAGCACGGTCTTGGAGCGCGAAAATCGCTTTTCGTACGTCGTCATGACAAAGGTGCGAGGCAGAGAAACCGATTCCCCCGTCCACTTGCTGCGCGTGCCCCGTACGTCGACGACGTCGGAGACCGCGAGCACGAGGTCGTCGGGCGTGGCCTGGAGCAGCTCGCCCTCGATCCGCATCGCGTAGGGACCCACCTGGCGCGTCGACTGCATGCGCCCCTCGTCACTGAGCACGAGAGACAGGTTGGTCCCGAGAGCCGGCTGCAAGGTGGCGACCGGAAGGTACGTGTAGCATCCTGCCAGGACCGGCAGGAATCCGATCGCCAGCGTCAGCCGGCGGTAGTGGAGACCCGGCCGCATACTCAGTACACGCCACCGGCATAGAGGCCGTAATTGCCGCGCGGTGAGCTACCGGTGCCACCGACGCCACCAGCGGAATAGAACGTCTGCCGCCGGGCGTCCATCTCCTGATAGGGCACTGGCCAGTACATCGCCGTTCCCTCCGGGAGATCACCCCAGCCGCGGGCGGCGAAGTACCACATGCCGTACCCCGAGTACGCCGTCTCCAGCCGGTACTCCCACTTCAGCGCATCCCACAGATTCCCGCACTTGGCGGCCTTGAAGGCACCCGCGACCGCCACGGCGTCGGGGACGCGCGGCACGCAGGAGACGCCGCCCGGCACCGGCGTCAGCGTATCAGTAAAGGCGGCGACCGACGGCAGGCCGCCTTTGATCGTGCGCGAGCTGTCGATGCGCACGGCCGCCAGGGCGACATTCCCGGTCCGAATGTATCCTTCGGCGACGAGCAACCGCATCTCGGCGCGTGTCATGATCGGGTAATTGCCGATGCGCCCGGCGGTCTGGAACGCCCGGGTCTTATAGAAATCGTACATCGAGATCTGCAGCGGCTGCCCTGGCTGGTCCTCGCCGGAGGGGCGATTGCGCCAGTACGGGGAGCCGGCGAAGGTCTTGTACCCGGCGCGCAACGTGTCGGCGTTCTGCGCGCCGCGCGTGGCGCCCTGGGGGAAGCGGAGATCGCGCGTGACCACGAGGAACGGCGCGCGCAGGCCGGGAGCCAGTGTAAGCCACGCATCATAGCCGCCCGAGCTGTCGGCCATTCCCATCCAGAACTGCGACATCTGGTGCCAGTTGGCGGTCCCGGTGGCGAACGCCTGAGCGGGCCAAACCACGTCCCACCCGGCGGTGGGGTTCATCGAGATGGTGAAGTCCCCGGTGATCCCCGCATCCGCATCGGCCATGATGGCCGCCCAATCAGCCGTCGCGCGGTCCGCGGGTGTCCGCCCCACGTCCGCGCGGAACCGCGCCTTGTAGGAACGGATGAGGCGGAAGAACCCGGTCGTATCGAGCGCGTTGCCGTTGATCCAGGCCGCCGGGAGCGGGAACGACCCGGGTGTCGCGCGGGCAATGGTGATCGCCGAGTCGAGTTCCGTATAGGCGGCAGCCATGACGGCCGTATAGGACGAGAACGGCACGACATACGGATACACATCGGTCTCACTGACAATCGAGGCGGAATCGTAGACGAGCGCGAGGTTTCCAAAGGCCACGCCCTGGACGAACCGGGCGAAGGCCCTGGCGCGCGCGTCCTGCGGCGGCGACCCGAGCGTCACGAGCCGCTGGATCGCCGCGATACCCATGACGGCCATCCGCGCGGCGCGATGCATCACCACGAAGTCGCGGTAATTACCCCCGGCCCCCGTGCTGTTGCGCGTGTTCTCGATCGGCGTACGCGGGATGGATCCGCGTGGACCCATGGCGAAGTTGGCGAGGGAGGATGTGTTCTCCATGCCCATGACCTGCAACTGCGTCTGCAGGTCATCGTTCGACCCGCCCAGTGTGCCGTCCTGAATCTGGGCATAGGTCGATCCAATGAACGACTCGACATCGGCGGGCTTGCCAAGGGCACGGTCCCGATCCGGATCGGTCTGATCTTCCACGACCAGCGTATCCTTACACGCCAGGAAGGTCAGGGCGAGAACGCTGGCGGCGACAAAACGAAGCTTGGACATCGTTTACTCCTCCACAGAAAAAGGGGCACGTCCGCCCTCCTCCCCGCCGGGCCAAAGGCCCGGCGCGGAGGGGGGGACCCGTTTGCTAGAACGTCGAGCTCAATCCGATCGTGAAGGTGCGGAGGTTCGGGAACGTAAACGCGTCGACCGCGTTGATGGCCGCCGACCCTGCGCCATTCAACTGCGCATTCGCGCCCGTGCCGCCTGACAGCCCGACCTCTGGATCAAAGCCGCGATAACCCGTGATCGTGAACAGGTTGCGGCCCACGAGGCTGATCTCCCAATCGCCCGTATGGCTGATCGGGCCGATGTGGTACGACACGAGCATCTCGCGCAGCTTCGCGTAGCTGGCGTCCTCGACGGTGAAGCTGTTGGGGGCCAGCTGATCGTAGAAGCCGCCGAGTCCCCCGAAGCCGTCAGCCGCCGATGTGCGCCAGTAGTAGCCGATCGGCTTGGCGTTTTGGACCGATTTCCCGATCTGATCGACGTCGTGCGACAGGAAGTCCAGGTGCGCCCAGTGGAAGCCCTGGTTCCAGATCTTCTGGCCGAGCGAGGCATCGAGCAGCGCGTAGAAGCTGAACCTCTTGACGCGCAGGTCTTGCGTGATACCGAACCGGAAGTCGGGCAGCGCATTCCCGAGCGGCACGTTCAACGCCGAGCCGGTCGAATCCCGCAGCAGGATCGGCATGCCCCAGTTGAGGACCGTGATCCCCCAGGGCGTGACGTTGGGGTTCTTGCTCGCGTTCGAGATCGACGTCTCCCACAGGTTGTTCGTGATGCCCATGCCCGGGTTGTTCCCCGAACCCACCCAGACCAGGAGGCCTTCGTCGTTGCGCTGGAACGCACTGTTGGATCCGCCGCAGCTCCCTTGGAACTGCACCGGCAACTCCGAGCAGCTCGTGATGAAGCGGTGGCCGTAGAACGTGCCCAGCCGCTCGCCGACTTTTGCCTGGAAGATGGCGTTGGTTCCCTGCAGATCCGCCCCGAAGAAGAAGGGCGCCACGTCCAGCTTCGTGACCACGGAGCGGTTGCGATCGTAGATGACGCGCGTGGACCACTGCAGGTCGCGCCGCTGCAGGAGCGGGATGTTGAGGGACATTTCCAGCGTCTTGTTCTGGAGCGTGCCGACGTTCAGCCACTGCCGCTGGAACCCCGTTGACGCGGGGATCGGCGCGGGAATGATCTGACGCTCGATGTCCGCGTGGGCGTAGGTCATGTTGAACGCGTAGCGCCCCCACAGCTCGAGATCTCCGCCGAACTCGACCTCGCGGTGCAATTCGGGCTTCAGGTTGCGGTTGCCGAGCGTCACGAGCGACAACAGTCCACCGGCACCCACGTTGAACGTCTCATACTGCGCGTCGAAACGGGGTGAGCCGCCCGCGGTACCGTAGGAGCCGTGCACCCGGAACTCGGTGACCGCCGGGATCGACCACCACGGTTCCTGCGCAATCCGCCACCCGACCGAGGCGCGGCCGAATGTGGCCCAGCGGCTGTCCGGCCCGAACAGGGAGCTGCCGTCCCGTCGGACCAACGCGTCGAGAATGTAGCGGCCCTTGTACTCGAAGTTCGAGCCGCCGAGCATACCGATTTCGCGAATCCGGCTGAGGTCGGACGACGTCGCGCGCGTGGGCTGGGCGGTGTTGTTCAGCGCCGTCACCCCTTGTACCGACAGCTGGCTTCCCTGCGCGCTCTGGAAATTGAAATCGCGCTGTTCGAACAGATAGCGCAGGAAGTACTTGGTCTTGAAATCGGCGCCGAAGTCGTGCTTGAGCGTCGCGTTGACGCTGCCGTTCATCGCTTCACGCCCCGTCGCGGACCGGAAGATCTGTCCGAGGTTGGCCGTGACGGCGGTCGTCGTGCGGAAGCCTTTGTCGTTGATCTGGGCCGCAGTGGTGCGGCGCAGGTCGTAGCTGAAGTTCGCGTCCAGGTTGAACCAGTTCACAGGATTGTAGGACGCGGTGAAGCCGCCGATGAAGCGGTTGGTCACGTCTTCCCGGAACGTCTGGTACAGCGTGGACAGCGGGTTTTCGTTCTGCGAGCCGCCGCCCTGCAAGTTGGGCCGGATGTACAGCCGTTGCAGCGAGTCGCGCTGCAGAATATTGACGATGGCGGGCACGCGCGTGAGCCGGAAGAATGCCTGACCGCCTTCCTCCTGGTTCAAACCGTCCTGCGTGCTGCGCGTGTACGACGTGCGGAACGCGAAATTCCAGTCGGTGCCGATGCCCTGGTCGACGTTGATGCGGAACGCGTTGCGCGTGAAGCCGTTCAAGTACCGAATCGCGCCCTGCTCGCGCCGGTTGGACGCACTCGCAAACACGCGAGTCTGGGTCCCGAACCGGCCGCTCATGTCGACGCTGTTCTCCATGAAGGGCTTCGGCGTCATCATCTGGTTTACGGCGTTGTACGACGTGCCTGGCCACGGCGAGATCTGAAAGCGCTGGCGCAGCGGCGCGCCCGCGATGGTGGAGCCGGGGTCGACCGGAAAGCCCTTCGGCGGCAGCGCGAAGTCAGCATTGTTGTTGTTCACGCGCGCCTGCTCCGTCGCGTAATCGAAAATGCGCGAGCAGAACGGCTGGCCGGTCACGGCCTCGCAAAACATCGTGCCGGTCTCGTCCGTGGCGAGCGCCTGATACTGCGCCAGCCCGAAGTCCCGCTCGATGTCGCTCACGCCGGCCTCGGTGCGCACACCGAACTTGACGCCTTCCAGACTGCGCCGCGCCGACTTGGTGGTGATGTTGATGACGCCGTTCCCGGCCCGCGCCCCGTACAGCGACGCGCCCGCGGCGCCTTCCACGACTTCGACGTTCTCGATGTCGCGCGGATTCAAGTCGGACAGGTTCCCGTTGATGATCACGCCGTCGACGATGTACAGCGGGTCCTGGCCGCGGCCCGATGCGTTGATCGACGTCGGACCGCGCAGCAACACCGCCGGCTGCGAACCGGGACGGCCGCTCGCGGACACGATGTTCGCGCCCGGTACCTTCCCTTGCAGCTGCGTGAGCGGATTCGACGCCGCGACGGGCAGCTGAGACGCGTCGACGCGGTTCACCGTGAACGGCACCTTGTTGGCTTCGGTGCCTTCCTGGGTCCCGGTGACGACGATGGCCTCGAGGAGGTTGACGTCGTACCCGAGCGTCAGGTCAACCGCCTGCTCCCCGGGGGTCAGCGTGATCGACTTGCTGTTCGGCTTGAAGCCGATCGCACGGACGCGCACGACGACCTGCTGGGCGCGCACGCGCGCGCCCGGGACGTTCAGCGTGTACTGTCCGGTCGCGCTGGTGACCACACCGATGCGCAGCTCCTCGACGACGACGTTCGCGCCGGCAATCGGTTCACCACGATCGGAAGTGATGGTGCCACGGACGACGGCATCTTGCGCCCAGGCCGTACTCGCGCCGGCAACCAACAGCGCCAGCGCTGCGACCATGGCGAAGAGCAAGCCACGACGATTGTGGGGCATTGGGACATCCTCTCGTGAACTGGGAACTTGGTGGTAGGAAAGAACAACGCCGCCGGATTCGGGAACGCGAATCCGCGCGAAAGATGCACGACGCAACAGTGCGATGAGCGTGACGGTCATACCGCTCGGGAATCAGGTGACGGCCTGAAGGCCCTAAAGACCCAACCTAGGATCTCCCCGAGGTTATAAGGCCCGATTCATAACCCTGTCAACCCCCCGTTTCCGGGTTGCATACGGCCCGGGGCGCCCTATCATCTATTAACGGTCGCTCACGGCTCAAGGTCATGACATTTATCGCCCACATACGCTCCCCGGTAGCGGCCTTGGCCCTCGGAATAGCCGCGTCCCGAGGCGCCCCGGTCCAGGCGCAGGCACAAGGACACGCCGTGAGCCCGCCCCCCACCGGCGGAATCAGCGGGCAGGTCGTAAATCAGCAGTCACGCCTCCCCGTGAGCGGGGCCAGAGTTAACCTGATCGGGACACGCCTGCGCACCGCCACCGACAGCGCCGGACGCTTCAGCCAGGTCAGCCTCGACGCCGGCACCTATATCCTCGAGGTTCGGGCCATAGGGTACGGCGTGACCTCGTGGGTGTTGCACCTCGCCGACAGCCAGAGGGTCGACTACGTGTTCGAGCTGGAGCCCCTCGGCGTGAACCTCGCGCCCGTCATCGTGGAAGGCCGGCCCGGCTACTTCCAGCGCCGCATACAGGAGTTCGAGGAGCGGCGCCGTGCCGGCCGCGGCATCTTCATCACGGAGCACCAGATCGAGGCAAGCCACGCGGCCACGATGGTGGATCTGCTGCGCGGAGTCCCGGGAGTGCGGCTGAGTTGCCGCTCGGGGGTGTGTACCGCGCAAATGACGCGGACCGCGCATGGCGTCTGCGTCGCGGACTGGGTGGTGGATGGCTCCCCAGCGTCGGTGTCGTCGACGCCACATCTTCCTGTCGTGGGAATCGTCGCCGTGGAGATTTACCGCAGTCCCAGCGAAGCGCCCGCCGAGTTCCTCAAGGCGGACTCCCAATGCGGAGTCATCGCCATCTGGACCAAGTCGGGCCTCTGATCAGCCTTCGCTCCCCGTCCGTCCTCCTCGCCGCGGCGCTGGTCGTCTGCAGTGGTAGCGCGCAAAACGAGGATCCGCTCGCGGCCCGCTCCAAAGGCGCGGCCGGGGCGCCGGTCACCGTCTACGAGATGGCGGATTTCCAATGCCCCGCATGCCGGATGTTCGCCGTGACGGTGCTCCCCACGATCGAGCGGGAATACGTGCAGACCGGCAAGGTACGCTGGGTATTCATCAATCTGCCGCTGACGAGTATTCATCCCAACGCCGTTCCCGCAGCCGAAGTGGCGATGTGCGCGGCGCGGCAGGGACGCTTTTGGCCCACGCACGATGCGCTCTACCAGCAGCAGGACACGTGGGCCAAGCTCGCGTCGCCGCGCAGCACGCTCGTGACGATCGCGCAGCGCGCCGGCGTCGACCGCGCGAAGCTGCTCGCCTGTATCGACGAGGGTAGCGTACGCAAGGAAGTTGAGCTGGACGCGCAGCGTGCCGCGCGATCCGGGGCTCGCGCCACCCCTTCCTTCTATATAGAAGGCGGCTTGCTGGAAGGCGCGCCCTACACGCCCGACCCGATGCGGCGCCTGTTGGACTCGATTTACGCCGTGCGCACGCGCCCATCCCAGTGAGCAAGCCCTCGTTCCTGTACCGACTGAGCGTGAACGTCGCCACGCGGGCGGCGCCCCTCGTCGCGCGTTTCGACAAGAAAGTTGCGCGGGGACTCGACGGGCGGCGCGGATTGGCCGCCCGTCTTGCCGCATGGGCCGCGACGCGGCGCGACACGAAGCGGCCGCTCGTGTGGATGCATGCACCATCGGTGGGGGAAGGACTCCAGGCGAAGCCGGTGCTCGAAACGCTGCGCGCCGAGCATCCGGACTGGCAGCTGGCGTTCACATTTTTTTCCCCGTCGGCCGAGCGGCTCGCGAAAAACTTGCCCGTCGACATCGCCGACTATCTGCCGCTCGACCGGCCGTCCGAAGTCTCGGCGGTCCTCGATGCGCTACAACCGACCGCACTCGTCTTCAGCAAGCTCGACGTCTGGCCGGAGTTGACGCTCGCGGCTGCGGGCCGCGGCGTCAAGCTTGGCTTGATTTCCGCGACGGTCGCGCCGAACAGCTCGCGGCTGCGCTGGCCGGCCAGGGTATGGTCCGCGCCGGCATACCGCGCGCTGGAACGGATCGGCACGATCAGCGAAGAAGACGGCGAGCGGCTCGAGATCCTGGGCGCGCGTCCCGACGCCATCGCCGTCACCGGCGACACGCGCTACGACAGCGTGGCCGAGCGCGCCGAACGCCTGGACCGGACGCGGGAGCCGCTCGCGCGACTCGCGACCACCGCGCCGGATACGTTCACCATCGTCGCGGGCTCGACGTGGCCGTCCGATGAGGCGGTGCTCTTACCGGCGTTCGCGGATCTGTTGCACCAGCTGCCGACGGCGCGCCTGCTCAGAACGCCGCACGAGCCGAATCCCGATCACCTCGCGGGGATCGCCGAGCGCTTGCGCCATCTGAAGCTGCCCCGCCCCGTCCGGTTGTCGCAGCTCGAGCATGCGAAGCCGGGGCCGGTGATCGTCGTCGATCGCGTCGGCATTCTGGCCGATCTCTACTCCCTCGGCGACACGGCGTACGTGGGCGGCGGCTTCCATCGCGCGGGGCTCCACTCGGTGCTCGAGCCGGCGGTGTTCGGCGTGCCGATTATTTTCGGCCCGCATTGGCGGATGAGCCGCGATGCGGCGCTGTTGCTCGACCAGGGCGGCGCGGTCGCGATGCCCCCGCCCGGCGACGCGCGCCACCCCCTGCATTCGCAGTGGCTCGTCTGGCATCACGATCCGGAGGCGCGCAAGCGGACCGGCAAAGCCGCAAAGCAGATGGTGGCCGACGGGCGCGGCGCCGCGGAACGCACGGCGGCACTCGTGTGGGGGCTCGTGGAAGGATGAGACCGCTTCTTGTTCTTCTATGCGGCGCACTCATCGTCACGGCCGCGTGCGGCTCGCATCGACGTCGTGCCGCCACTGACCCGGGCCCCCCCCCCGATGTCACGCTCCAGGTGACCAATCACAACTTCCTGGACGTCACGGTGTTCGTGCTGCACGACGGCCAGCGCCTGCGTATCGGCCTGGTGACGGGATCAACCACCCAATCGTTCGTGCTGCCGGGGCGCATGGTGGCGCTGTCGCACGAGCTCGCGTTGCTGGGAGACGCGGTGGGGAGCCCCGCCTTCGCGCGTAGCGAGACGATTCTTGTGCGGCCGGGTCAGCGCATCGAATGGACGCTCGAGGCCGATCTGCGCCGCTCGAGCGTGGGCGTGTATTGAGGCAGGTCAGCGCGGCTGCCCGCCGCCGCCCCCGCCGGCCGAGCCGACTCCCAGGTTGGTGAA
>Ga0193725_1000044_pt1 | contig 42200 bp, 44 predicted proteins | sample H2a2metaG_FD_143058 | JGI IMG/M metagenome (GOLD analysis project Ga0193725, IMG submission 143058) | Soil microbial communities from a riparian zone of the East river system, Colorado, United States - H2a2 | ecosystem: Environmental > Terrestrial > Soil > Riparian zone | place: USA: East River... | reverse complement strand
GAACGAGGCGGCGGCGGGGGGGCCGATCAGCCAGGCGTCATGCACGCCGATGGGGTCGACGAGCCCGGTGGTGGCGACGGTGCTGGTGGACCCGCGGGGCCACCCGACGACGTACCGGTTCAACGGGGCGGGGGTGGTGACGTCGGTGACAGACGCGCTGGGCCAGGTGACGACGTACGAGCGAGAGGCGAACACCAACCTGCTGTTGTCCGTCACCGACCCCCTCAACCGGGTGACCCGCTTTACCTACGATGCGAACGGCAACGTGCTGACGGTCACCGATCCGGCCAACAACGTCCGCACGCTGACCTACGAGGCAACCTTCAATCGACTAACGAGCCTCCGCGATCCCCTGAACCAAACCATCACGTTCGCCAACGACGCGCAGGGCAATCTCACGAGCGTGACGGATCCGCTGAATCACGTGATTGGCATCGCCTACAATGGCCTGGGCCAGCCGGTGAGCATCACCAACCCGCTCAACAACGCCACAACGTTCACGTACGATAGCAACGGCAACTTGGCGACGGTCGTCGACCCGCTGGGGAACACGACGACGCGCGGTTACGACACCGTCTCCAGGCTGACCAGCCACGTGGACCCGCGCGGGGTCACGACAAGCGCCACTTATGACCTCCTCAACCGGCTGACATCAATCCGAAACGCCAAGGGCGGGATAACCAGCTTCGCGTATGACCCCAATGGCAATCTCGTGAGTCTGACGGACGCACGGGGAAACACCACTGGCTACGCGTACAACTCGATGGACCGGGTGGTGACGCGGACGGACCCGCTGGGTCACAGCGAGAGCTTTGCCTATGATCTGGGTGGCAATGTGAGCCAACACACGGACCGCAAGGGTCAGGTCGCGACGTTGACGTACGACCCGTTGAACCGGCGAACAGGGGCTACGTATACGGACGCGACCGTGAGTTACACGCTGGACGCAGTAGGACGGCTCACCCAGGCGACGGACTCGGTCGGCGGCATGATCACCAACACCTACGACGTACTGGATCGATTGATCGGTCAGACCACCGTGCTGGGCACGGTGAGCTACCAGTACGACGCATTGGGGCGGCGCACGCAGATGACAGTGCCGAACCAGAGCTTGGTGGCTTACGCCTACGATGCGGCGAGCCGATTGACATCGATCACCCAGAGCGCGAGCGTCGTGCAGTTCGCCTACGACGCGGCAAATCGCCGAACGACCCTGACGCTGCCGAACGGAGTGAGCACCCAGTACGCCTATGATGCGGCCTCCCAGCTCACTGCCCTGACCTATCAGCTCGGGGCGACGATGCTCGGGGACCTGCAATACACCTACGATGCAGGGGGCAACCGCATTCAGATGAGCGGCACGTGGGCGCGCACGGCCATTCCGCCGGCGCTAGCTTCGGCGACCTACAATGTCAACAACCAGCAGCTGACGTTCGGCGACCAAGCTCTGACCTACGATCTGAACGGTAACCTGACGGGCGACGGAACGAACACGTATGTCTGGGACACACGGAACCGCCTCACTGCGGTAACCGGCCCTCTCCCAGCAAGTTTTGTCTACGACGCCATTGGTCGTCGCAGCCGGAAGACGATCAACGGCCAAGCGGTTGATTTCATCTACGATGGTCTGAATCCTGTGCAGGAGCAATCCGGATCAACGATCACGAACCTTCTGGCCGGACTGCGTCTAGACGAATCCTTCCTTCGGGGCGATGCGGTTAGCGTGGTTTTCTTCCTCACAGCCGCCCTTAGCTCAACGGTGGCCCTGACTGATGGTTCCGGCGGTGTCCCAACGGCGTACACATACGAACCCTTTGGGGCAACCAGTTCAGCAGGCGCCTCGACTTCAAATACGTATAACTTTACGGGACGGGAAAGCGACCTTCTGAGCCTTAAATACTACCGGGCGAGGTACTACCACCCCACGTTTCAGCGGTTTATCGGCGAAGATCCAATTGGGTTCCGCGGTGGTGATGCCAATCTATATGGGTATGTCCGGAACAACCCGGTGGGATCTGCGGATCCCTTGGGCCTCGTGACGAGGCCAGTACCCGGACCGGTCACCGATCCGTTCGGACGACGACCAGGTGGTGGCCAGCATGAAGGTGTGGATTTCAGGAGTCCTGAGGATAGCTGCGTCGTGGCGTCCGATGACGGCGTGGTTATCAAAATAAACTCTGATATTGACGGCGGCTCGGGCGGAAATGAGATCGTCATTCAGAACTCTACGGGCGCGATAACTGTCTATAGCCACACAATGCCACTCGAGTGGATTGCCCCAGGGGCACAGATACAGGAAGGACAAGGCATCGGAACGACCGACTACGGAAGCGGGACCGCGAACGCACCTCATCTTCATTATCAATATCGACCTCAACGAGGGAAGGTGTGGGTCGACCCGATGCGGCATCATCTCCCTGAGGCCAAACCGTACCCGGCCAATGCAAATTGCGATGAGCCGCCAAAGAACAAGAGCGCTCGATGACCGCAGACAGCAACGCGAGAGCACGACCGTCGGCCATAACGACCCGACACGCGGCGATAACAAGACTGATGGTTGCGCTGGTATTGTCGTTGGTGGCGGGTGTGGAAGTGCTCGCCACCGCGGCAGTCGCGCTGTCCGAGACTCCGGTCGATCCTGGGAAGCCGCGATGGGGATGGTTTGCGGCAATCTCGTCGATGAATGAATGGTTCATTTTACATGGAACCGCAAGAGTGACTATTTCAGGCAGCTCGCTACACGCCGAACTATATGATGCACGCGACGGCGCTGTGGCCATCATTCTGAAAGGAACGACTCGAGGCGGGCGCGTTGAAGCTGAAGCCGTGAGACTCGCGACTGAGGATAGACCTCGAAACCTCACGGGGGTCCAAAGGAAGAGCCGCTGGAAGGGGCAGCCGGGCGGTCGTGAGACGATATTGCTGAGCGAGCGTGGCGAGCCGGGAGGACTTACGATTGGATTGACCAGGGAGTTCGCAGAGAATGCGCAGGACAAAAGATGAAGGTTGGGCTCCTTCCTGCCACGGTCACGGCTTTTGGAGGTTCAGCGGAATTGATATCTTGACGATTGCCAAGAAGCGTGTATCCCGGTAGCCCTCAGCGACATGGTGGTCGAGAACACTCATCACCGGTCCCGCCAGCCGGGCGCCGTGCCGACCGCGCGGTGGGCTAAATAGAATCATCCCGCAGTGTCGGGTTGATCGACGGCGATCCCGCGGGTAGCGCGGCGGACCACTATCCGACGATTCCGGTGTCGCTGACGATCGTGGCGAATCAGCTGAACGAGTTGCCGTACCTGCCGCACCTGCATCGCCAGCACGAGCGCTTCACGCCGATCCGACGCAGAAGACGGTGGCGACCGATCCCGACCTGCCGGGCGTCGCGCTGCACCTCGACGGCGGCAATGACGTGATCGGGTGGGACGGTAAGCGCGCCGCCAAGGTCTCGATCCGGACGGTCCCCGCGGATCGGCTGCCGGTGCGGCCGTTGCCGCCGGGTCTGCGGGCCGCGAACGTCTACATGTTCTATTTCGGCAAGCGCGGGGGCGGCATTCCGCAGCAGCCGGTGCCGTTCGCAGCGCCGAACGAGCTGGGGCTGGCGCCCGGCGAGAAGGCTCAGCTCTGGTACTTCGACGAGTCGCCGCGGAAGGGCGAAGCACCCAACGACTGGCGGATCGCCGGCACGGGGACGGTGAGTGCGGACGGGCGGACGATCACGACCGACGCGGGGGTGGGGATCCCGAAGTTCTGCTGCGGAGCGGCGCTGTGGAATCCGCAGGAGACGGGGACGGGGCAACAGCCCGGGCCGACGTCGCAGGGCGGCAACGAAGTGCCCGGGGCCGATCCGGTGGATCTGGCCACGGGCATTTTCACGCTGCGCAAGACCGATCTGATGCTGCCCGGGCGCATCCCGGTGGCGATCACGCGGACGTACCGGTCGGGCGACACGTTCCCCAACGCGTTCGGCCTGGGCATGCGGATGGGCTACGACGAGTTCCTGCAGCAGACGAGCGCCACGGTGATCACGTACGTGTACGGGGCGGGGGCGCGGACCCAGTTCGTCCAGCAGGCCGACGGCAGCTTCACGACCGCGGCGGTGCCGGCATTCCGGGGAGTGTCGATCCGGATCAACGCGGACAACACGCGGACGTTGCGGCACAAGGACGGCCGCACGGTGACGTTCGACAACTTGGGGCTGCAGATCGCGCGCAAGGACGCGGCGGGCAACCAGGTGACGATCGTGCGGGCGGTGGAGACGAACCCGACGACGATCCAGGAGCCCTCGGGGCGGGCGCTGACGGTGACGTGGACGATCATGGGCCGGGACCGGGTGGCCCAGGTGAGCGATCCGCTGGGGCGGACGGTGCAGTACGGCTACGATGCGAGCAACCGGCTGGTGACGGTGACGGACCCGGCGGGCGGGGTGACGCAGTACGGCTACGACAGCGCGAGCCGGATGACGACGGTCACGGACGCGCGGGGGATCGTGTTCCTGACGAACGTGTACGACAGCAACAGCCGGGTGTGCCGGCAGACGCAGGCGGACGGCGGGGTGCACGCGATGTACTACGTGACGACGGACATCGCGACGGCGCCAGCGAGCGTGCAGCTGCTGAACGAGGCGGCGGCCGGGGGGCCGATCAGCCAGGCGTCATGCACGTCGATGGGGTCGACGAGCCCGGTGGTGGCGACGGTGCTGGTGGACCCGCGGGGGCACCCGACGACGTACCGGTTCAACGGGGGAGGCGTACTGACGTCGGTGACGGACGCGCTGGGGCAGGTGACGACGTACGAGCGCGAGGCGAACACCAACCTTTCTGACGGACCCGACGGGGCGGGGGGTGACGCTGACGCGGGACGTGACCGGGGCGCGAGTGCTGACGATCACGGACCCGCTGGGACGGGTGGTGACCTACCAGTACGACGCCTCGGCCCGTCTGGCGAGCGTGACCAACCCGGCGGGCGGGGTGACGCAGTACGCGTACGACAGCCAGCACCGGATGACGACGATCACCGACGCGCGGGGGATCACGTATCTGACGAACACGTACGACACGAACGCGCGGGTGTGCCGGCAGACGCAGGCGGACGGCGGGGTCTACACGATGTACTACGTGACGACGGACATCGCGACGACGCCGGCGAGCATCCAGCTCCTGAACGAGGCGGCGGCGGGCGGGCCGATCAGCCAGACGGCGTGCAGCGGGACGGGGTCGATGAACCCGGTGGTGGCGACGGTGCTGGTGGACCCGCGGGGCAAGCCGACGACGTACCGGTTCAACGGGAGCGGGGCGCTGACCTCAGTGACCGACTCGCTGGGCCAGACGACGACGTACAACCGGGACGCGAACACGAACCTGCTGCTGTCGGTGACCGACCCGCTGAGCCGGGTGACGAGCTACACGTACGACGCCAACGGCAACGTGCTGACGGTGACCGACCCGGCGAACAACGTGCGGACCATGACCTACGAGTCGACGTTCAGCAAAGTCACCAGCCTTCGCGATCCGCTCAACAACGTGACGAGCTTCGGCTACGACAGCCACGGCAATCTGACCACCGTGACCGACCCCTTGAACCACCAGACGACGATCGCGTACAACGCGTATGGGCAGCCGACCACCGTGACCGATCCTGTGAACAACGTGTCGACGTTCACGTACGACGCCACCGGCAACCTGGTGACGACGGTCGATCCCCTGGGCAACACGGTGACGCGGGGCTACGATGCGGTGAGCCGGCTGGTGAGCCAGCGGGATCCGCTGGGGATGACGACGGCCACGACCTACGATGTGTTGAACCGGGTGACGGCGATCACGGACCCGAAGTTGGGGATCACGGCGTTCACTTATGATCCTAACGGCAATCTGCTAACCCTAATGGATGCGCGGGGCAACACGACGAGCTACACGTACAACAGTATGGATCGTGTGGCGACGCGGACGGACCCGCTGGGGCACGGCGAGAGCTTCGCGTACGACCTGAACGGTAACCTGAGCCAGCACACGAACCGCAAGGGACAGGCCGCGACGTTCAGCTACGACGCGCTGAATCGGCGGACAGGCGCAACAGCCCCAGACGCGACGGTGAGCGTCACGTTCGACGCCATCGACCGGTTGACCCAGGCGACCGACTCGATCGGCGGAACGATCACGAACGTCTACGACACGCTGAACCGCCTGACGAGTCAGACCACGGCGCTCGGCACGGTCAGCTACCAGTATGACGTCTTGGGCCGACGGATGCAGATGACGGTACCAAACCAAAGCGCTGTGACGTACGCATACGACGCCGCAAGCCGCCTGACAACGATTACCCAAGGCAGCACCGTCGTGCAATTCACCTACGACGCGGCGGACCGCCGGACCGCCCTGATGCTGCCGAACGGGGTCAGCACGCAATACGGCTACGATGCCGCCTCCCAACTTACCGCGCTGAGCTACCGGCTCGGGGCGACAACCCTCGGCGATCTCCAGTACACGTACGATGCCGGTGGCAACCGCATCCAAGTCGGTGGCACTTGGGCCCGCACGAACGTGCCGCAAGCTGTCACGGCCGCGACCTACAACGCCAACAACCAGCAGCTGACGTTTGGAAGCCAGACCCTGACCTACGACCTGAATGGCAACCTGACAAGCGACGGGACGAACACGTACACTTGGGATGCTCGCAACCGGCTGGTCGCGATCGCCGGGCCGATGCCGGCAAGCTTCATCTACGACGCGGCCGGCCGCCGGAGCCGAAAGACCATCAACGGCGTAACCACGGACTTCCTGTACGACGGCCTGAACCCCGTACAAGAGCAATCTGGATCGGCTGTGACGAGTCTGCTCACGGGGCTGGCGGTGGACGAATATCTCAGCCGCGGCGATGCGACGAGCACGGCATTTTTCCTCACAGATCCACTGGGCTCTGTTGTTGCGCTCGCTGACAATGCCGGCGGGCTCGCGACCGAATACACCTATGAACCGTTCGGGATGACCAGCGTCACCGGGACAGCAACGACCAATCCATTCGACTTCAACGCCCGCGAGACCGACCTCAGTGGAATGAAGTACTACCGAGCGCGCTATTACCACTCGACATTCCAGCGGTTTACTAGTTTAGACCCGCTTGGATTCGAGGCGGGTGATGCGAATCTGTATTCGTACGTGAGGAATGCCCCCACGCGATGGACCGATCCAGACGGGTTGAGGGTACTCAACCCAAACAACTACGTCGTCTCGCCAGACGTCTTGCGTGCCCTTGAACAATTCAACGAATGTGTTGGGCAAAATAAGGACATCCTCATCACCAGGGGAAACAGGCCACCCACGTCGCAACTTGGTGCTGGCGCAGGCAGTACTCACGCGCAAGGTCTCGCTGCCGATATCGTCGTTCTTGGTCAAGCGCACTCGATCACGGCGTATCAGGCAATCGCGAGTGGCCTGTTCGGTGGTATCGGCTGGTATGAAGAAGGGTATCGTGGGCCGCGCGGCGAAGGGCCGCATGTGCATGTCGATCTGCGGCTCATATTTGCGACCTGGGGCTATGACCGTGATGGCAACTATTACCGGCGGTTACCACCGTTATCAGGGAGGAAGTCTTGCGAAGCCCTGCGTTCTGGCTAGTTTTCTTTGGCCACCGCCGAGCCAGACACTTCAAGGCTCAGCGATCTGCAGCGGCAATTCTTGGTCTCATCGTAGCTGCTGTTCCCGTCATGGTCTTTGCGTCGGGAGATGCCGTCGCCGGGGCTCGGGCCGTTGTGGAAGCATATTGGTCTTCATCGGCATCCTCGTTCGAGGCCGCATATCAACTGTTGTCGGATCGATATCGACAACGACTGAGGGATGTCTTTGGTATTCGAGATGCGAAGGGGTTTGCCAAGGCGTCGGGCGCCCCAGAGCGGATCTGGCGAGGTCAAAAATACGAGCGAGCAGTCGTCGTTCGGCCTGGGACAGCCCAAGTCATCGTGATTGCTCAATGGGAGCAGGAGGGCTACGAGGGCATAACAACATTCATTTTCGATCTCGTTCAAGAAAAAGGAGCTTGGCGAATCGAGAACATCGTGCACTGAGCCGACGTATCGTTTCATCGCTGGCAAGCGAACGGCGCTGGCCGGGCGTGTGGTGGACACCGACCGGAAATCACTGAGCCGCGTGTCGATCATCCTCGACCACGTGACCGTCTCGACGGACGCCAACGGCAACTTCCTGATGCTCGATCCGCCGGCGGGCGAGCAAGTGGTGCTGATTGACGGCGACCCGGCGGGTAGCGCGGCAGACAAGTACCCGACGATTCCGGTGACGCTGACGATCGTGGCCAACCAGCTCAACGAGCTGCCGTACCTGCCGCACTTGCACAGGCAGCATCAGCGGTTCACGCCGATCCATCCGAGCCAGAAGACGACGGCGACCGATGCCGACCTGCCCGGTGTGGTCCTGCACCTGGACGGCGGCAACGACGTGATCGGCTGGGACGGCAAGCGGGCCGACAAGGTGTCGATCCGCACGGTGCCCGCGGACCGGCTGCCCATCCGGCCGTTGCCGGCCGGCGTCCGGGCGACGAGCGTGTACATGTTCTATTTCGGCAAGCGGGGGGGCGGCACGCCGCAACGGCCGGTGCCGTTCGAAGCGCCCAACGAGCTGGGGCTGGCGCCGGGGGAGAAAGCGAACCTCTGGTACTTCGACGAGTCGCCACGGAAGGGCGAGGCGCCGAACGACTGGCGGATCGCGGGGACGGCGACGGTGAGCGCGGACGGGCGGACGATCACGACGGACCCGGGGGTGGGGATTCCGAAGTTCTGCTGTGGGGCCTCGGCGCTGGGGCAGAACAACACGCCGACGAATCTGCAGCCCGGCCTCACGAACCCCACCCCGACTTGTCGAGTGCAAGAGCACACGAGTGTTCTTCGACAGGCGAGTCGACTCGCCACCATGAATCAGTGGCGCTTTCGCTTGGGCCGCTCCCGTGCGCGCGCGCCCTCTCTGAGGCCCTGCCGTGCGTGATCGTGAGCGATCACGCGGTGTTCTCACTGGAGGCGAGCGTGCGGACGAGCATCAGCGCGCCTCGCTCGATGTCCAAAGAGATCGGGTCCGATTTCGCGTGGTCGACCTTGGTCCACCGGGACCACCGCTGTGAAGCCTCTCCTCTGGTTGATTGGCGTCCTGTACGGGCTGGTCGGCTTCGGCAGCCTCGTGCCGTTCGTAATGCTCCTTTTCGCTCGGCCTCAACTGACGCGCGACACGGTCCTTTTCGGCTTGTTTTGGTACCTATTCCCACTCGTCAATTCGGCTGTGTGCTTGCTGCTCGCATACTCCTTTTTCGTGTTGCGGCGGTGGGGCCGGTACCTGGCGATCGTCTACAACGGGTTCTGGCTGACGGCGGGGATACAGGGATTGATTTACAGCAGGCTCATCGAGAGGCCCACCGTACCGTGGACCCCGCAGGCGACCGTGTGGCTGGTCGTCGTGGATGGGTTTCTCATCAGCGTGCTCGTCCTTTGCTCGACCGGACGCGCACGACGGCTCATGAGCGCCTGAAAGGCGTTCGCGGCGCGTGGGATTGTCAGCTCGCCGCGTCGGCGAGCCTTCTTCGGTACTCCCCCGGCCTCATCCCCACGTAGCGGTTGAAGACGTGGGACAGGTGGGACGCGTCCTCGAAGCCGGTGAGGTCGGCGATTTGCTGGAGGGTCAGGGAGCCCTCGATGAGCAGGCGACACGAGGCGACCACGCGGAAGCGGGTGATGAACTCCTTGGCGCTCATGCCCAGGCACTCGTTGAAGGCGTCGGCGAGCTGGCGGGGGGACACGCCGGTGGCGCGGGCCAGGTCCTCGGCGAGCAGGCGCTCGGCGTAGCGGTGGATCACGCGCTCGACCGCCTGGATGACGGGGGCGCGTAGGGTGGGCAACGCCACCCGCGTCTCCCCGAGCGGAGGCATGGCCGTGGCGATCCACTCGAGCAGCGTACCCAGGTGGTACGGGCCGCCGAGCACCGCCCACGCGGGCAGCCCGGTCTCGCGGAGCTGCTTGGCCGTGGTCTCGTCCCTGGCTACCGCGATCAGGGGCGAGGCGCTGTAGCGCTCGCGCAGGCGGGCGACGACCTCGACCGCCGCCTCCGGCGCCGGCGGTGTCTCGACGATGACCAGGCGCGGGCGACCACCCGCGTAGCCGCGCAGCGCGGCGGCGGCCGGGGCCGAGATCACGCTGGCGATGTTGCGCTCGACGACCACGTGCAGGGCGGCGAGGCAGCCGGCTTCGTCGGCCACCAGCAGGACTTCTTCGCCCTCGCGGCGGCGGACGGCCCGCGCCACCCGGGACAGGAGGTCGTCGATGCGCCAGGGCTTGGTGATGTAGTCGAAGGCGCCGGCCTTCATGCCCTCGACGACCGTGGGCACGTCGTCGACGGCCGTGACCAGGATCACTTCGACGCGGGGCTCGATGGCCTTCATGCGGCGGAGCACCTCGATGCCGCCCATCTCGGGCATGCGGATGTCGAGCATCACGGCGTCGAAGCGCCGCTGCTCGAACGCCTCGAGGGCGGCCGGGCCGGAGACGGCTTCCACCGCCTCGTAGTCTTCCTCGAGCGTTCCCGCGAGGGCGCCGCGGACCCCCTGATCATCGTCTACGACCAAGACGACCGGCCGTCGTGGTTCGAGCACTGTGCCGCCTCCTCGACCCTGGAAGACTGGAGGCTCCACTATACGTCGAATCGCCGGTCGTCAGCCTCCCGCGCGGCTGGTACGCTGGGCGACATGCGACGCGCGGTGCCGATCGCGTCCGCCCTGGTGCTGCTGCTGGCGTCCCTCGCCGGCGCCGCGAAGACCGTCGTCGAGGACTGGACGACGCAGTCCCTCGGCGCCCGCGGGATCCCGGCGGGCTGGCGAGCCTACGCCACTCTCGGCGGCCGACCGGCCTACGATTTCATGGTCACCGAGGACGGCGGGCGCCGGGCCCTCGCCGTCCGCAGCCGCGACGAGCATTCCACCATCGCCAGGGAGGTCACCGTCGACCTCGAGGCCACGCCAATCCTCGAGTGGAGCTGGAAGATCTTGGAGCTGCCGGCGGGCGCGGACGTTCGCGCGCGCGCCACCTCGGACCTCACGGCCCACGTGCTGGTCGTGTGGCCGCGCGTTCCCGAGATGCTGCGCTCTCGGATCATCGCCTACGCCTGGGGCACCCGCGAGCCGGCGGGCGCCGTCGAGCCCAGCCGCAAGACGCGGACGGTCACCTTCTTCATCCTGCGATCGGGTGCCGAGTCGCTGGGGCAGTGGGTCACCGAGCGGCGCGACGTCGTCGAGGACTATCGCCGGGTCTACGGCGAGCGGCCGGACAATCCGCGCGCGATCGCGATCTCGATCGACACCAACGACACCCACGCCTCGGCCGCCGGCTTCATCGGCTCGATCGCATTCACCAGCCGCTGAGCCGGTCACCCCAGGCTCACGACGCGTCGAACGCGCCGGGCAGGTGGCGGACCGAATGGGTGCCGTCGCCTTCGATCGTCACCGCGACCACGTCGAAGCGGCAGCGCGCCTGATCGAGCCGGCGCGCCCGGAGATAGTGCTGGGCCAGGCGGATCAACCGCCGGCGCTTGTCCCACGACACCGCGTCGCCCGGCCCCTCGCCCCAGCCCGGACGCCGGCACTTGACCTCCACGAACACCACCACGTCACCCTCGCGGCAGACCAGGTCGATCTCGCCCTCGCGAAAGCGCACGTTGCGTTCGAGCACGGCGAATCCGGCGCGGGCCAGCCAGCGCGCCGCCGTCTCCTCCGCGGCCTGACCGATCGACCGTCGCGGGTCCTTCACGCTTCCCGTATACGCCGTGGCGCGGGCCGCGCAAGAGTCGACAAGGCGATACACCTTGACGGCCGGGTGACGCGCGGCGATGCTGGCGCGCATGAGCGAGGCCCAGGCCCCCGAGAGCTACATCCCCGGTACGGACATGCCGCGCTTCATCCGGGAGATGATGGAGTTCGTCGGGCTCGGCGAGCCCGACGTCGCGGCGATCAAGAGCTCGGCGCCCGCGGTGCTGCGGCACGCCGACGAGCTGACCGCCGCGCTCTACGAACACTTCCTCGAGTTTTCGCGCTCGGCCCGGTTCTTCCTGCGCGACGATGGATCGGTCGACACCGAGCGGATCGAGCGGCGCAAGCACAGCCTCACCCGCTGGCTACGCGAGACCGCCGAGGTCGCGACCACGCAGGAGTTCTCGTACTACCTGCTGGCGGTGGCGATCTCGCACAGCAACCGCGGCCCCGACCGGCCGGGCGGCGTCATCCCGCCGCACCTGATGATCGGGGCCATGAGCCTCGCCGAGTCCGCGCTCGCCGGCGTCTTCGCCGCGGATCTCCCGCTGCCCGAAGCGACCGCCGCGAGCGTGGCGTGGAACAAGCTGCTGATGGTCCACCTCAGCGTGCTGCTGCTCGGCTACCTTCCGATCCGCCGCCTGCCCTAAGGAACGTGCGTTTCGAGGAGCGTCACGGCTTTGCCGGGGCGCGACGAGGGGGCTTGGGGGGCCCGTGGCTAGGCCCCCCATGTCGGTTAGTCTTCCAGCACGAACAGCTCGCCCTGGCGCCACACGCCGGCGAACGTCCGGCGATGGAGCGGGCAGGGGCCGTGACGGTCGAGCGCGGCCAGGTGATCCGGCGTGCCATAGCCCTTGTGACGGGCGAATCCGTAATCGGGGAACTGCTTGTCGGCCTCGACCATCAGCCGATCGCGGGTGACCTTGGCGATGATCGACGCCGCCGCCACCGTGGCGCAGCGCCGATCGCCGTCCACGAGGTTGCGCTGCGGGCAGGTCAATCCGGGCAGCTTCACGAAGTCGGTGATGACGAGGTCCGGCTCCACCCCGAGTCCGCGCAGGGCCTCGATCATGGCCATGCGCGTGGCCACCAGGATGTTCACGCGGTCGATGGTCTCGTGGTCGACGATGCCGACGCCGACGGCGACCGCGCGCGCGGTGATCTCGCCGAACAGCGCTTCACGCCGCTCGGCGCTCAACAGCTTGGAGTCGGCGAGCTTCTTGACCCGACGATCGGGGGTGAGGACGACCGCCGCCGCCACGACGGGGCCGGCCAGCGGCCCGCGCCCGGCTTCGTCGAGCCCGGCCACGAGCGCCAGGCCGGCGCGCCAGGCCTGGCCCTCGTAGCGGTACGGCGCCGACGGCCGCGTCATGGCTGGCGTCGGCGCGCGCTAGGCCTCGGTGGTGGTCGTGGTGGCCGGGACGGGGACGGTCCGCCGCTCTTTCAGGCGGGCCTTCTTGCCGGCGAGCGCGCGCAGGTAATAGAGCTTCGACCGACGCACCCGCCCGCTGCGGATGACGTCGACGCGCTCGATGCGGGGCGAGTGCACCGGGAAGGTCCGCTCCACGCCCACGCCGTAGGAGATGCGCCGCACCGTGAACGACGCCCGCATGCCGTCGCCGCGCCGGCGAATGACGACGCCCTCGAAGGCCTGCGTGCGCTCCTTCTCGCCCTCGACGACCTTGACCTGCACCCGCACGGTATCGCCCGGTGCGAACGCCCCGCGGTCCTTCTTGAGCTGTCCCGCTTCGACCAACCGAATCGCGTCCATCCCCATGTCCCCCTCACGGCGCCCGCTATTCCGGTCTTTCGCCGCGTTCGAATCGTTCCAGCAGCTTGCGATCGTCCGCCGTCAGCTCGGCGTGCGCGAGCAGATCCGGCCGCTCCTGCCACGTACGCCACAACGCCTGGCTCCGGCGCCACCGCGCGATGCGCGCGTGATCGCCGGACAGCAGCACACCGGGCACCCGCGCGCCCCGAAACTCTTCCGGGCGCGTGTACTGCGGCGGCTCCAGGAGCCCGCCCGTGAACGACTCGCGCTCGGCGGCGTCCTCGCCCCCGAGCACGCCGGGCAGCAGCCGGATCACCGCGTCGGCGACCACCAAGGCCGGCAGCTCGCCGCCGGTGAGCACGTAGTCGCCGATCGAGAGCGCGTCGTCGGCCAAGTGCTCGCCCACCCGCTCGTCCACACCCTCGTAGCGTCCGGCCAGCAGGATCAGGTGCGTCTCGTCGGCCAGCTCTCCCGCGACGCGCTGGGTGAAGGTGCGTCCCCGCGGGTCCATCAGGAGCACCCGCGCGCCCGGCGTGCGGAGCGCGTCGACCGCCGCGAACAACGGCTCGGGCTTGAGCACCATGCCGCTGCCGCCCCCGAACGTGTAGTCGTCGGTCACCCGGTGCTTGCCGTCCGCATAGTCTCGAAGATTGGCCACCCGGATGTCAACGAGACCGCGCGCCCGCGCGCGGCCGATCATCGACTCCGACAGCGCGGGCTCCACGATCCCCGGAAACAAGGTGACGATGTCCATTCGCATGAGCGCCGGCGGGCCTGGGTCAGAGATCCAGCAGGCCGTCGGGGGGACGGATGACCACGCGACCGGCGGCGATGTCGACGTCGAGCACGATGTCCGGCACCGCGGGGATGAGGTGCTCGCGCCCGTCACCGGTCACCACCCACAGGTCCTGGGCGCCCCCGCGCTCGATCCCGGTGACGCGGCCGACCAGCCGGCCGTCTTCGGTGGTGACGCGGGCGCCCTCGAGCTGCCAGGGGTAGAAGCTGCCGTCCGGCGGCGGCAGCGCGTCGGCGCGGGGCAGGGCGATCAGGCGGCCCACCAGCGTGCGGGCGTCCTCCGGCGAGGCGCAGCCGGCGAAGGTGACGAGCAGGGTGTCACCGTGACGGCGGGCCGTGGTGATGCGACGCGTCTCCCGTTCGTCCCGCGTCGCATCCCACAGCACGCACTCGGTCACGCGCTCGAACCGCTCGGGATGATCCGTGAGCGGCGTCACGCGGACCTCACCGCGCAGGCCGTGCACCCGCGCGATCTCGCCGATGGCCACGAGGCCCTCGTCGATGTCAGGTCTCCTTGACGTTCTTGATGAGCTTCTTGACGGTGTTCGACGGCTGCGCGCCCTTGGAGATCCAGGTCCGCACCTTCTCCCGGTCGATCTTCACCGTCGGCGGCGAGGTCAGCGGGTTGTAGTGCCCGAGGATCTCGATGAATCGACCGTCGCGCGGCGAGCGCGAGTCTGCCACCACCACGCGGTAGGACGGCCTCCGCGTCGAGCCCATTCGCCTCAATCGAATCGATACGGCCACGTGTCACCCCCTCAGTGTGGGAAAGCCCGGCATGTTCATGCGGGGCAGCTTCTTGCCCTCGAGCCCTTTGAACTGCTTCATCATCTTCCGGAGCTGCGCGTACTGCTTGAGCAATCGATTGACGTCCTGCACGTTGGTGCCGCTGCCCCGCGCCACCCGCTGGCGCCGGCTGCCGTTGATGATCTCGGGATGCCGCCGCTCGGCCGGCGTCATCGACGCGATGATCGCGTCGAAGCGGCCGAGGTCGGCCTGCTCGGCGTCCAGCTCCTTGGCCGAGCCCTTGAACGCCTTGCCGAAGGGCAGCATGCCGAGGATCTGGTCGAGCGGACCGAGCTGCTGGACCTGCTTGAGCTGGTTGCGGAAGTCCTCCAGCGTGAAGCTGTCCTCGCGGAGCTTACGGAGCATCTCCTCGGCGGACTTCTGATCGACGGTCTCCTGGGCCTTCTCCACCAGCGAGAGCACATCGCCCATGCCGAGGATGCGCGAGGCGACGCGGTCGGGATGGAAGGGCTCGAACGCCTCGGCCTTCTCCCCGACACCGACGAACGCGATCGGACGTCCGGTGACCTGGCGCACGGACAGCGCGGCGCCGCCCCGCGCGTCGCCGTCCATTTTTGTCAGGATCACGGCGTCGATGCCCACCGCCTGGTTGAACTTGTCGGCCACGGTGACCGCGTCCTGGCCGGTCATCGCGTCGACGACCAGCAGCACGTGATGAGGCTTGACCTCGGTCTTGATCGCGCGCAGCTCGTCGAGCATGGGCTCGTCGATGTGCAGCCGGCCGGCGGTGTCGAGGATCAGCGGAGTCAGTCCGCGCTCGGCCGCCTGGTCGCGCGCGGCCCGGCAGATCTGAAGCGGCGTCTGCGTGCCCTCGCCCACGACGGGGACGTTGAGCTGGGCGCCGAGTGTGCGGAGCTGTTCCTGGGCGGCCGGACGGTACGTGTCGGCGGCGGCCAGGATCGGATGCTGGCCCTGCTTGCCGTACAGGCGCGCGAGCTTGGCCGCGGTCGTGGTCTTGCCCGATCCCTGAAGCCCGATGAGCATGATGATGGTCGGCGGGTGCGCGGCGGGAGCGAGCCGGTGACCGCTGCCCCCGAGCAGCTCGATCAGCTCGTCGTGGACCACCTTCACGACCTGCTGGGCCGGGGTCAGCGACTTGAGCACCTCGTGGCCGACCGCCTTGTCCTTCACCCGCTCGATGAAGGCGCGCACGACCTTGAAGTTGACGTCGGCCTCCAGGAGGGCCACGCGGACCTCGCGCAGCGCTTCCTGGATGTTGTCCTCGGTGAGCCGGCCCCGGCTGCCCAGACGGTCGAAGACGCTCTGAAGTCGCGTGCTCAGGGAGTCGAACATGGAACCTCAGACTTTACGCGACCATGCGGCCGATATCAAATCACGCGGCCGCGCGCCGGCGCGCGGCTATCGGTTGCTGAAGGGGTTGAAGCTCCCGCTCGAGAGGTTGTCGAGGGACGCGCTGCTCAGCCGGTGGAAGAGCGTCGCCGACGAGCCGGTGACCTCGAGGCCCCAGTAGCCGGTGAACGAGTTGTGCGCCGCCGCGGTGCCGCCCAGCAGCGGGTTGGCGGATTGCGCCGTCGACTCGATCTCCGTGTACCAGACGGGGACGGTGCCCGCGCCGAGGTTGGTGGGGGGACCGGCGTATCCGCCGTCGATGTCCAGGAGGCTGCGCGCGGTCAGGCAATCGCAGGGGATCTCGTAGTCGCGCGAGAGCGCCTCGTTGTCGTCGTAGACGCGGGCGCGGAGCCTCGATACCGAGTTGTTGGTGATGACGTGTCCGGGCTGGAAGCCGAAGGAGCCGTCGCGGTTGACCAGCCGCGGGAACGACGGCACGGAGAAGACGCCGCCCCCGGTGGGGCTCTGAATGGTCGCTCGCGGACAGATCAGGTACAGCGATCCCCGCACGGACGCCGACTCCTGCGGGGTGACGAAGGTCACCGCGCTGCGCAGCGGATTCCACACGAAGGGAGGCCCCAGCTCGATCGAGGCGCCCGCTCCCGGGTTGACGACGAGCGGAAGGAACCCGGGCGCGAGGCCCAGGAAGGCGGCGACCGTGATCGGCTCCAGCTCGCGCAGGCGCCCGGTCTTGACGTCGATCCAGTGCGTGCGCGAGAAGAACGGAAAGTTCGTCTGGATCAGGTCGTTGCCGCCGGGCGAGGTGGCGAAGGCGGCCAGGCCGTTGTAGGTCAGCGAGAGCGGAGAGACCGTGCTGATGATGGCCTTGGTCTGCTTCGAGGTGAACACGTCCGAGTTCGAGGTGGTGCGGGTACACGTCGCGTTGAAGAAGACCGCGTGGATCGGGTTGGTGAAATCGGTGGGCGGGACGAAGCCGATCGTCCCCGGCACCACCGGCGAGGTGAGCTCGAACACCGACACGAACCCGGCCGCCGGGTCGCTGAAGAACGGCAGGAGGACGCCCAGCGCCGCCAGGGAGAGCGGGTCGCCGAGCTGGGCGGCGGCGGGAGCCACGGTCATCCACAGCAAACACGCGACGAGCACGACGATCGAAAACCGCATTGATGTCCTCACGAGGATGCCGCCAGTGATCCGCTCGGCGCGGCGGCGCTCCGCAGTTTTTTCACCATGTCCGCGGGATCGGCGGCTTCGAAGATGGCCGACCCCGCCACCAGTACGGACGCGCCCTGCTCGGCGAGCGGGCGCGCGTGCTCCAGCTTGACGCCTCCGTCCACCGAGACGTCCGCCGGCCGCGGGCCCAGCATCGCCCGCACTCGGTGGACCTTGGCATACGCGCTGGGAATGAACTTCTGACCCCCGAAGCCCGGGTTCACCGACATGACCAGCACCAGGTCCAGATCGTCGAGCACGTACTCGAGGACATCCGGCGGCGTGGCCGGATTGAGGGCGACGCCGGCCCGCGCGCCCAGCTCGCGGATCTGGGCGAGGGTACGGCTGAGGTGGGGGCACGCCTCGGCGTGGACGGTCAGCGAGTCGGCCCCCGCGTGCGCGAAGTCAGCGAGGTAGCGCTCGGGCTCCACGATCATCAGGTGGACGTCGAGGGGCAGCCGCGTGCGCTTGCGGATGGCCGCGACCACCACGGGCCCGATCGTGATGTTGGGCACGAAGCAGCCGTCCATCACGTCGACGTGGAGCAGGTCGGCGCCCGCGCTCTCCACGCGGGCGATGTCCTCGCCGAGCGCCCCGAAATCGGCCGAGAGGATCGAGGGCGCAATCTTCATCGCTGGCTTCTCTTATACCATCCGGCGCAGGCGAATCGCCGTGAACCCGTCGCCGCCGTGACGATGCGGCAGGCAGCGCAGGACGCCGTCCCCGTCGAGGGGCAGCGGGAAGTCGGTCGGCGCGTCGACCACCAGATCGCCGCGCTCGGCCAGCAAGGCCCTGATCACCCCGTCGTTTTCCTCGGGCTCCAGCGAGCACGTCGCGTAGACGAGCCGGCCGCCCGGCTTCAGCAGGGTGGCCGCCGCGAACAGGATCGTCCGCTGGCGCCCGGCGCTGGCCGCGACGTCGGCTGGCTGGCGCCGCCACTTCACTTCCGGGTTGCGCCGGAGCACGCCGAGGTTCGTGCACGGGGCGTCGACGAGCACGGCGTCGCACGAGCCGGCGAAGCGCGGCGCCAAGGTCTCCACGGCCCCGTCGTGGACGTTCACGATCGTCACGCGGAGGCGCGCGGCGGCCTCACCCACGAGCGCCAGTCGCGCGGGCTGGGGATCGAAGGCGAGGATGCGACCGCGGTTGTTCATGAGCTGGGCGAGGTGCGTGGTCTTGGTGCCGGGGGCGGCGCAGGCGTCGACCACGGTGTCGCCGGGCTTGGGATCGAGCAGGCGCGCGACCAGCATCGACGACTCGTCCTGCACGACGAACGCGCCGTCGGCGAACGCTCGCCACGCGCCTGGTCGACCTCCGTGCGCCGCGATCAGTCCCTCGGACGCGCAGCGGGTCGGCGTCGTGTCGACGTGGTCTTCGTCGCGGAGCCGTGCGGCCAGCGCGTCGCGCGTGATGGCGAGCGTGTTGGCGCGCAGGGTGAGGGGCGGGCGCTCGTTCAGCGCGCGCATCAGCGCGCCCGCTTCCTCGGCGCCGTAGCGCTCGACCCAGCGCCGGGCCAGCCACGTGGGAAACGAGCAGCGCACGGCCAGAGCATCGACCGGATCCGAGGGCGGCGCCGGTTCCCGCTCCCGCGCTCCGCGCCGCGTGAACGATCGCAGCACGGCGTTGACGAACTCGGGCACCCCGGGCCGGGCGCGCTGGCCGGCCAGCGACACCGCGTCGTTGACGGCGGCAAACGCCGGGACCCGCTCGAGGTAGACGAGCTGATAGGCCGTCATCCGCAGCAGCGCGCGTGGGCGCGGGTCCAGTCGTGCGAGGGGACGGCGCGAGTGCGGGGCGAGGATCCAGTCGAGGTAGCGCTGCCAGCGGAGCGTCCCGTAGACCAGCTCGGTGGCCAGCGCCGCGTCGCGGGGAGCGGCCTCGGCGCGGTTCAGCTCGGCGTCGAGCGCGAGATCCGCGAACGCGCCTTCCGTCTCCACGCGGATGAGCACGCGCGCGGCCACCGCGCGCGCCGGTGAGGTCACGGCGAGCCGTGAAGTCACGGCACTGACAGGCAGGCGCCCGCCCTCAGCCGCGCGCCGCGCAGGAACTCCGTCCACGTGACCGCGCGTCGACTCTCCGGCTGGACCTCGACGGGAAGCACGAGCCCGGTGCCGCTCGCCACCGCGAGCGTGTCGCCGGTCGCGACGAGCGTTCCCGGTGCGGCGGTCGTGGCCGCGTCGAGCGGGCGCGCGCGCCAGATTCTCAGCGGCCCGTTCGGTGTCGTGGTCGACGCTCCCGGCCAGGGGTTGCAGCCACGGACGCGGTCGGCGATCTCGCGCGCTGGACGCGTCCAGTCGAGATCGCCATCCGTCTTCTTGAGGCGCGGCGCGGAGGTGGCCTCCTCGTGACGCTGCGGCGTCGGCGTCAGCGTGTCGAGCCGGGCCAGCGTGTCGATCAGCGCGTCAGCGCCGAGCGGCGCGAGTCGCGCGGCCAGCTCGCCCGCCGTCTCTTCGGGGCCGATCGGCGTCGACGCGGTGAGCAGCATCGCCCCCGTGTCCATCCCCTCGTCCATCTGGAACGTGGTGATGCCCGTCGCTCGCTCGCCGCGCATGATCGCCCACGCGATCGGCGCCGCGCCGCGGTAGCGCGGCAGCAGCGAGGCGTGGACGTTGATCGATCCGCGCGCCGGCGCGTCGAGCACGGCTCGCGACAGGATCTGGCCGAACGCGACCACCACCCCGACATCGGCCCGGAACTCGCGGAGCCGCTCGGGCCAGCCGGGATCGCGCAGGCGCGGCGCCTGGAGCACCGTGAGGCCCGCCGCCTCCGCCCGCACCTTCACCGGCGGCGCCGTCAACTTCTGCCCTCGACCCGCCAGCCGATCCGGCTGGGTGACGACACCGACGACGTCGTGGTGGCGCAGCAACGCCTCCAGCGTCGGCAGCGCGAACTCCGGAGTCCCGTAGAAGAGGATCTTCAGACGACTAGAGCGCGAACGCCCGGTGCGGGGCGTCTTCGGGGAGGCCTTCCTTCTTGATGCGGCGCTTGATGCGGTCGCGGGTGACCGGATCGAGGTGATCGATGAAGAGCACGCCGTCGAGGTGGTCGATCTCGTGCTGGAGCACGCGGGCCAGCAGGCCCTTGCCGTGGATCTTCACGGGCTGGCCGTCAAGGTCGGTGGCCTCGACGTCGACCCATTCCGCCCGCGTGAGCTGGGCGAACACGCCGGGGATCGAGAGACAGCCTTCCTCCGCCGTCACCTGGCCGCCGCGGTCGACGATAACGGGATTGATCAGCGCGCGCGGCTCGCGTCGCTCGTCCTGACCGAGGACCATGAGCCGGAGCGAGACGCCGACCTGCGGCGCGGCCAGTCCGATCCCGGCCTCGTCGTACATGGTCTCGACCATGTCGGCGATGGTCCGGCGAAGCTCGGGCGTGACCTCGGAGATCTCCGCGGCCTTCCGGCGCAGCACGGGATCACCGTATCTTCGGACCTTTAGAACGGCCATTCGACGGGGTCCACCTCCACCTCCATGATACCAGGGCGCTGTCGGCGCACGGAGAGCAGATCGCCGAGTGCTGCGGCGAGAACCTGGGGCAGATCGGGGCCGCCCTTGACCACGATGCGCGAGCCGCGGCGTCCCGGAATCGCGATCGGCGGGTAGGCCACGAGCTGGCGCGCGCCCGCGAGCGCGGCGGTCACGCGCTCGACGAGGCCGTCGCCGCGCGGACGGACCACGATGACCGCGAGCCGCCGGAACGGGGGATAGCCCAGCTCGGCGCGGAACTTCAGCTCGGCGCGATAGAACGTGGCGAGATCCTGCTGGGCCACGGCCTCGAGCGCGTAGTGCGACGGATTGCGCGACTGCACGATCAGCTCGCCCTCGGGATGCACGCGCTCGGCGGCCGCCCACAGCAGCGCGAACGTGTGCTCGGCGGCGCGGAAGTCGGGGAGCCCGAGCAGCTGATCGGGCGAGATGAACGCGGCCAGCCCCAGCGCTCCGGGACCGAAGAGCTTGAGCGCTCCGCGAGTTCCTATCACCACCTCGGCTCCCGCCGCGGCAGCGCGCTGGTCCTCGCCGCGCCGTCCGCGCCGCGCCTCGGGGTCGTAGCGCGCGATGCGCGCCGAGGGAAACCGCCGCCGCACGGATTGCTCGACCCGCTCGACGCCCCAGCCGAACGGGGTCAGGCGGCGTCCCCCGCACTGGGGACACGTGTCCATCGGCGGCCGGCCGGCGCCGCACAGCCAGCAGGTGAGCGTGCGGCGGACCGCCGACCAGCCAAACGCGACGCCGCACCGATCGCAGCGAAAGATCGCGCCGCACTCGTCGCAGCCGAGCCCCGAGCTGACCCGGCTCACCTCGAGGAACACGCGGCGGCCCGCGGCGAGGGCCTCGCGCATCGCGCGCGACACCGGCGGGGTGAGCGCCTCGCGGCGCGTGATCCCGCGCGGATCGGCGATGGTGACAGCCGGCCAGCGCGCCGGCGTCACCGAGGCGAGCGTCGCCGCTTCGCTCTCGCACCGCCACCACATCTCCACGCTCGGTGTCGCGGAGGTGAAGACCACGCTCAGCGCCTCGCGGGCCCCGCGCTCGAGGATCACGTCGCGCGAGTGAAGGCGCGGCGGCCCCGGCGGCTTGTGGGCCGCTTCGTGCTCGTCGATCAACGCCACCGTCGCGCCCGCCGGCAGCGGAGTGAGCAGCGCCGAACGCGTGCCGACGGCCAGGCGCGCGCGGCCGGTGGCGAGCGCGTGCCAGCCGGCGGCCCGCTCCGCGTCGTCGGCGCCGGAGTCCAGGCGCGCGACGCGGGCGAGCTTCTCGAGCCGCTGCGCCCAGCGGCCCGCGCTCTCGACGTCGCTGGTGATCACGAGCGCGACGCGCGGACCGGCCAGCCGATCCAGGAGCCGCCGCTCGCGCCCGCTTCCGCTCAACACCAGCGGCGATTCCGGTGTGACGGCTTCGGAGACGGCTGACGCGACCGCGGACGTGGCGCCGGGTCCGGGCGGCGGCAGCAGCGCCAGCGCGGTGGACCCGAAGCTGGTCAGGCTCTGGCCGGCGAGGAAGCGCGCGAATTCGAGGCCGGAGGGCCCGAGCAAGGGCGCGGCGTCGACGAGGCGCGTGATCGGTCGCAGCCGCGCGCTCACCACGGACTCCTCGCGCACGCCCACGACCAGTCCCACCCGCTCGGCGCCGCCGAGGGGCGCCGCCACCCGCTGCCCCGCGCCCACGGTCATGTCGTCGGGCACGCGATACGAAAACGGTTGCTCGACCGGCGCGTCGAACACCACGTCGGCGACGGAACGCGCGGACGGCGACATTAACGCGGGCGTGTGGGGAGTCGCCGGGGCTTCGTCCCCCACGTGGCCGTCGCCGCGGCTCATCGGACGCGGCGCTGGTCGTACTCCCGCTTGGCGAGCTTGAGGTCGTCCCAGGCCATGCGCTTGTACTCCTGCCCGGGGTTGCGCAGGAGGAACGCGGGGTGGAACGTGGGGATCAGCACGGCAGACCCATAGGGGTGCACGCGCCCGCGCAGCTTGCCGATGGCTTCTTTCGTTCCGAGCAGCGCCTGGGTGGCCACGCTGCCGAGCGAGAGCACGACCTTGGGTTGCAGCGCCGCGAACTGCGCCCCCAGCATGGGCGCGCAGGCGGCCAGCTCGTCCGCTTCCGGATTCCGATTCCCGGGAGGTCTGCACTTCACCGCGTTCGTGATGTAGCACTCGTCGCGCGAGATCTGCACGGACTCGAGCATCTTGGTGAGGAGCTGGCCGGCACGGCCCACGAAGGGGAGGCCCTGGGCGTCCTCGTCGGCGCCGGGGCCTTCGCCGATCACGATCAGCTCGGCGCGCGGGTTGCCCGCGCCGAAGACGATCGAGTTGCGCGCCTGGCAGAGCTTGCAGCGGGTGCAGCCCTGGAGCGCTCGTTCTTGACGGCCCAGCGCCTCTTCGGGACCCAGGAGGTAATCGCCGCCGAGGGCGAGATCGCCGGCGCCCATGTCGCGATGGTGACGGAGCGTGCGGCCGAGCGCGTCGAGCGCGTCGGCCAGCGCCGCGCGTGCCGCCTCGCTCAGCGGACGACCTGCGCGGGCGCCGGCGCGCGCGCGGCGGCGCGGAGGGCGAGGACGTGGCCCAGGATGGCGTCGGCGACCGCGCGCTTCGGCATCCGCGAGATCCGCCGCTCGCCGCCCCAGCGGTCGATCAGCAGCACCTCGTTGTCGTCCGCGTCGAAGCCGATGCCCGACTGGCTCACGTCGTTGGCCACGAGCAGGTCGACGCCCTTGCCCTCGAGCTTGGCCCGCGCGTAGGCGGCGACGTTCTGGGTCTCGGCCGCGAAGCCCACGATGAAGGCGCCGGTGCCGCGCCCGGCGACCTCGGCGAGGATGTCGGGATTGGCGGTCAGCTCGATCGTGTAGTCCGCCTTGCCCTTGATCTTCGAGCTGGCCGGGTGCTTCGGCCGGTGATCGACGACGGCCGCTGCCTTGATCACGACCGTCGCCGTGGCCGCGTGGTGCAGGACCGCCTCGCGCATGTCCTCGGCGGTTTGCACGGGCACGAACCGCGCGCCCGGGGGAGGCGTGAGCGCGGTCGGCCCGGCCACGAGCGTCACGTCGGCCCCGCGCGCGAGCGCCGCCGCCGCCAGCGCGTAGCCCATCTTTCCCGACGAGCGATTGGAGATGTAGCGGACGGGATCGATCGGCTCGCGGGTGGGGCCGGCCGTCACCAGCACGCGCTCGCCCGCGAGATCGCGCGAGGCCGAGAGCAGCGCGACCAGCGCCTCCACGATGGTCTCGACCTCGGGCAGGCGTCCCGGTCCGCGGAGTCCCGACGCGAGATCGCCGATGCCGGGCTCGAGCACGACCACGCCACGCGAGCGCAGGAGCGTCACGTTCGCCGTCACCGCGGGATGGCTCCACATGCCGCCGTCCATGGCCGGTGCCAGCAGCACGCGGCCGCGCGCGGCCAGCAGCAGCGTGGTGAGAAAATCGTCGGCCAGACCGTGGGCGGCCTTGGCCAGGAAGTCCGCCGTCGCCGGCGCCACCACCACCGCGTCGGCGCGCTCGGCGAGCGCGACGTGCTCGACCGCCTCGGGGCTCTGGGGATCGAACAGGTCGGTCAGCACCGGCCGCCCCGACAGCGTCCGGAACGTCAGCGGTCCCACGAATCGCGATGCCGCGTCGGTCAGGCAGACCGTCACGCCGGCCCCGAGCCGCGAAAGCTCACGCAGCAGATACGCCGCCTTGTAGGCGGCGATCGAGCCGGTGACTCCGAGGATCAGCTCGCGGCCGGCGAGGGCTGACGTCATGTCTTCGACGTTTCCTCCGCGTCCTTCACCCGGTACTCGATCTTGGCGGCGCCGATCTCCTCGATCGCCGTGCTCGTGGGCTTCTTGTGGCGCGACTCCACGCGGGCGGCGGCGCCGCGGTTGAGCTGGCGGGCGCGCTTGGCCGCGAGGACCACCAGCATGTAACGGTTCGAGACCTTGTTGATCGCATTTTCCAGCGAAGGGAACGCCATCACTTTGGTACCTCCAGGTCCGGAAAGTCGAGGGCGAGGCGCTTGGTACGACAGCGCTCCGCCATGATGATCGCGGTCAGCTGATCGGCCGCGTCCTTCTGGTCACGGTTGACGACCAGGTAATCGTAGCTGCGCCACAGCGGGATCTCCTCGCGGGCGCGGGCCAGCCGCCGGGAGATCTCGCGCTCCGGGTCGGAGCGGCGCTCGCGCAACCGCTGGGCCAGCTCGTCCATCGACGGGGCCACGATGAACGCCAGCACGGCCTCGGAATAGCGCGCGCGGAGCTGGGCGGCGCCCTGCGTGTCGATGTCGAGGAGCACGTCGTGGCCGGCGGCCAGGGCGGCCTCCAGCACGCGCGCGCGGGTGCCGTAGAGGTTGCCGTGTACGGTGGCCCACTCGGCGAACTCGCCGCGCTCCTGCAGCGCCCGGAACTCGGACTCGCTCACGAACACGAAGTCGGTGCCCTCGATCTCGCCGGGCCGGGGCGCCCGCGTGGTGTAGGACACGGAGTAGGCGAGGTCGGGCAGGCGCAGGCGCGCCTCCCGGCAGAGCGTCGTCTTGCCGGCGCCCGACGGCGCCGAGACGACGAACAGCGTGCCGCGCCGCCTAATCACCCGAGGTGCGCTCCACGGACAGGCGCTGGGCCAGCGTGGCCGGCTCCAGCGACGAGAGGATGAGATGATCGCTTCCGGTCACGATCACCGCGCGCGTGCGCCGGCCGTTGGTGGCGTCGACCAGCTTCATGCTCCCCTTGGCGCTGTCGATGAGCCGCTTGACGGGCAGCGAATCGAGGGCCACGATCGCCACGATCTGCTCGGCGGCGACGACGTTGCCGTGCCCGACGTTGATGAGATGAGCCGCTCGACTCGCCACGCGTCCTCCGTTATTCAAGGTTCTGCACTTGCTCGCGGATCTTCTCCAGGACACCCTTGGCCCCGAGCGCGGCCTGGCTCAGCTCGAGGTCGTCGGCCTTGGAGCCGACGGTGTTGACCTCGCGATTCATCTCCTGGATCAGGAAATCGAGCTGGCGGCCGACGGAGCCGCCCTTGTCCAGCATCAGCGCGAACTCGTCGAGATGGACGCGCAGCCGGGCCAGCTCCTCGGTCACGTCGGTCTTGGTCGCCCACACCGCGACCTCGGTGGCGATCCGCGCCTCGTCGACGGCGCTCGCGAGCAGCGTCGTGATGCGCTCGCGCAGCCGCTCTTCGCGGCGCGCCGACGCGATCGGCGCCCGCGCGGACATCTGGCCGAGCAGGTCGGTCAGCGCGGCGCCGAGACCGCGCAGCTCGGCGGCGAGCGCTCCGCCTTCGACGCTCCGGCGCTCCACCAGCTCGTCGAGCGCGCGTCCGAGTGCCGCGGCGACGAGCGGCCACACGACCGACGGGTCGGCGGGCGGCGCGTCGGTCAGCTCGATGACGCCCGGGCGTCCGAGCACCCATCCGATGTCGACGTCGCCCGCCACGCCGATCTCGCGCGCGAGCTGGCGCGCTTGCTCGACGTAGCCTCGGGCCAGTGTGCTGTCGACGCGCACGGTGCGTGTGGACTGCGTGGGCAGCGGCGCGAGCTGCACGCTGACGTCGACGCGCCCGCGCTCCAGACGACTCTGGACGATGCGGCGGATGTCGCCCTCGAAGCTGCTCCAGGCATTCGGCAGGCGAAGGCCGACGTCGAGATGACGGTGGTTCACCGAGCGCGCCTCGACCGTGATCGTCACCGTCTCTCCGGAGAGTTCGGCGCGCCCGAACCCGGTCATGCTTCGGATCATGGGATGGCCCGCCAAGGCATCCACTGATCATAGGCAAAATTGCCTGTAACGTCAATATGTTGCGTTCCGCTGTGACCGGAGTAAGAAAGCGCTGACGCCATGACCCGTTGGGCGCTCCTGACGTTTCTCACGATCCTGATTCTGGGCGCCGCCACCGTGGTGGTGGCGCGGTTCTTCGGGCGCTCCCAGTCGCGCGCTTCGGTCCTGGTCTCGGTGATCTCCCACTGGCTCTGCGCCTACGTGCTGTGGACCTTCGCCGCCGGTCTCGCCCATCGGTACGGCGTGCTCACCGCGTACGACTCGTACCTCTTCGTCGTGCTCGCGCTGGTCGTGGGATTCTGGCACTACCGCGTGCGCCTGGCGCGGGGCCGCGAGCAGGGCCTGGTCGTGTTCGTCGGCGGCCAGCTCGCCTGGCTGGTGATCGTGCTCGCCCAGAACGGTGTGTTCCGACAGTAGCGGAGGGTTGCCATGGACGTGGTCGACACCCGGCGACACCGAGGCGAGTTCTTCACCGTGCTCCAGCAGACCGCGCGGACTCAGACGGCGGTCATGACGATCGCGCCGGGCGCCGAGGCGGGACCGGAGGAACGGCACGGGGGCGATCAGATCGTGTACGTGGTGGAGGGCGAGGCGATTGTCCGCATCGACGCGAGCGAGCACCACGCCGGGGCCGGTGCGCTCGTGATGATCCCCGCCGGGGCACGCCATCACGTGCGCAATCCCGGCCGAACGCCGCTCTTCTTCGTCACCGTCTACGCGCCGCCCGAGTACTGAACCGTGTTCGGCGAAGGGTTCCTCGGACAAGGCGCGCCGCGAGGCGCCGATCTCAATCTGCTCCTCCAGGTCGGCGCCGGTCTCTTGCTCCTGATCGGATTCGGACTCGCCCGGCGGGGGCATTACGGCGTCCACGGAATCTGTCAGAGCTGCGGGTTCGTGATCGCGCTGATCATGACGGTGATATGGATGATGCCGGCGCTTCACGTCATTCACGCCGATGCGCTGAGTCGCATGGTCGTCAATCGCGTGACCGTGGCCGTGGCCATTCACGTCGTGGTCGGCACGGCAGCGCTCCTGGTCGGCGCCTGGGTCATCCTCGTGGCCGGCACACCGCTCGTGCCCGAACGCTTCCGCTTTTCCGACTACAAGCGCTGGATGCGCACGCTGCTGACGCTCTGGTGGCTCGCCATCGTGCTGGGCGTCGCGATCTACCGGTTCGGAACGAGTTAGACGCTCCCGGCCTCACTCCCGGTTACTATGAACAGATCTATGGGCACGGATTCCGAGACGATCCGGCGGCTGGAGGCGAACGTCGCGCGGTGCGTGATCGGGAAGCCCGAGGCGGTGCGGCTGGCCGTCATCGGCTTGCTGGCCCGCGGCCACCTGCTGATCGAGGACGTGCCCGGCGTCGGCAAGACCACGCTGGCGGCGGCGCTGGCCCGCTCGATCGGGGGGAAGTTCCAGCGCATCCAGTTCACCTCGGACATGCTGCCGTCGGACATCCTCGGCGTGTCGATCTGGGAGCCCGAGGTCGGCGAGTTCGTGTTCAAGCCGGGGCCGCTGTTCGCCAACATCGTGCTGGCCGACGAGATCAACCGCACCACGCCGAAGACGCAGTCGAGCCTGCTCGAGGCCATGAACGAAGCGCGCGTGTCGCTCGACCACTCGACGCACCCGCTGCCCGCGCCGTTCATGGTGCTGGCCACCCAGAATCCACGAGAGTACGAGGGCACGTATCCGCTGCCCGAGTCCCAGCTCGACCGGTTCCTCTTGCGGATCCGCATCGGGTATCCGGGCGCGCCCGACGAGAAAGCCATCCTGCGGGGCGCGTCGGTGCCGCCCGAGAATCTCGGGGCGGTGCTCTCTGACGCCGAGGTGCTGTCGCTCCAGGAAGAGGTCGAGCGCGTGCGCGCCTCCGAGGCCGTGCTCGACTACCTGATGGCCGTGGTGACGGCGACCCGCAAGTCGCCGCTGCTGGCGCTCGGGGTGAGCCCGCGCGGGTCGCTCGCGCTCTTGCGCGCGGCGCAGGCGGCGGCCCTCGCCGAAGGCCGGGACTATGTCGTGCCCGACGACGTCAAGGGCCTGGCCGTGGCCGCGCTGGCCCATCGTGTGATCGACAGGAACAGCGGCCACGGCGAGTCGCCGCGTCTGGACGCCGAAGCTGTCGTTCGGGCCATCCTGCACGACGTCCCGGTCCCGCGCTGATCGGTCGTGCCTCGCTTCTCGCCGTCGCGTACGCTGCGTCCCACCCGCGAGGGCTGGTGGTGCCTGCTCGCCGCGGTCGGCGTCGGCTTCGCCGCGGTGAGCACCGGCAACAACCTGCTCTATCTGCTGGAGGCGATGCTGCTCGGCCTCGTCGTCGTGTCCGGTCTGCTGTCCGAGATGTCGATGCGCGGGATTCATCTGGCGCTGCGCGTTCCCGACGAAGTGTTCGCCGGCCGGCCCGCGCTGTTCGCGGTTCTGGTCGTCAACACCAAGCGGCGCCTGCCGTCGTATTCGATCGCGCTGTCGGCGCCCGGGCGGGGCGAGATCGTCCGCTACGTGCCGCGCCTGCGCGCCCGCGAAGAGCGGCTGATCGCGTGGGAGACCACGTTTCCGTCGCGCGGGCACGAGCGGCTGCCCGCGCTTCGGGTGACCACGCGCTTTCCCTTCGGGCTCTTCGCCAAGTCGGGACCGGTCGCCGTCGACGCCGAGATCGTGGTGTACCCCGCGCTCCGCGCGCTGCCCGCCGAGCTCCAGCGCCGGACCCAGGGGACGGTCTTCGGGTCACCGCGGCGGGCGGGGCGGGGCCACGGGCTCCGCAATCTCCGCGAATACCGCGCGGGTGACGATCCGCGCCTCATCCACTGGCGACTCACGGCCAAGCGGCGCGCGCTGATCGTGCGCGAGCTGGAGGAGGAGACCACGCTCGACGCGCGGCTCGTGCTGACCGGCCGGGGCGAGCACGAGGCCGAGCAGCGCGAGCAAGCGCTGTCGGAGGCGGCCGGACTCGCCCGCGCGCTGCTGCGCGCCGGCGCCGGCGTGGCCCTCGTCGGCCCCGCCATCGACGTCCCCATGGGTCGCGGCCGCGAGCACGAGCGGCGCATCCTCACGGCGCTGGCCCTCTACGATCCCCTCGTCCTCGTGCCGACGACGCTTCAGTCCCCGGGCCCGCGCATCGAGGGGCGCGACGTGCGATTCCATCTCGGCTGGTGACCGCGTGACCCCCCTGCTCGCGCTCCGGGTCTCCGCGTATCTGCTCGTGGCCGACGGCGTGGCCACGCTGTACGCGGCCGGCCTGATCGGGCCGCTGGGACTGGCGTTCGTGGCCGGCGCGCTCGCCCTCGCCTGGTGGCGGGCCCGAGGGCTCGCCTCACCGCGCGGCGCGCCTCGGCTCACACTGCGGTTGCGCCTCGATCGCGTGCTGGTGCTCGCGGTGGCCGCGGCCGCCACCGCCCACCTCGTGTACGTCGCGGAGTCGGCCCTCGACGGGTTCGTCTCGCTGTTGCTGCTGCTCGTGCTGCTGCGTCTGGGCACCGCGCGCTCGCTCGGCGACCTGCGCGACGCCGGCCTGCTGTCGTTCTTCATGCTGGTGGCCGCCTCCTCGGTCGCGTTCGGGGTGAGCCTGCTGTTCGCGTTCGTGGGATTCCTGGCCCTGGGCACGTGGATGCTGATGCTCCATCACGTGGTCTCCGAATCGGAGCGCGCCGACCAGGACCCGGCGACGCCGGGCATCTTCCGTCTCAGCGTGGCCGGCTCGCTGGCCGCCATCGTGATCACGTCCGCGCTGTTCTTCGTGATCCCGCGGGTGGGCCAGGCCTCGCTGCCCATCCGCGCGGAGTTCCGGCGCATGATCACGGGCTTCACGAGCCAGGTGGAGCTGGGAGCCATCGGTGAGATCGAGGCCGACACCACCGTGGTCATGCGTGTGAGCCTGCCCGAGGCGGGGGCGGCGGCGTCCGCGCTGCCGGGACTGCGCTGGCGCGGGATCACCCTCGACCAGTTCGACGGACGGGGCTGGACGGCGTCGCGTCCCGAGCGCCGCGCGCTGCGGGTCTCGCCGACGGGCTTCGCTCGGGTGGGCGCGCCGCGCGGCGGCCGGATGCTCACCCAGGAAATCTTCCTGGAGCCGATCGGCACCGACGTGATCTTCGCCGCGCCCCGCGTGCTCGGCGTGCGCCTGGCCGCGGGTGTGCTCGTGGACGACGCGGGCGGTCTCTCGGTGGCGGCCCCCGCCACGCGCCTGCACTACACGGTCGAATCCGAGCTGGAGTTCTGGGAACGGGCCGCCGGCCCTCCTCCGCGCCCGCTCGAGGCCGCCGCCCGCGAGCGGTATCTCCAGCTGCCGCCGCTGGGCGCGCGCATTCCCGCGCTCGCGCGCCGGATCACCGAGGGCAGCGCCGACGGGGGCGAGTCCGCCCGCCGGCTGACCACGTATCTCAGCCGCGAGCTCCGCTACAGCCTGGTCCAGGCGCGGACCCCGGGCGTCGACGCGCTGGACGACTTCCTGTTCGTCCGGCGCTCGGGCAACTGCGAGTACTTCGCGACCGCGCTCGCGGTCATGCTGCGGACGGTCGGCGTTCCCGCGCGCGTGGTCAACGGCTTTCAGCGCGGCGAGTGGAACCCGTACGGCGAGTACCTGGCGGTCCGTCTGAGCGACGCGCACTCGTGGGTCGAGGCCTGGATCGACGGCGCGGGCTGGGTCACCTTCGACCCCTCGCCGCGGGACGAGCGGGACGCGGGCGGGGGACGTGTCGGTCTCTACCTCGACGCGCTGCGCATGCGCTGGTATCGCTACGTCGTCAACTGGAGCCTCAAGGACCAGGTCGACCTCGCCGCCTCCCTCCGCCACACCGCGCGGCGCTGGCGTCCCGAATGGCCGACGCTGACGGAGTGGCCGCGTCCGAACGCGTCGTTCTTGCTCGGCCTCACCGCGGCCGTCGCGCTCGTCGTCGCCTGGCGCTGGCGCCGCGGCGACGCCGTGTCCGCGCCGCGTCTCGGACGCCGGGACGTTCCGGATTTCTACCGGCGCGCGCTGCGTCTGCTGGCCCGGCGCGGCGTGCGCCCGGCGCCCCACGAGACCGCGCGCGAGTTCTGCGCGCGCGTCCAGGCCGAGATCCCGGCCTGGCGCGAGGCCGCCGGCGACCTCACGTCGGCCTACGAGCGCGTCCGCTTCGGCGGCTCCTCCCTCGCTCCCGACGAGCGCGCCGTCCTCGCTCACTCGCTGTCCGCGCTTCGCTCTTCTCGAGACCACACGTCGTCGGCAAGGAGTGACTGAATGCCTGTGAGACTGGTCGATCGCAAGGAGCGCGCGGCGGAGCTGTTGCTGGACATCGGCGCCGTGCACTACTGGACGGACAAACCGTTCATCTACACCTCGGGCTGGGCCGGACCCGTGTACATCGATTGCCGCAAGCTCATCTCGACCCCGCTCCAGCGGCGCGAGATCATCCAGCTCTTCGGCGAGGAGATGGATCGCCACATCGGCCGTGAGAACTTCGACGTGGTGGCCGGCGGCGAGACCGCGGGCATCCCGTTCGCGGCGCTCATCGCGGAGTACTTCTACGCGCCGCTGATCTACGTCCGCAAGCAGCCGAAGGGGTTCGGGCGGCTCAGCCAGATCGAGGGCGCGCTCGACCCCGGCAAGCGCGTCGTGCTGGTGGAAGACCTCACCACCGACGGCAAGAGCAAGATCAACTTCTGCAACGCGCTCAAGCAGGCCGGGGCCTCCGTCTCCCACGCGATCGTGGTGTTCTACTACGGCGTGTATCCCACCGCGGAAGCGAACCTCAAAGAGGCCGGCATCGTGCTGCACGCGCTGACCGACTGGAAGACCACGCTGGACGTGGCCGAGCGTCGCGGATACTTCGACGCCGCCCAGGTGAAGGTCGTGCGCGAGTTCCTCGCGGACCCGCCGCGGTGGTCGAAGGCCCACGGCGGCGTCTGACGTCGAGGGCCTTAGTGCGCCAGTGCCTCGACCATCGCGCGGGCGGCGGCGGCGGGATCGGGAGCCTGCGTGATGGGACGTCCGACGACCAGATAGTCGGCGCCGGCAGCCACCGCGGCGGCGGGGGTCGCGGTGCGCGCTTGATCGTCGCCGGCGGCGGCCCCCGCGGCCGGACGCACCCCGGGCGTCACGATCACCCATTGTGGACCCATGGCGCGCCGCAGCGCGCGGATCTCCTGGGGCGAGGCGACCACGCCGTCGAGACCGGCCTCGCGGGAGAGCCTGGCGAGGTCGACGACGTGCTGCTCGACCGTCGACGGCACCCCGACCTCGAGGGCCAGCGCGCGGCGGTCGAGGCTCGTGAGCACGGTGACCCCGAGCACGAGAGGCCGCGCCACCTTGAACTCGGCGGCGGCGGCGCGCGCGCTCTCGCCCGCCGCCCGCATCATCGCGATCCCGCCGCTGGCGTGGACGTTGAGCATGAACACGCCGAGCCGGGTCGCCTCGCGCACGGCGCCGGCCACCGTGTTGGGGATGTCGTGGAACTTGAGATCGAGGAACACGCGGAAGTCGCGCTTGCGCGCCAGCTCCACGGCGGCGGGACCGGCCGCGGTGAAGAGCTGCGAGCCGATCTTGCAGCCGGTGACCACGCCGGCGAGTCCCTCGAGCAGGCCGGCCGCCTCCTCGATCGTCTCGACGTCGAGGGCCACCAGCAGACGATCGTCAGCCCTCACGGGCGTCAGCCCTCACGGTGATATTCCTGGAGACTTCTCACCGACGGTTCTCCCTTGAGCAAGGCCTCGATGGCGCCGATCGCGGCCTGGATGCCGTCGACGGTGAGGTGATAGGGAATGTTCTGCACGATCGCGGTATGGCGGATCAGGTAGGAGTCCTGGCGCGCCCGGCCGTCCTCGGGCGTGTTGAAGACCAGCGCGATCTCCCCGCGCTGCATGAGGTCGATGCCGTTGGGATGGTGACCGTCCGCGACCTTGTGGATGACCTCGACCGCGATGCCGTGACGCTCGATCACGCGCGCGGTCCCGGTGGTGGCGACCAGCGAGAATCCGAGATCGGCCAGGCGGCGGGCCAGCGTGACCACCACGCGCTTGTCGCGGTTCTTCACGCTGACGAAGACCTTTCCCGAGGCCGGCAAGATGGAGCCGGCGGCGATCTGCGACTTCAGGTAGGCCATGCGGAAATCGCGGTCGATGCCCATCACCTCGCCGGTGGACTTCATCTCCGGTCCGAGCACGACGTCGACGCCGGGGAACTTGACGAACGGGAACACGGCTTCCTTCACCGAGGTGTAGGGGAGGTCGCGCCCTTCCACCGCGGCGAGGTCGGCCAGCGAGTGGCCGAGCATCGCGCCCGTCGCGATCTTGGCGAGTGGGACCCCGATCGCTTTCGAGACGAACGGCACCGTACGGGAGGCGCGCGGGTTCACCTCCAGCACGTAGGTCGCCTCGTTGCGGACCGCGAACTGCACGTTGACCAGGCCGATGACATCGAGCGCGCGGGCCATCGCCTTCGTCTGGTCGCACAGCACGCGGACCTGATCCTCGCCGAGCGAGTAGGGCGGCAGCGCGCAGGCGGCGTCGCCGGAGTGGATGCCGGCCTTCTCGATGTGCTCCATCACGCCGCCGATGACCACGCGCTCGCCGTCGGATACCGCGTCCACGTCGATCTCGATGGCGTCCTCGAGGAACTTGTCGATCAGCACCGGGTGCTCGGGCGACACCCGCACGGCCTCGGACATGTACCGGTGCAGGTCCTCGCGATCGTGGACGATCTGCATGGCCCGGCCCCCGAGCACGTAGGAGGGCCGCAGGAGCACGGGATAGCCGATGCTCGTCGCGATCGCCTCCGCTTCCGCCACCGAGCGCGCGGTCGATCCCGCGGCCTGCGTCAGGCCGAGGTCGCGGAGCAGCGCGCTGAAGCGCTCGCGGTCCTCGGCGCGGTCGATGGCGTCGGGTGACGTGCCGAGAATGGGGACGCCCGCGTCCCGGAGCGGGACCGCGAGCTTGAGCGGCGTCTGTCCGCCGAACTGCACGATCACCCCGAGCGGGCTCTCCTTCTCCACGATGTTGAGCACGTCTTCCAGGGTGAGCGGCTCGAAGTAGAGCCGGTCCGACGTGTCGTAGTCGGTGGAGACCGTTTCGGGGTTGCAGTTGACCATGATCGCTTCGACCCCGAGGTCGCGCAGCGCGAAGGCGGCGTGCACGCAGCAGTAGTCGAACTCGATGCCCTGGCCGATCCGGTTGGGTCCGGAGCCGAGAATGATCACTTTCCGGCGATCGGTCGGCGGTGCCTCGTCCTCTTCTTCGTAGGTCGAGTAGAGATAGGGCGTGTGGGCGACGAATTCCGCCGCGCACGTATCGACGGTCTTGAAGGTGGCCACGATGCCGTGCCGCAGGCGCAGCGCGCGCATCGCGGCTTCGGTCGAGCCCGTCAGCTCGGCGATGCGCCGGTCGGCGAAGCCGAGCTGCTTGGCCCGCCGGAGCACGCTGGGGTCATCGGACGCGCGTGCCGTGATCTCTCCTTCGAAGGCCACGATCTCGCGGATGTTCTCGAGGAACCACGGGTCGATCCGCGTCAGCTCGTGGATCTCGTCGGTAGACCATCCGGCCGCGTACGCGTCGCCGATCGCGAACAGGCGGTCGGGCGTCGGCACGCGCAGGAGCTGTCGCAGCTCAGCGCGGTCAGCTGGTCGCCCGAGAGTCAGCGCCCAGCGGTCCTGCTCGAGCGAGCGCACGGCCTTCTGGAGCGCTTCCTTGAACGTCCGCCCGATCGCCATCACCTCGCCGACCGACTTCATCTGCGTGGTGAGCGTGGGGTCGGCCTCGGGGAACTTCTCGAAGGCCCAGCGCGGGAACTTCACCACACAGTAGTCGAGCACGGGCTCGAACGAGGCCGGCGTCTCGCGGGTGATGTCGTTGGGGATTTCATCGAGGGTGTAGCCGACCGCGAGCTTGGCCGCGATCTTGGCGATCGGGAACCCCGTGGCCTTGGAGGCGAGCGCGGACGAGCGCGACACCCGCGGGTTCATCTCGATGATCACCATGCGCCCGTCCGCCGGGTTCACCGCGAACTGGATGTTCGACCCGCCGGTCTCGACGCCGATCTCGCGGATGATGGCCACCGCGGCGTCGCGCATGACCTGGTATTCCTTGTCCGACAGCGTCTGGGCCGGCGCGACCGTGATCGAGTCGCCGGTGTGAACGCCCATGGGATCGACGTTTTCGATCGAGCAGATGATGACCACGTTGTCGGCGAGGTCGCGCATCACTTCCAGCTCGAACTCTTTCCACCCGATGACCGACTCTTCCACCAGCACGGTGTGGACGGGGGAGGCCTGCAGTCCCCAGCGGATGCCCTCGTCCAGCTCCTCCGGGGTGCGCGCGATCGAGCCGCCGGTGCCGCCCAGCGTGAACGACGGGCGGATGATCACGGGGTAGCCGATGGTGCGGACGATCTCGCGCGCCTCGTCCAGGCTCGCGACCTGCGCGGAGCGCGGAAGCTCGAGCCCGATGCCTTCCATCGCTTCCTTGAAGAGCCGGCGGTCCTCGGCCTTCTTGATGGCCGGCAGCTTGGCCCCGATCAGCTCCACTCCGAACCGATCGAGGGTGCCGTCCTCGGCCAGCGCGACCGCCAGGTTCAACCCGGTCTGCCCGCCGAGCGTGGGCAGCAGCGCCTGCGGCCGCTCGCGCTCGATCACCTTGGCCACGAACTCCGGCGTCAGCGGCTCGATGTACGTGCGGTCCGCCGTCTCCGGGTCGGTCATGATCGTGGCCGGGTTCGAGTTGACGAGCACGACCTCGAAGCCTTCCTCGCGCAGCGCCTTGCACGCCTGCGTCCCCGAGTAGTCGAACTCGCACGCCTGCCCGATCACGATCGGCCCCGACCCGATCAGCAAGATCTTCCGGAGGTCGCTCCGCTTGGGCATCTAGGCCGGAGTCCCGAAGCGCTTGCGCGCGTTCAAGATGGTGACGCCCACGAGACGATCGCCGCGATATCGCGTGAGGATCCCATTCTCGTCGAGCTCGCTGTCCGTCGCGCCCTGCGGCCGCTCGAAGCTGACGTAGAGCACGTCGGCCTCTTCGTCGAAGTCGAACCACATCTGCTTCGATGGAAGCTTCAGCAGATGTGGCACGCTCTCGAGGAGCTCTAGGACTGCGCCCGCTTCCATACCAGCCGTCTCCTCTCGATCTGTCGCACTCGGGACGTGAAGAATGCCGTGATCACGAAGCCGTCGTCAGCGGCAACTTCACGATACACGACGACCAAGATCCGCGACGGCCGCGGCGCCGAGATCGCGAGCAGCTCCCCGGCATCGCCGTCGTACACCGCCTCGGGGGAGGCGATCGTTTCCAAGACGTCGTGGAAGTAGCCGGCCAGATCGTCGTGGTGTTCGACAATGTGCCGCCAGCGCTCGTCGCTGAGCCTGACTGGAATCCCGTTGATCGACCGCGCGTGCTGAGTCACGCATTCACTGACTACTGGTCGACCACTCCGTAGACGATGGAGACTTCGGGGGCGGCTTCTTCGCGGCGGTAGAGGACGTCGTCGAGGCGGCCGTGGCCGATCCACTGGACCTCGCCGCTGCCCCAGAGTTTTTCGGCGAGCACGCTCATGCGCTTGTCCACGCGCTCGCGCACGGCGTGGGCCTCCAGCGCGGCTTCGCTGTCGGTGGTGAAGGACGTCCACTCCGGTTTGCTGCCGGGGTCCTCGGTCTTGCGGTACGAGATCAGGTACTTGGGCATCGAAGAATCACGCTCCCTTCTTCATGAGTCCCACGAAGCGCTGGAACAGGTAGTTGGCGTCGTGGGGGCCGGGTGACGCTTCCGGGTGGTACTGCGCCGAGAACGCCGGCCACTCGCGGTGGCGCAGGCCCTCGCAGGTGCCGTCGTTGAGGTTGACGTGGGTCGGCTCCCAGCCCTGGCCCGCGACCGACGCGGGATCGACGGCGAAGCCGTGGTTCTGCGCGGTGATCTCCACGCGTCCGGTGGTCGTGTCCTTCACCGGATGGTTGGCCCCGTGGTGACCGAACGGCAGCTTGTACGTGCGTCCGCCCGCCGCCAGTCCCATGATCTGATGCCCGAGACAGATCCCGAACACGGGGACGCGCGGGAGCAGCTCGCGCACGGCCTCGATGAGATACGGCACGCCTTCGGGATCGCCGGGACCGTTGGAGAGGAACACGCCGTCAGGCTGGCGCTCGAGCACCGCCGCCGCTGACGTCGTCGCGGGGACGACCGTGACTTCACAGCCGGAGGAGGCGAGCTGGCGCAGGATGTTGTGCTTGATCCCCGCGTCGTAGGCGACGACCTTGAACCGCGCGGGCGCCGCCGGACCGTAACCGCGCGCCGGATCCCACACGCCCTCGCTCCACGTGAACGGCGCGTCCGACGTCACCTCGCTCACGAGGTCGCGACCGATCAACCCTGGAAGCTCACGAGCCCGCTGGCGCAGCGTGTCCACGTCGGCTTCCACCGACGAGATGACGCCCTCCTGGGCGCCGTGATCGCGCAGGTGTCGGGTGAGCGCGCGGGTGTCGATGGCCTGGATGCCGACGATGCCGTGCCGCCGCAGATATTCGTCGAGGCCGATGTGAGCGCGCCAGCTCGAGGCGATGGCCGAGGCTTCCTTGACGATGAAGCCGTTCACCCACGGCCGGTGCGATTCGGCGTCTTCCTCGTTGAGCCCGTAGTTGCCGATCAGCGGATACGTCATGGCCACGATCTGGCCGCGATACGAGGGATCGGTGAGGATCTCCTGGTAGCCGGACATGGCCGTGTTGAAGATGACCTCGCCGGACGTCTCGCCGGCGGCGCCGAGCGCCTCGCCGCGGAAGACGCGGCCGTCACGGAGCACGAGCAGCGCGGGAGTCATGGGCTGACGATCTTTCCGCCGACGATGGTCATCCACGGCTTGCCGCGGCCCGTGAAGCCGCCGAACGGGGTGTTGCGGCTCTTCGACCGGAACCGCGCGGGCTCGACCACGTGCTCGGCTTCGAGATCCAGGATCGTGACGTCGGCGGGCGCGCCCACGGTCAGCCGTCCGCCGGGCAGATTGAGCAGGCGCGCGGGATCGCTGCTCATCCGGGCCACCAGCGTGGCCAGCGGCACCGTGCCCGCGTGGACCAGGCGGTCCAGCAGCACCGCGACGGCGGTCTCGAGCCCGACGATTCCAAACGCCGCCAGATCGAACTCCCCCTCTTTCTCGGACAACGCGTGGGGCGCGTGATCGGTTGCGATGCAGTCGATGGTCCCGTCCAGCAGTCCTTCGACGAGCGCTTCGAGATCGCGCTTGGTGCGGAGCGGCGGCGCCATTTTCGTATTGGGATCGAACGTGCGGATGGCCTCCTCGGTGAGGACGAGGTGGTGCGGCGTCACCTCGGCGGTCACGCGCACTCCGCGCGCCTTGCCGTCGCGCACGAGCCGGACCGCGCCCGCGGTCGAGAGATGGGCGATGTGCACGTGGGCGCCGGTCAGCTCGGCGAGCAAGATGTCGCGCGCGACCATCACGTCCTCGGCGGCGGCGGGGGCGCCCGGCACGCCTAGCTCGGTGGAGACGACGCCCTCGTTCATCGACGTGCCGCGGGAGAGGTGAGCGTCTTCGGCGTGACTGATCACGGGCGTCCCGAAGGGCAGCACGTATTCCATCGCGTGACGGTAGAGCGCGGCGTTCATCACGGGCTTGCCGTCGTCGGAGAAGGCCACGCAGCCGGCCTCGGCCAGCTCCGCCATCTCCGACAGCTCCTCGCCCTTGAGCCCGCGGCTGACCGCGCCGATCGGATAGACGCGCACCGCGCCCTCGCTCTTCGCCTTGGCCAGGATGTAATCGGTGACCGCGCCGTTGTCGTTGACGGGGTGCGTGTTGGCCATGCAGCAGAGGGCGGTGAACCCGCCGGCCGCGGCCGCCCGCGTGCCCGTGGCCACGGTCTCCTTGTATTCCTCGCCGGGCTCGCGCAGGTGGACGTGGATGTCGATGAACCCGGGGCAGACGATCTTGCCCGTGGCGTCGACGATCTCGGCTCCCTCGGGCGCGCGCAGCTTGGCGCCCACGCGCTTGATCGTCCCGTCTTCGATCAAGACGTCCTGGATTGCGTCGACCCCGTTGGCCGGATCGACCACGCGCCCGCCGCGGATGACGAGACTCATGATGCCTCCCCGGTCTTGCTGCCGGCGAGGAGCAGCAGCACGCCCATCCGCACGGCCACGCCCTTGGCGACCTGGTCGAGGATCACCGAGTACGGCCCGTCGGCGACCTCGGGCGACAGCTCGATCCCGCGATTGACCGGACCGGGGTGCATGATCAGCACGTCGGGCCGCGCGTGGGCCTGCAAGCGATCGAGGGTGAGGCCCCAGTAGCGCGAGTACTCGCGCAGCGAGGGGATCAGGCCCGCGGCCATCATCCGCTCGTGTTGAAGGCGCAGCATCATCACCACGTCGACGTCGCGGATGGCGTCTTCCAGGCGATACGCCACTTTGACGCCCAGCTCCTGGACGAACGGCGGGATCAGGGTGGGCGGCCCCGCCACCGTCACCGTCATCCCGAGCTTGCGCATGGCGTGGATGTTCGAGCGCGCCACACGACTATGGGAGATGTCGCCGACGATGGCGACGTGCAAGCCTTCCAGGTGGCCCTTCTTCTCGCGGATGGTCAGGAGATCGAGCAGGGCCTGGGTCGGATGCTCGTGGGCGCCGTCGCCCGCGTTCACGATCCCGCACGCGAGCTCGCGGGCCAGGATGGCCGCCGCTCCCGAGGACGAATGGCGGACCACCACCACGTCGGGGCTCATGGCCGCGATGTTCTTGGCGGTGTCGACGAAGCTCTCGCCCTTGCTCGTGCTCGACCCGCTCGCCGAGAAGTTGATGACGTCGGCCGACAGCCACTTGCCCGCGATCTCGAAGGACGTGCGCGTGCGCGTGGACGCCTCGTAGAAGAGGTTCACCACGGTCTTGCCGCGGAGCGCGGGGACCTTCTTGATCTCGCGCGTCGCGATCTCCTGGAGCGACGCCGCGGTGTCGATGAGCAGCGTGATCTCGGCGGGGTCGAGATCGCGCATGGCCAGGAGGTCCTTCCGCGTCCACGCCATCGTCAAGCCTCCTCGGGTTCCTGGATGACCACACGGTCTTCGCCGTCGTGCTCGCGCAGGCGCACGGCCACGCTCTCGCGGCGCGAGGTCGGCAGGTTCTTGCCGACGTAGTCGGGGCGGATCGGCAGCTCGCGGTGTCCGCGGTCGATCAGGATCGCGAGCTGGACCGACTGCGGGCGGCCGAGATCGATGATGGCGTCGAGCGCGGCGCGAATGGTCCGCCCGGTGAACAGCACGTCGTCCACCAGGATGACGGCCTTGCCCTTGATCGAGAACGGGATGTCGGTGCCGCGCAGCACGGGGACGCCGCGCAGATCGAGGTCGTCGCGGTAGAGCGTGATGTCGAGCACGCCCACCGGTAACGTGGCGCCGTCGATGCGGGTGATGGCGTTGCTGAGCCGCTGGGCGAGGGTGACGCCGCGGGTACGGAGGCCGACGAAGGCCAGGTCCTTGGCGCCGCCGTTGCGCTCGAGGATCTCGTGGGCGATGCGGGTGAGCGCGCGGTCGAGGGCGGCCTCGTCGAGCACTTGGGCCTTCTCACGGGTGCGGGCGGGCGTGTCGCTCATCGGCTCTCCTTGCGGGCCTCACGGGGCTCGCTTAAAGGAAAGGACCACTTCTCGTTGGGGATCACCCTACCACGAACACTATCCCTCGCGCCAGCGCTCGGCTTTGACCATAAAAGGCCCTCTGCCCATAAAGTCGGGCGGCTGCCCATAAATCGGGGCGGTCACCGGATCACCCTCGAAGCGGCCTTGCCTGATAAGTCGGCGTAGCTTTCGGGCAACTGCCGGGTTGCGTGAAAAAAAGTCGCCGCGCATCCGGTCACCTTATGGGGCCGAGGCGTGCGATGCGCGCCCTGGTTCGGGCCACAGACTCCGAGGAACGTTTCAGCGCTTCGTCAGCCTTCGCCAAGTCGGCAAAAGCGCCCTCAAGGGCGTGTAATAAAACGGATTGCCTGATCTGCACGATTCTTGGATCTACTGTCTGACAGTCTATGTTAGACTTCGCTCGTCCAGCGGTCATGTGGCCCTCCACTTTTGGGATCGAGGAGAGAGACGATGGCGAACGCGAGAACGCAGACGATCCTGAGCGAGCTTGACAGGGCCGAGACGGATCTCCGTGAAGCGCTGGCCTCCCACGCAAAGGCCCAAGCCGAATACGATGCCGCCCGCGAGCGCTTCATCGGCATGCGGAAGTTGGCCGCCAGCGCCCTCTCCTCCGCTGAGTGGTTCCGCTGGGAGCAAAACCACCCGTTCGTCACGTACGTCGGCATGGAGATAGGCG
>Ga0193725_1000043_pt1 | contig 42489 bp, 34 predicted proteins | sample H2a2metaG_FD_143058 | JGI IMG/M metagenome (GOLD analysis project Ga0193725, IMG submission 143058) | Soil microbial communities from a riparian zone of the East river system, Colorado, United States - H2a2 | ecosystem: Environmental > Terrestrial > Soil > Riparian zone | place: USA: East River... | reverse complement strand
GCGGGCGTGGCAGGGCTGCAGGCGATCGCGACCGCGCGCCGCCTCGGTGCCGTCGTCTCGGCTTTTGATGTGCGTCCTGCAGTGAAAGAACAGGTCCAGAGCCTGGGCGCGGTATTCCTCGAAATGGCGATCGAAGAGCACGCCGAGACAGCGGGCGGCTACGCCAAGGAGCTGTCGGAAGAGACGCACCGCAAGGAGCTCGCGTTTCTGGCGGGGGCCGCGAAAGACGCCGACATCGTGATCTCGACGGCAGCGATCCCGGGAAAGAAAGCGCCGGTCCTCATAACCGCAGCCGCGGTGCAGGGAATGAAGCCGGGGTCGGTGATCGTCGATCTCGCCGCTGAAACGGGCGGCAATTGCGAGCTGACGCAGCCCGGCTCGGAGATCGTGCGCAACGGCGTGTCCATTCTTGGCCCGCTGAACCTCGCCAGCACCGTGCCGCTCCACGCGAGCCAGATGTATGCGAAAAACGTGGCGGCATTCCTCGGCCACATCGTGCAGGACGGCAAGCTGCGTCTCGACTTCGAGGACCAAATCATCCGCGACACCTGCGTGACCCACGCCGGCGAGGTACGCAAATCATGACCGACTTCGGATCGATGCTGTTCGTTTTCGTGCTGGCGACCTTCATCGGGCTGGGCGTCATCCGCCGGGTGTCCCGGCTGCTGTACACGCCGCTGATGTCGCTGACCAACGCCATTTCCGCGATCGCGGTCGTCGGATCGATCGTGGTGACGGGCGCCGATCATCCCCTCACGATCCGCATTCTTGGCGCGGTCGCGCTGTTCGCCTCGATGACGAACATCGTCAGCGGCTTCATGATCACGGACCGCATGCTCAAGATGTTCAAGAAGCAGTGATGCATCTGATCGGTGAGCTCTCCGCCGTCCTCGCGACGGCGCTGTTCATCTTCGCGCTGTATTGGATGAACGATCCCAAGACGGCGCGCCGCAGCGTGATCGCCGGCGTCGCCGGGATGAGCGTCGCGGTGCTCGCGACGTGGATCCAACCCGAGATCCTGCACCACGGCTGGATCGTCGGTGCCATCGTCCTGGGCTTCGCGGTCGGGATCCCGCTCTCGCGTGTGCCGCTCACCGCGGTTCCGCAGCGGACTGCGCTCTCGCATGCGTTCGGCGGTCTTGCCGCAGGTCTCGTGGGTACGGCGGAGTACTTCCTCTGGCTCGGCGAAGCGGGAGGCGCCGCGCACCTGACGCCGTTCCGCATGAGCGCGCTGGTGGTTGAGGTCATCCTTGGCTACCTGACGTTCACCGGGAGCCTCATGGCCGCGGGCAAGCTGCAGGAAGTCAAATGGATCCCGCAGCGCCCCGTTACCTATCCCGGCCAGAATTTCGTGAACCTCGGCGTCCTGGTGCTCGCGATCGGGCTCGGCGTGGCGCTGGTGCTGCATCCCGACGCCGCGTGGGGCGGGAAGGCGTTCATCGGGATCGGCGTGCTCGCGCTCATCTTCGGGGTCCTGCTGATCATTCCGATCGGCGGCGCCGACATGCCGACCGTGATTTCGATCCTGAATGCCTACGCCGGTCTCGCGGCGGTCGCGATGGGCTTTGTGCTCAACAACAAGCTGCTCGTCACCGCAGGAGCACTGGACGGCTCGAGCGGATTGATCCTCTCGATCATCATGTGCCGCGCCATGAACCGCTCGTTCACGAACGTGCTGTTCGGCGCGTTCGGGAAAGCGCAGCCGGCCGCGCTGAAGGGCGAGCAGAAGGAGTGGAAGCAGGAGAGCGTCGAGGGGGCGGCGCAGCTGCTCGAGCAGGCGCGCAGCGTCGTCATCATTCCGGGATACGGGATGGCGGTGGCGCAGGCGCAGCACAAGGTGCGCGAGCTGTACGATGCGCTCACCAAACGCGGCGTCACGGTCAAGTTCGCGATTCATCCGGTGGCGGGCCGGATGCCGGGACACATGAACGTGCTGCTCGCCGAGGCCAATATCCCGTACTCGGCACTCGTCGAGATGGACGAGATCAACCCCGAGATGCCGCAGACCGACGTCGCTCTGGTGCTGGGCGCCAACGACGTGGTCAATCCCGCCGCGCGCTACAACAAAGGGACGCCCATCTACGGCATGCCGATCATCGACGCCGACAAAGCGAAGACCGTCCTCGCCGTGAAGCGCAGCAAGAATCCCGGCTTCGCCGGCATCGACAACGAGCTGTACGTGCTCGACAACACGTGGATGCTGTTCGGCGACGCCAAGGCTGTGCTCTCAGATCTCGTCAAACAGTTCGGGAGCGGTGGGATTCACTAGCGCCGCCATGTGTTGTTGTCCCGCGCGATATCGGGATAGATCGCGCGCGGATCGATCACTGCGCTGGCCAGGCGCTTCCCGGTCGCCATCCGATATGTGAAACGACTTCCCAGGAGCCACATCTCGACGGGCAGGTTGCGCGTCTCCGTCGTTCCGTCGGCGTAGCGCAGCTCCAAGGTGACCGGCAGGACCATCTGGGCGCGATTCGATAGATAGAGGAAGGTCGAGTCGTCCCTGGCGCGGACCGAGTCCACGGCCTGATCCAACCGCGCCGTCGTGTAGATCCAGCTCCGCCAGAACCAGTCGAGGTCGCGCCCCGTGAGCCCGCCGATCGTCCGAAAGAAATCGGCCGGCTGCGGGTGCTTCCCCTTCCAGCGCCGCGTGTATTCGCGAAAGGCGCGATCGAATTCCGCGCGGCCCAAGACGGCTTCGCGCAAGATCGAAAGCATGAGCGCCGGCTTTTGGTACGCGGTCCAGTACAGCTGCCGCACCTCGTCGGGTTTGGTGATCATCGGCTGCTCGCTGCCCGGGATCGCGGTGGCGGCGTACGCGCTGAGGAGCTCGCGCCGCACTGTATCCCCATACGCCGTGCCCTTGAAGAACGCCTCGGCGGCGTCGTAATCGGCGAAGGTATTGAAGCCTTCGTCCATCCACGGGTAGCGCCGCTCATCCGAGCCGACCTGCATCGGAAACCACTGGTGGCCGAGCTCGTGCATGAGCACCCAGTACTGGTCTTCGCGCTTCTGGAGCGAGGGACAGTAGATCACCATCGGGTACTCCATCCCCTCGACCAGCCCTTCCACCGCCGAGATCTGCGGCCACGGATACTGACCCAGCGCGCCCGAAAAATGTCTGAGGGCGAACCGCAGCATGGTGTTCGCTTCTTCCCACGGTGCGGCGTCGGGATGATAGAACGTCTGCACCAGAATCCCGTCCCATGTGCTCGCGTCCCAGCGCAGGCCCGATCCCGCGGCCCAGGCGAAATCGCGGACGTTGCTCGCGGTGAAGCGCCACGTCCGTGTGCCGGGGACCGGACGCGCGGCGCTTGCGATCGCTTCCTGCCGCGTGATGACCTGCACGACTTGTCCCGGAGACGTGAAGGCGCGCGCCAGCCGGGCGCGCTCCTGCGCCGTGCGAATCGCGGTCGGATTGGCGAGCGCGCCTGTCGCCGCGACCTGGAATCCGGCGGGGACCGTGAGACTGACGTCGAAATCGCCGAATTCGAGATAGAACTCGCCCGCGCCCAGGAAGGGCAGTGTGTTCCAGCCCTGCACGTCGTCGTACACGGCCATGCGCGGGTACCACTGGCCGAGCTCGTAGAAGCGCGAGCCGACGCGCCCCATGCGGCCGCCGCCATACGGCGGAATCGGGAAGTGCCACGCGATGTCGAATGTGATGCTGAGATTGGGCGCGAGCGGCCGGGGCAGCTCGACCCGCATCATCGTGCCGAACACCTTCGTTGTGAGCGGCCGGCCCGCCACCACAAAGCGATCCACCGTGATCCCGCCGACGAATCCCTTCCCGCTGAAGTCGAAGACCACCCCGCCGGCGAACTGCAGCGGCGGCTGATTCAACACCCCCGAGATCGAGCCGGGCGCGAACAGGTTCTGGTCGAGCTGCACCCACACGTGGTCGAGCGCATCCGACGAGCGGTTGACGTAGTAGATGCGCCCCCTGCCGCGCAGGTTGTTCGTCGCTGTGTCGAGCGTCGCTTCGAGGGTGTAGTCGGCGCGCTGCTGCCAGTAGCCCCGTCCCGGCGCTCCGGCCCCACTGCGCGCCGGCGTCGGTGCAGGCATCGGCAGAGCGCGGAACGGTGAGGAATCCGCTACCGACTGTTGCAACGTCAGCATTGTGACGCTAAGCAACACGAACATTCATGCTCCTAGCTGGCGATGATTCCTGCGGCGCGGTGTGCGATTGCCATTACGGTCAGCATCGGGTTCACGCCTGAGGCGCTTGGAAAGACGCTCGCATCGGCGACGTACAAGCCTCGTATACCCCACACGCGATGTTCGGCGTCGACCACCGACGTGCGCGCGCTCGCTCCCATCCGGCACGACGCCATCTGATGGAATGTGACGAGCAGGATCTGGTTCGGTCCCCAGCCCGCCGCATCGACCCGCCTGAGCCACTCCTGGCGCACTTCCTTGGCTCCCGGCCGATAGCTCACGTCGCGGGCGAGCGGGAGCCAGATGTCGCGCGCGCCCGCGGCTTCGAGCAGCTCGGCCGCTGCCGTGATGGCGCGCCGGAGATGGACGCGATCGTAGCGCGACACCCGGTAATCGACGACCGCGACCCCATCGCGGTCCACGCGCACACGCCCACCAAAGCGATCGCGCAGCAGGATGCCGACGAGCGCGGTCTGCGGCAGCTGAGCCATGCGGGCGCGGTGTCCGGCCGCCGACTCCCAGGGGGCCGCAAGCGCCTGCAGCGAGGGATGGACCGGGGCGGTCTCGAACTTGAACCCATAGCCCGAATCGAGATCGGCAAATTGATCGGAATAATGAGCCTGGACCGTCCCCGTCCAGGGCCGCACGTCCCGCTCCATGTCGGCGAGGACCGCAGTCGCGGGATGCAGCGCGAGATGCCGACCGAGGGCGGGAAGCGTGACGCCTGAGCGCAGCAGCAACGCCGGCGAGTGCACGGACCCTCCGGCCACGACGACCGCTTTGGTGCGAACGCTCAAGGCGTGTGGTCCGACCCGCGCCTCGATGCCCGTTGCCACACCGCGTTCGATCACGACCCGGCGCACATCGCAATTCACCACGATGCGCGCGCCGCGCTGTGCGGCATCCTGCAGGTAGGTGATCAACGTCGATTGTTTCGCGCCACGGCGGCATCCCATCCCGCAGTAGCCGCATTCATCATCCTGCGGGCAGCGGCGCACATCGCGCGGCAGCAGCCCGTGATGCCATTTCATCTGCTCGAGCCCACGGATGAGCACCTGGTCGCGGCCCGAGGGGTTCGCGTGATCCGTGTTGACGCCGAGGCGGCGGGCGACGGCCTCGAGCGAGCGCGTGTATTCCACACTTTCGAAGTGGGGCAGATGGTGTTCTCTCGCCCACTCCCGCCGGACGGTTTCCGGTGTCGGGAAGCTCGTCGTGTAGTTGATCACGGTGCCGCCGCCCAGTGTCGCGCCTTGCAGTACGACCAATCCCAGATCGCTCGTGGCGAGCAGGCCGCCGGTATCGTACATCGTTTCCAGCGCGTCCCCCTCCTCGTGGGTGAAGTCGGCCTCATTGCGATATCCGCCCTTCTCCAGCACGATGACGTCCTTCCCTGCGGCGGACAGCTCGGCCGCGACCACGCCACCGCCAGCGCCCGAGCCGACGACGACGACGTCGCAGCTGAGCGTGGTGTCTGCGGTAATGGCGACAGGACGGATCGGCTTCGGTGTGGCGGGTGGAGGACCCAGCGGGCCGGGATATCCGATGGTGCGCGCCGCTCCCGGTGTCGTGTAATGCGTGACCGTCGTCAGCCGCTTCAACGCTTGAAAGGCCTTGCGACGCTGCGGCACGCGGCTCGTGGCCCAGCCGCGCAGGCAGCGCTCGCGCTGCGCGGCTGACATACGCGTGAACGGTCTTGGGATGCCGCTGGTCAGCAGGTTGACGATCCTGCTGTCGAGCAGGCGGAGGAGGAGATCGAGCTCGGCGCGGTCGGCCGCTCGGGGCAGCGACGCGATCTTTCGGGCGACGCGTTCCCCGAGGTCCCCACCCCCTTCGGCGATGAGCGTCGCTGCCACGGCCTGCAGGACGTCTCGCGCCGCGGGCGACAGCGTCAACGCACCTGAACGAACGTCAGCTTAAAGCCGTCCGGATCGGTGATCATGAACTGGCGCTCACCCCACGGCATGTCCATCGGTTCCTGATCGAGCGCGCCGCCGCGTGCCTTGACCTCGGCGGCGAACCGGTCAAGGTCTTGCGCGGTCGTGCAGCGCAGCCGCGAGCCGATCCCCTTCTTGCGATCCCGACCTTTGGCGAAATCGTCCTGATTGAGGTAGAACCTCACCGACCCGGCGAGCATCTCGCAGCCCTCCAGCGTGCCGTTTTCGCGCCACTCCTCGCCTACGACGAAGCCGAGCACGTCACGATAAAAGGCAATGCTTCTTTGGAGATCAGTCGCGGTGAACGTGGGTGTGATGTCGCGCAGGCGCAGCGTTTCAGGCTGCCGCCTGGCGCCGGGGCGGGCGCTCGCCCCCTTCTTAGCCGCCGGCTTCTTTTTGGTCGCCATCAGGTGCGCTCCGTAGAGGTGTCGAAGCGTAGCGAACCGCCGCGTGTCTCGCCAGATTCCCCGTTCCCCCGTAACCACCGGAGCAATCGATCATGGCGACCAGCAACGCCGTCGCGGTTTGGGAAGGCAAGCTCAAAGACGGGAAAGGCAGCTTCAAAGCGCAGAGCGGGGCATTCAGCGGCTCGTTCAGCTTCGGCACACGCTTCGAGGGCTCTTAAGGGTCGAACCCTGAAGAGCTGCTCGCGGCCGCGCACGCCGGGTGCTTCAGCATGGCGCTCTCGGCCGGTCTCGAGAAGGCGGGCCATCCCGCGGACCGCATCGAAACGCGTGCGGCCGTCACGCTCGAGACCGTGGACGGGGCGCCCAAAGTCACGCGCAGCGTCCTGGAAGTGCGGGGCAAGGTCCCCGGCATCGACGATGCTGCCTTCAGACAGGCTGCCGAGACGGCGAAGAAGAACTGTCCGCTGTCGAAGGCGATTCAGGGCAACGTCGAGATTACGATGGATGCAAGGCTTACCTGACGCGTTGGCGGCCGGCCGCGTGCCCTGGACCGTCTATCTCCTCCGTTGCTGCGACGGCACCCTGTACACCGGAATCACCAACGATCTGCCGCAGCGCCTCGAATCGCATCGCCGCGGCAAGGCGAGCGCCTATACGCGGGCGCGCCGTCCGGTCGTGCTGGCCTATCAGGAAGTCGCGTCCGACCGTGGCAGCGCGCTGAAACGCGAGGCCGCGATCCGACGTCTCACCCGCATCGAAAAGTTGGTGTTGTGCAGCGCAGGGACGTAACGCTCGCAGTAATAGCGATTCTGGTGGCGACCGGGTGCGTGTTCATGGGGAAATGGCAGCTCAACCGGCTCGCGCAGCGCCGCGCCCGCAACGCTGTGCTCGCGGCGCGCCTGGAGTCGCCGCCGCTTCCCGTACGTCGCGACATCATGGCGATCAGTGCTCGCCAGCGGCGCGTGGTGGCACAGGGGGTCTACGATTTCTCCGCCGAGCGCACCTGGCCCGGACGAAGTTTTCAAGGAACGCCGGGCGTAGCGCTCGTCACTCCGCTCCGGTTGGCCGACGGGTCAGCGGTTCTGGTCGATCGCGGCTGGGTGCCCTCGCCTGACGCGTTTCACGTCGATCACGCGCTCTACCGGGAGCCGGACACGGCGACGGTGACCGGAATTGCGCTGATTCCACCACGCGGCCGTGGCGACGTCGACGTGAAGGGGTTTCTCCCGATCGTCATCCAGCTCGAGTCGCCGGATCCCGCGAGAGGACTGCCGCGACGTTGGCCCGCACCCACGTTCGACGACGGTCCGCACCTGTCCTATGCGATCCAGTGGTTCAGCTTTGCGCTCATCGCGCTGGTGGGGACGGCTGCACTGATTCGTAAAGGTCGTTGAGCAGCTCAGCGCCGCGCTCGATGCGCGCCTCGTCGCGCGCGTGGCGCTTGACGATCCCGGCGATCAACCGCTCGAATCCCGGCGTCTCGTCGCGTCCGAACTTCCCATCCTTCATGTCCACGTCGTGCACCATCTCGGCGATGGCGCGCAGCGCGCCGTCGTGCTCGAGCCCAAAGCGCTGGAGCAGCGTTTCGAACGTGCAGCGATCGCCCTCGTGCGTGTAGTCACCCTCGAACATGTCGAAGCTGACCGCTCCCTCTCGAGCGTCGCCGAACACAAAGCGCGCTTTTGGATCGATGAACCGTTTGATCAGCCAGGCGCTCGCAATGCGATCGACATGCACGTCGGGCCGCGTGATCCAGGTCTGTTTCTTGGGGACCTTCTCGCGTTTTCCGCGGTCGGTCTTGAGAGTCTTCAGCTTGGCCATCGCCGCCTCCGCAGTCTTGCGTCCACCGGATCCAAAATGGTCGAGTGCCGTGATGTCGCGCAGCCGGCGCTCGAGTCGTGCGATTTCGGCCGTCGACTCGACCTGCTCCGCGGCGCGGGTCACCTCCGCGTATGCGGTATCACGCGCGGTCCGGAACAGCGCCTCAATCTGTGGATCGGTGAGGCCATCGACGAATGTCGCCCGGCACACCGACGCCTCTCCGCCGCCGGCCGTGATCTCCTTGCGTAGCCACTGGAAGTCTTCGCTCGTCTGGGCAGTGAAGGGCAGGGCGTAGACCGAATTCTTGATCGCGACGGCGCCAAGGCCCTGCAGCCGCCGCCAGATCTTGACCCGGAAGTAATCGGGCTTTGGCGGAAGCTGATGAATCAGCAACAACCAGCGGCCTTCTTTCACAGCCAGAGATTCCGGATCGACGAGCCAACCGGCGCTCCCCACGGAGCCACATCGGCGCCGAGGGCCCCGGTAATCGGATTGAAGAAATGCTGCGCGGCGACCAGGGCCGTGACGGCGGCGATTTCCGGCTCGCTCAAGTGTTGGCGTGCGCGCATGAGCGGCTCCAACGGCATCCCGCCATGGGCCTCACTGTACCGGGTCACTGCGTCGGTGAACCGTAGCGCCGCTCGCTCGCGATTCGAGAACAGCGCGCTGGTCTCGTATTGCCGCAGCGCGTGCAACGCATCGACCGGCAGTTGTGCCTCGCGCCAGAGATGGCGGCCGCGTTCGACGCACCAGCGGCAATGACTGCGCTCGGCGGCGAGCTGCGATACGAGCATGCGCAGTCGCCCATCGAGCTCGATGCTGCTCATGTGGTAGCGCGCGAGCGCAGCATAGGCCGGCAATACGCGCACGCCGCCGGGAGGGACCGGGACCGAATTGCTGGGAGCAGTGAGTGCGCGCCAAAGCCGAGTTACGAGTGTATCCATAGATGATACAATTGTATCATGATTTGACGCCACTCGGCAAGTCCTCCTCAATTGCTCGCCTGCAGAACTACCGTTTTGGCCTGCATTTAGCTACATTCCCCGACCCCACAAAACGGCAACCAAGGAGCCTACATGGCGGCAGCCCTCCCCCTGAAGCGCCCCGTCAAGGTTGGAGAACTCGTACGGCGCCGGTTGCGCGAGCTGAAGCGCAGCCCGCGCGAGCTGGCGGATGCGGTTCAGGTGTCTGAGATCTACATCTCTGACCTCGTCGCCGGACGGCGGCGTCCCCCGGCCCCGGGCCGGATGGACGTCTACGCGCCGATGACCAAGTTCCTCAAGCTGCACCGGAACGACCTGCCCACGTGCGCCAAGGCGGAGCGGGACGGCGAAACCAAGAGCAAGCGCCGGCCCCATCCCGAGATCCGGCGCCAGTTCCTGGCATTGGCCCTCGATCCTGCCCGGGCCCGCGTGCTCGCGCGGCGCCTCGGCCGCAAGGACGGCGTGATGCTGGAGCGCGTTATCGTCGGCCGGTTGCTCGAGGTTGCCCAGGGGTTCGTCCGCCGCCAGCTCGATGACGACGTGGGTATCCGCATCGCCGCGAGCCGCGACGGCTGCACCTATCTCGAGCATCGCATGAAGTTGATGGAATTCCTCGATGCCACGCCCGAAGGGCTCACGCCCGAGGACGGTGAGGAATTCGTCAGGCCGCGCATCGCCGGTTGGGAGATCGATTTTGATACCCACGCGATGCGGATCGTGCTCCGCTCGCAGGATCCCGCACCGCGCCAGGTCCGTGCACTGAGTATCTAAGAACTGGCAAGGGTGGATTCAGGTAGGGGCGCAGCATGCTGCGCCCCTACTTTTTTACGTCCCTTACCGTCCCTTACCGTCCCTTACCGTCGCATTAGTTTTTACGCCGCTCACGCACGCCGTCGTTCTTTCCATCCGGAGCCTCCATGCTTTCTCTGCTTGTCGCCGTGACGTTGGCGGTTCAGCAACCGCCGCCGGCCCCGCAAGACACCACCAAGCGCGATACCACCAAAGTCAAACTCGATTCGCTGCCGCTGAAGATGGATCGCACGGTGAGCTTCGAAACGTCCGAAGGCACGTGGCTATCGCTCGACGTGTCGCCGGACGGCAAGACGATCGTCTTCGAGCTGCTCGGCGATCTCTACACGATGCCGATCGGTGGCGGCGCGGCGACGCGGATCACCTCCGGTCCGGGCTTCGATTCCCAGCCGCGCTGGTCGCCCGATGGTAAGCGCATCGTCTTCCTCTCCGACCGCAGCGGTGCGGAGAACGTCTGGCTCTGCGACCCGGATGGCTCACGCAGCAAGGCGCTCACGAAAGGCACGAACAACCTCTTCGCGTCGCCGGACTGGACGCCCGACGGCAACTACATCGTCGTGTCCCGGACCAGCGGGGTGTTGGGGAGCGTGTACGAGCTGTGGTTGATTCACAAGGACGGTGGATCGGGCGCGGCCATGCTGCGGGTACAAGCTGGTCCCAATCAGCCGCCCCCGATGAACACGCTGGGCGCCACCTTCGGGAAGGATCCGCGCTACATCTGGGTCTCGCGCCACCGCGGCGGCTTCGGCTACAACCTCCAATATCCGCTGTGGCAGCTCGCTATCTACGACCGCCAGACTGGCCGGCTCTTCACGCAGACAGACATGTACGGAAGCGCGATGCGTCCGGTGCTGTCGTCGGACGGCAAGTGGCTGGTGTACGCGACGCGCTACGACGCTGAAACGGGGCTGCGGCTGCGCGACCTCGCCAGCGGCGACGAGAAGTGGCTGGTCTATCCCGTGACGCGTGACGACCAGGAATCCCGGTTCACACGCGATCTCTATCCCGGATACTCGTTCACCCCGGACAACCAGGCCCTCATCATCTCGTACGGCGGCAAGATTCACCGCGTCGCAGTGCCGTCGGGCCAGGTGGCGGACATTCCGTTTACTGCCAAGGTCGATCAGCAGCTCGGGCCGATGGTGCACCTGCCCATCCGGGTCGACACCGGCAATGTGCTCGTGCGCCAGATCCGCAACGCGTCGCCTTCGCCGGACGGTCGGCGGCTGGCGTTCAGCGCGCTGGACCGGTTGTACGTCATGGATCTGCCCAACGGCACGCCGCGGCGGCTGACGAACGAGGACGTGAAGGAGCAGGTGCCGGCGTGGTCGCCCGATGGGCAGTCGCTCGCGTACGTGACGTGGACCGATCAGGGCGGTACCCTGAACAAGATCAAAGCGACACCAGGCAGCAGGCCCGTGCGCCTGACGACCGACAGTGCCTTCTACGACACACCCGTTTGGTCGCCGGATGGCGCGCGGATCGTGGTGGTGAAGGGACCGCGGGCGCCGCGGACCGAGGAGCATTTCGCGCCCGGGTACGAGGTCGATTGGGTGCCGGCCGCGGGCGGCGCACTCACCAAGATTTCGCCGATCAATGCGTTCGGACGGCCGCATTTCAGTCGCGATCCCAATCGGATCTACATCTACGAGGGCCCGGAAGGCCTCGTCTCGATGCGCTATGACGGAACGGACCGGCGCGCGCACATCCGCGCCACGGGCTACACGTATCCTGGTCCTGGGGCCGAGCCCAACATCGCCGACGAGATCCTGATCAGTCCCGATTCCGATCGCGTCCTGGTCACGATCGACAACTATGTCTACATCGTGACGATGCCCGTGATCGGTGGGCAGACGCCGGCGGTCAGCATCTCGGATCCGTCGTCCGCCGCGTTCCCGGTCAAGCGATTGACGATGACTGGCGGCGAGTTCACCGGCTGGACGAGCGACGGACGACAGGCGTACTGGTCCGCCGGGCGGTCCTTCCTGAAATGGGATCCGGCCGTCGCGGATTCGATGGACAAGATCAAGCAGCGCACCGACTCGATCCGCGCGGACTCCCTGAAGGGCGACGCGTTCAAGGCCCTCGCGGACTCGGTGCAAAAGCGAGTGCGCGCGCGGTCCGACTCGTTGTCCAAGCAGCCGGCCTACGAGCCGCAACGCGTCGACGTCACGATCAACGTCCCGCGGGATACTCCGCGCGGCACCGTGGTGCTACGCGGCGCACGCATCATCACGATGAAGGGCGACGAAGTCATCCAGAATGGCGACGTCGTTGTCAAAGACAACCGGATCGTGTCGGTCGGAGCATCCGGTTCCGCACCGGCGGGGGCGCGCGTCATCGATGTGAGCGGGAAGACGATCATTCCGGGATTCGTCGACGTCCATGCGCACCCGTGGCCGACCTGGGGGATCCACGAGACGCAGGTGTGGAAATATCTGGCCAATCTCGCCTGGGGGGTCACGACCACGCGGGACCCGCAGACCGCGACCACCGACGTGCTGACCTACTCCGATCTCGTCGAGACCGGCGAGATCCTGGGGCCGAGGATCTTCCACACCGGCCCGGGCGTGTTCTGGTCGGAGGACTTCAAGAGTCTCGAGGACACGCGGCTCGCGCTGAAGCGCTACAGCGATTTCTATCGCATCAACACGATCAAGATGTACATGACCGGCAATCGCAAGCAGCGGCAGTGGGTCATCCAGGCGGCGAAAGAACTCGGACTCATGCCGACGATCGAGGGTGGTCTCGACTTCAAGATGAACCTGACCGCCGTGATCGACGGCTACCCGGGGTCCGAACACAGCTATCCGATCATGCCGCTGTACAAGGATGCGGTGCAGTTGATCGCACAGTCGGGCATCACGTACACGCCGACCCTGCTGGTGTCGTACGGCGGTCCGTGGAGCGAGAATTTCTTCTACGAGCGCTACGACATTCACGACAACGCCAAGGTGCGGCGCTTCGTGCCGCACGATGAGATCGATCAGCGCGCCGAGCGCCGTCCCTGGTTCCGTGAGAGCGAATACGTTTTCCCGCGCATCGCGGCATCAGCGAATTCGATTCTGAAGGCCGGCGGCCACATTGGCCTGGGCGGCCACGGTCAGATGGATGGGCTGGGCGATCACTGGGAGCTGTGGGCGATGGCCGCCGGCGGGATGTCGAACCACGACGTGCTCCGCGTGGCCACGATCCACGGCGCGAATGCGATCGGGATGGAGCAGGACCTCGGCTCGCTCGAGCCCGGCAAATTGGCGGACTTGATAGTGCTGGATGGCAATCCGTTGGAAGACATCCATAGCACGAATACGGTTCGCTACGTGATGAAAAATGGACGGCTCTATGAGGGCGAAACGCTGAATGAGGTCTGGCCACGCCAACGGGCACTGCCTCGCATGTGGTGGTGGGGGACGGAGCCGGCTCCGATTGGGGGCGGAACGAAGTAGGCCCTACCAAGACTAGGCCACAGACGCACCGCGGGGATCAGTCCATGGCAACAGGACAACCCGTTGCCTCAAGACTGCTTACCGCGGTGCGTCTGTGGCCTAGTCGTTGCAGGGCCTATGTTTTCGGGCCCTCAATCGTTAGCTTTCCCCTCGCATAGAACCGCGAGCTGGCTCCTTCTGGAAGTCCCGCTCAGGGACTCCGTCGCTGAACACACGCACGGTTTCATCCCCCAGGTTCAAAAACTGAAGCAGCACTGATGTCGGGGTGACATTGGGTCATCTCGCAGTGCGCGTGTGTATCCAAGGAGTAGTATGCCATTTGCAGCACTGGGCCTAGCGCCCGAACTGGTTCGCGCCGTCGCCGATGAAGGCTACGCGCAGCCAACCCCCATCCAGGCCGAAGCGATTCCGCTGGCCCTCGCGGGCCGCGATCTCATCGGCTCCGCCCAAACCGGCACCGGCAAGACGGCCGCGTTCATGTTGCCGATCCTGCAGCGGTTGTCCGCCGGGAAGCGCGGCGTGCTCCGCGCGCTGATCCTCGTACCCACACGCGAGCTTGCGGAGCAGGTTGCCACCAGCATCAAGGCGTATGGGCGGCACACCCATCTCAAGGGGGCCGCGGTGTACGGCGGCGTCGGGATGGAGCCGCAGACCCGCGCGCTGAAGCACGGCGCCGACATCGTCGTCGCCACGCCCGGCCGTTTGCTCGATCACATGGAGCGTGGCCACGTCGATTTCTCCCAGCTGGAGGTCCTCGTCCTGGACGAGGCTGATCGCATGCTGGACATGGGATTCGCGCCCGACGTGAAGCGCATCCTGAGCAAGTTGCCGGAAGAGCGTCAGACGATGCTCTTTTCGGCGACCATATCGCCCGAGGTGGACGCGCTCGCGCGTCGCGCCCTGAACGGACACGCCTCGGTCGAAATCGGCCGGCGCGCGCAAGCCGCCGAGGGCATCGAGCACGTGATCATCGCGGTGGACAAACTGCAGAAGCGCGGCGCGCTGGCCTCGATTCTCAAGGCGAAGCCGGCCGGTCAGACGCTGATTTTCACGCGGACCAAGTACGGCGCCGATAAGCTCGTGACGTTCCTCAAGCGCGAGGACATCGCGGCCAACGCGTTGCACGGCGACAAGGCGCAGAGCCACCGCACCCGGACGCTCGACCAGTTCCGCTCGGGCGCGGCCGAGATTCTGGTCGCGACCGATATCGCCGCGCGCGGCATCGACGTCGACGGGATTCGGATGGTGGTGAACTTCGACGTGCCGCAGGACGCCGAGGTGTACGTCCATCGCGTGGGCCGCACCGCGCGCGCGGGGGCGCGGGGACTCGCGCTGACCCTCATTTCGCCCGACGAATGGCTGCTCATGGCCGACGTCGAGCGGCTGATCGGGCAGAACTTCCCGCGCGAAGTGATTCCGGGATTCGAGCCCTCGGTGTCGCCGCTGCAGCCGCGGCAGGCGATCGCCGAAGCGCCGCGGCCGGAGCGTTCGTTGAGGCCGCGGAGAGGTGGGAAAAAACGACGGTAGGGGATAGTCGTAGGGGCGCAGCATGCTGCGCCCCTACGTTCGTCAACCTGCCGTCAGTCTTTCGCCTTCAGCAGGTTCCCTGAATGTGACAGTTCGCCAGGATCTCGGTGTTCGTGATTGGGAACACCGTTCCTGGTTGCTGCACCGCTTCCGCATTCACCGGCCACTTATCCGCCGGCGCGCCAAAGCGATAGTGATCCGCCAGCCGGCGTCCCTGCAGGAATAGATTCACGCGCCGCTCGTGCTGATACATGGCGAGCGCGCGTGGATGCGCCGCATTGAGTGGATCGTACGGCGTCAGAGCATCCAACGCTCTGATGTTATTGAGGAACGTAGCGGCTCCGGTGGAGTCGTTCTGCGCGAGTCGCGCTTCCGCCAGAATCAAGTACATCTCGCGACTCGAGAGGACCGTGAGCGGCCCGTACTGCACGCCCGTCACGAAATCGTTGATCGTGCGCGTCAATACGGGATCGGGCACGTTGTTAATCGGATCCTGCAGCAGAATGCTGGCCACCCGCTTGTTGTCGGCGGTCGGCACGATGTAGCGATCGCCGAATCGGCTTTCGAGTCGCTGATTCACCTCGAACCCAATGCCCGTGCTGACCGTCTCCGAACTGTAGTTGAACTGGTACTTCCAGTCCGCTGCGGCTCCGGCGAGTGCGGCCGTAGCGTCGGCGACGGCGGCCGGGTCGTTCACGAGGGGACTCGCGAGCGTGGCCGGCGAGAACGGATTGAGTTTCTGCCATACGCCCTTGGCATGCCGCGCTCGGGCGCGCATGGCGGTCAACTGTAGCTCGAGCTCCGCGTCGCCGGTCGCTTGCGCGATGGCGATGCCGCGTGTCGCATAGACGACGGCCGTGTCGTACACCTGGGCCATATTGGCCGGCCCGAGCGGCGCCGCCGCCACCGTGCGATCCGACCCGATCGGAAAATCGTTGAACATGTCGCCGATCATCGTGTACGCGATTGCCCCGTACAGATACGAACGCGCCAACAGGTTTCTGTCCGCGAGTTTGCCGTCGGCATCAAACCCGCCGAGGCGTTTGATCGCCTCGTCGGACAGCCAACGGGACTGCGCCACCTGGGGGAATGCCGCGTCGACAAATTCGTTGGTGATGCCCGTCAGGTAGCCCTTGTCGAGGTCGTCCCAGGCGTCGCGCGAGCCGATCCACGTCAATTCATCGGTCGCTTCGGAATAGGGCGTCAGCACGTTGCCCAATGCCCGCGCGGTGGCTGACAACGCGCCGTTCGCCAGCGCCGCCGCCGCGGCGGGGTTATTCAGGTTGTCCTGATTGACGTTGTTCGGATTCTTGACGTCCAGCAGCGAGCTGCAGCCTGCCGCGACCATGACCAGCGAAACCGCGCGCAGCAGCCTCATCCAGCGTCCCCGACCGCGGGGAGTTGGCGATGTCGAGTTGGTGAACATGGCAGTCGTCTCCTCTCTCGGTGCGGGTTAAAAGCCAAAGCGGACGGCGAACGTAAACCGGCGCGGCAAGGCAAAGCCGAACGCATCGATCGCGTCGCCGAAGTTCTGGTCGATGCCTACCCCGTCCGCGTTGGCAGCGCCGCGCCCAAACACGTTGAGCTCGGGATCGATGCCGCGATACTTCGTCCAGAGCGCCACATTCCGGATCGAGGCCCGGATCGATACGTCCCGCAGGCCGAACCGTTGCTGCGTCCAGCGCATCGGCAGGTTGTAGGCCAGCGACAACTCCCGCCACCGCAGGAAGGCGCCGTTGTCATTCTGATTGAGGCCATCATACGGCGTGAGTGCCCGCAATCTCTCCCATTGCTTGGCGGCATCCAATCTCTGTTGCGGCGTGCTGGCGGGATTCAAGACCGTCGCTTCCACCTGAGCCGCGGCCCGAGTGTTCCGGCCGATACCCGCGTTCGCCTGCCGGAATCCATCGGTCAGATTCGTGATGGTATAGTTGCCGAACTTGTACTCGAACACCGTGCCCAGCTCGAACGCTCGGAGAAACGTCACGTTCGTCCCGAAGGACCCCTGCCAGTCCGGGTAGGACTTTCCGAGATAGTGATCCAGGAAGTCGCCGTCACCGTCCTCGTCGACCCGCACCGGCAGCAGGCTACTGAGCGACGTGAGGTTGCAGGGATTGGATCCGCCGAGCGGTGTCAAACACGCCAGCATATCGGCGTCCGTGTCGAAGTTGCCGTCACCGTTCAAGTCGTAGGGATTCTGGCCCGCCGCCAGGCACGCATACGAAGCGCCCGCAGGGCGCTGGCTACACGGCTGCACCAACTTTGCGCCGAACAGCGAATTCACTGGGTATCCTTCGATCACGAAGTTGCGATAGCGCGGATAGCTGCCGCCGACTTTGAGCGGCGGAGCGCCCCCCAGATCGGTCACAAAGGTCCAAGCCCAGGCCGCGTTCGCGAACAGATTGACCGACAACCCGGGACGGTTGAACAGCAGCGCTCTCGCCGACAGCTCCCACCCGCCGCCTTTGAGCTCGCCGATGTTGTCGAGTTGGAGATTGATGAACCCCCCCGACACCGCGAACTGACGCGCATAGAGCGCGTCCGAGGTCGTCCGCCGATAGTACGTCGCCTCGATGCCGAGGCGATCGTTCATCAATCCGATTTCCATCCCAACTTCCCGCTCGGTGCTGATTTCGGGTTTGAGGTTAGGGTTGCCAAGGTTGTCCGGCTGCAGGCCCGGTCCGAGCTCCGACGACAGCGACGAGAAAGTCGTGAATTTGTCGAAGGCGCCCGGTTGTAATCCGGACTGGCCGACTGCGGCGCGGAGACGCAGCGTCGAGACGTGCTGCATGAAGCCGGAGCGGGGCCAGTTGCGTAACGCGGTCGGGAGGAAAGACAGGCCAGCCTTCGGATACAGGACGCCCCGGGACGTCCGACCAAACGCGCTGTTGCGATCGTACCGCGCCCCGACGGTGACGAACGCGAATTCCTTAAAGCCCACCTGCTCCTGCGCAAAACCGCCGGCGTTCACGGTCTCGAGGATCCGTTCGTAGACGCCCTTGAACTGGCCGGCGCTCGTGACCTCGAGCCCCGGTCCGGGGAAGACCTCTCCGCCGATGCCTTCGTCGTCGAGATGCGCAATAAAGCCCTGGCCGCCCGCGACGAGTGTCGACTGAAAGTCCGGACCGAACCGATGGTTCCAGGTGCCCTTCAGCTCTCCGGTAATCTCCCGACGCGTCCGGTTGTCGAGGAACTTGAAACCTTCCGGATCAAATCCGGCGACGCCGTCGACATTGTGGCCGAACGGAGCGAAGTCCGTGCTGATCTGGTTCACCATGTCCACGCCGAACGTCGCTTCGATGTTGACCGGCGACACGGGCTGATAGCCGACGTTGACGCTGCCGGTGAAATGCTTCGTGTTCTGCCCGTACGTCTCCTGCATCGTCTCCCGCAACGTGTTGAATGCGGGCGACCCGTATGGATTCCCCGGAGCGAGCGCGGCGTTCGCCACGCCGCCGATACGGCAATTTCCGTTTCCCGTGATGTCCGCGTCGGAAACGCAGGAGGCCGTTTCCGGCTTGCCAAAAATCGCCGTCGAAATGGTGCCGAAGATATTGTTGTTATTCCCCGGCGTCTCGTGGCGCGCGTCCACGTACTGGGTATTGACCCGGATCCGCACGTTGCTCGAGGGCACCATCACGATCGATGCGGAGCCTTGCACTTTTCTGTCCAGGTCGCTCGCGGGACCCAGCTGGCTGTTGCCAAAGGGTCCATTTTCGCGCTGAAAGCGACCGTTGACGAAGTAGGTGACTGCGTTGGTTCCGCCGCTCACTGAAGCGGAGTACGTGCTGTGGTAGCCCGTCTCGAAGAGGGCGGGGATGAATTGCCGCTCGAACACCTGATACGGCTGGAGTGCCGAGGAGTCACGGTAGTAGAACCATCCCAAGTACTGCGCTTGTGCCGCACTGCGCGCAAACCCGGCGTTTGGCTTGTAGCGGCCTGCGGGGTAATTGGAGACTCCTTGCTCCGTAATGAAATCAAAGCGCGGCGCTCCCTGCGACCCCGTTTTTGTAAAGACCTGAATCACACCGGCGGACGCCTCGGTCCCGTACAGCGTCGTTGCCGCGGCGCCCTTCAAGATCTCGATCCGCTCGATCGCATCGGGATTCACGTCGTCCAGCCGCGACGGCGTGCCGCCGCCGCCCGTGCCGATGTAGTCCCCGAAACCGCCGCTGCGGTCGACGCGCACCCCGTCGATGTACACGATCGGCTCGTTCGGCTGTGACAGGCTTGCTGTACCGCGGATGCGGATACGCGCCCCTTCTCCAGTGAGGCCACCGGACGGAAGCACGGACACCCCCGGGGAGCGCGCGGCGAGCACCTCGGAGAAGTTGGCGACCGGCGCATTCTGCAGTTCCCTGGCGTCGATCGTTGCGACCGTGTTGCCGAGCTTGCCCCGCTCTGTTTGGGTGCCGGCCCCGGTGACGACGATCGCATCGAGTGAGATGGCTGCCTGGCCGAGCTCGAAGTTCACGGTGTCGGTTTGCCCGGCAGTGATGGTGATGTGCCGGCCGACACTGCCATAGCCCACACGTCTGGCCCGGATTTCGAATTCCCCGGGCTGCAAGTGCAGCTCGAACTGTCCGGTGGCATTGGTCAAGGTGCCGAGGTCCGTGCCCGGGACGTACACCTGCACGCCATCCAGTGCACGTCGCGTCGTGACGTCGATGACCTGCCCGCGAACACTTCCGGTGACCTGCGCGAGCGCGAGCTGCGGTGCTGCCGCCAACGTACACACGAATACCACCACGCCCAGCACGTGGGCGTAGTTCCACCTACGAAGCGGAGAGTTCATCTCCACCTCCTGTGAGAGGAAGCAACGGAATGCCAACGCGCATATGCGCGCTTCGTCCCCATCCTTCTGGAAACGAGCCGTGGCCGATCGAGGACGGCGGGACCCGATCGACGGTGAGAGTTACCGGGCGAGTGTGCACCGCGTCGCAGGCGCTGTCAAGAAGAGCTAGATTGCCACCGTGAGCCGTCGCTGCGCGGTCCTGCTCGCACTGCCCCTCGGCGCGGCATGCGGCATGAACGAGTCGTTTGACCCACCGGCCGTCGATTCGCCCTTCAGTGCGATAGCCGCCGGCGCGCTCCACAGCTGTGCCGTCACTGTCACCGCCCGCGTCTATTGTTGGGGCTGGAATCGTGATGGGGAGCTGGGCGAGGGTTCGCGCACCGACCGCCACCTCCCGGTGCGCGCCCTGGGAGTCGTTGGCTTCGGATCCGTAAGTGCTGGCGCTGGGCATACCTGCGCAGTCGCTGCCACGGGGCAGCCGTTTTGTTGGGGCTTCAATCTCAGCGGCCAGCTCGGCGATAGCAGCTTCTCCGGGCAGCCCACGCCGGTGGCGGTGGCCGGAGCTTTGACGCTCATGACCCTCGATGCTGGGGGCGCCTTTACCTGCGGCATCGCGAGCGACAGCGCGCCTTGGTGCTGGGGTTGGGGAGCACATGGGCAACTGGGTGACGGGGCACGAACCGATCGGAGGTCGCCCGTAGCCGTGCTCGGAGGAGCAAAGCTGACTGCGCTGAGCGCCGGCATTCAGCACGCCTGTGCGATAGCGGCCGACAGCACCGCCTGGTGTTGGGGTGCCAACGACCTCGGGCAACTGGGCGACGGGTCAACAACCGATACCACGCAGCCCGCGCCGGTCACCGGCGCCCGGAAATTCATTGCGGTGACTGCGGGCTATAGTCACACCTGCGCTCTGGAGTCGGCTGGTGACATCTACTGTTGGGGCGACAACTCGCTCGGACAGCTCGGCGACACACTGGTCGCCCAGGCGTCCACTCCCCGCCTCGTCGTGGGTGGTCTGACGTTCCTCTCAGTCAGCGCCGGCGCCGCGCACACGTGCGGCGTGACCGCGGCTGGCTCGGCGTATTGCTGGGGTTCGGACGCCAGCGGCCAACTCGGCAGCCCGGCGGTTTCTCTTTGTACCTCCGCGGCTGGCTCACAACCGTGCACGCGCAAACCGACCTTGGTGGTCGGCGGGTTGAGCTTCCAATCCGTGAGCGGCGGTACCCAACACAGTTGCGGCCTCACGAGCGGCGCGGGCAACGCGATCGCGTATTGTTGGGGATTGAACGACCACGGTCAGCTCGGTGACGGCACCAACAGGAATAGCACGAGTCCCGTTCGGGTAGGAAAGCAGGAGGGAACATGACCATCTTGTGGCGGTCGCGCCGATTGCTGCCGGCGCTCGTTTTGGTACTGGGCGGCTGCTACAGCTACGTCGGGATCGGCTCGCGTGTGCCGGACACAAGCAGCGAGTTGCAGCTCGAGCTCGCCCCGGCCCGCGACGTGACTCTGCAAGACGTGACCGTCCATGGGATCACCGGGATACAGGGACGAGCCCTGACGTCCGATGCGGAATCGCTGGGCGTTGCGGTGCTGCGGCTGTGGGGGCTGGAAGGACGAAGCTACGACGCGACCGGAATCGGCGTGCGCGTGCCCCGAAGCGACATCACGACGCTGCGCATCAAGCGGCTGTCCCCGGCGAAGAGCACCATCGCCGTGGTCGTCAGCACCGCCGGGGTCGTTGCGGCCGTCCTCGGCATTCGGCAAATCGTGGGATCGGGCGGCGGCGGTCGCCCGAAGCCTATGCCCTAGTCTTTCGTTTTCAGCGTTCGTATAAAATTGGCGACCGGCGTCGCGGCCAGCGTCATCAGGCGAATGCTGCCCCGCGATCCCAGCTCCACCGAGACTCGCGCGATCGTCTCGTTGTCGGGACAATCGACGATGCTCACGAAATCATAGGGGCCGAGCACGGCGTATTGCGCCGTCACCTTGGCCCCGAACTTCTCGATCTCCTTGTTCACTTCCTGGAGCCGCTTCGGGTTCGCCTTGAGCGACTTCGCGCCCTCGTCCGTCAGGTTGGACAGCAAAACGTAAGTGGGCATGGGCCTCAGCTCCGTTTCTCGATGGGCACGTAATCCCGCGTGGGGGGGCCGATGTACAACTGGCGCGGGCGGGCGATTTTTTGCTCCTTGTCGAGCAGCATCTCCTGCCACTGCGCCAGCCACCCCGGCGTTCGCCCGATGGCGAACAATACGGGGAAGATGTCCACCGGGAACTTCATCGCTTCGTAGATGATGCCCGAGTAAAAGTCGACGTTGGGATACAACTTGCGCGACACGAAGTACTCCTCCTGCAGCGCGATCCGCTCCAGCTCCAGCGCGATGTCGATGAGCGGGTTCTTGCCGGTCACGTCGAAGACCTGCTCGGCGATCTGCTTGATGATCTTGGCTCGGGGGTCGAAGTTCTTGTACACCCGATGGCCAAATCCCATCAGGCGCATCTCCCCCTTCTTGACGCGCTGGATATAGGCCGGGATCGCGTCGATCGAGCCGATCTCGCGCAGCATCCGCAGCACTTCCTCGTTGGCGCCTCCGTGCAATGGCCCATACAGCGCCGCGGCCGCTGCCGCCATGCACGAATAGGGGTCGGGGTGCGATGAGCCGACGCCGCGCATGGCGCTGGTCGAGCAGTTCTGCTCGTGATCGGCGTGCAGGATGAACAGGACGTCCAGGGCCCGCTCGAGCACGGGGTGGGGCGTGTACTTCACCTCCGTGGTCTTGAACATCATGTTCAGAAAATTGCCGGTGTAACTCAGATCGTTGTCGGGATACGCATACGGCATTCCCACCGAGTGCCGGTGCGCGAAGGCGGCCAGCGTCGGCGTCTTCGCGATGAGACGCACGGTCTGATTGTTGCGCGACTGCTCCTCGAAGATCCGCTTTGCCTCAGGATAGAACGTCGACAACGCCGCCACCGCGCTCACGAACATCCCCATCGGGTGGGCGTCGTGATGAAAGCCGTCGATGAACTTCTTGATGTTTTCGTGGATGATCGTGTGGTGCGTCACCTGAAAGACCCACGCGTCGAGCTCCGCCGCCGTCGGCAGCTCGCCATGGAGCAGCAGGTACGCGGTCTCGAGAAACGTGCTCTTCTCGGCAAGCTGCTCGATCGGGTAGCCGCGGTAGCGGAGGATGCCCTTGTCGCCGTCGATGAACGTGATCGCGCTACGGCACGCCGCCGTGTTCATGAACGCGGGGTCGTACGACATCAGCCCGAAGTCGTCGTCCGAGGCCTTGATCTGACGTAGGTCGGCCGCCCGGACAGTTCCGTCCTGAATCGGCAGCTCGTAGCTCTTGCCGGTGCGGTTATCGACGACGGTGAGCGTGTCCTTCGGCACTGCCCGAGTCCTGGATGCGGGAGCCGAAAAGATAACCGGGTATCGGGTATCGGGTATCGGTATCAGGAAACCCCGATAGCCGATAGCCGATCCCCTTCTTATCTTGCCCATCATGGCTCAGCCCCGTCCCAGCCTCTATCCCACACGCTCCAGCGCCGGCGCCGTGCTCGGGCAACAGCTGGCCAGTCGCGGCTATCAGTCGTGCATACTGCTGGGCATCACGCCGGAGGGCGTCGAGATCGCGGCCCACGCGGCCAAGGCGATGGGCGCGCAGTTCGACGTGATCGTGGCGTCGTTCATCAAGCTTGGCGCGAATCTCGCGCCCATCGGCGCCATGGCGGAGTCCGCGCCGGCGGAGATGGATCCCGACTTCCTGCCCGGCATGAATCTCCTGGAAAAGCTGCAGGCGGCGATCGACGAATCACGCGCACGCGTGAAACAGGATCTCGTGCTGTACCGGACGCAGCGTCCCGTGAAGAAGCTGGAGGGCCGCACGGCGGTGATCGTGGAGGGGCAGATCGTCTATCCGTGGAAAGTGCTGGCCGCCGCAAAGGCCGCCGAGGGGTTGGGGGCGCGCGAAGTCGTCATCGCGGCGCCGGTCGGGACGCAAGCCGCGACCGACCGGATCCGGGCGCGTACGTATGCGCTGGTCTGTCCGAGTGTGACGATGGAAGCGGAAGGGCATCCGTCGCCGTACGGCGACGCGGGCGCTGATGCTCCTGAACGGTTGAAGAGCATCATGATTGCGCACCAGGCCGCCTAGCGGCGGATGGGCGGATCGGCGGATCGCCGGATGGTTGACTGCACCGCTTTGTAAAGTCCCATCGTTACTTTTCCAGCTCGTGAGCATGCCTCGCTAATTTCCTGCCCCTGCTTCGTATCGATGTATGAGAGATCCTTGGCGAGACGAATCGCCACGGACAGCTCGGAAAGCGACCCAAGGCTCATATCGAGAAACCGTCGAAACTCCGCGCGTCCACGCTTAGCAGCCCCCTCAGCAATGTTTGCGGCCGTGGAAAAGGCTGCCCGACGCATTTGCGATACGAGACCGAATCGTTCGTGGCTTGGGAACTGAGCTGTGATTCGATAGGTGGCTAGTGATAATGCATAGCATGCGTGCCACGCATCGAAGCGCTCGTAGGGCATCATGGAGGAATGGTACCGAAGAAGACTACGAGGGATGAATCAAAACCGCGTGGTTAGGATCTAAATAATGCGAAGCGATCCGCCCATCCGGCGATCCGCCAATCCGACCTACTCAGGCAACTCTACGATGTCCCGTTCCAGCCAGCGATGCTCCCCGGCCAGAATCTCCTGCGCGAACTTGTAGGTCGGTACATCCTCGTTTCGCCGTAGCCCGTTGAACTTCGAACGCACCCGACGCCGCGCTTGCCGGCAGAACAGATCGGCGAGCTTCACGGCCCGCGCGCCCGTCGCTCGGTCATGCGTATACAGCTGCTGCGCGCGGGAGCACGTGGCCGCCATCGCGAACAGCTCGCCGGCCACGTCGACCAGCCGGAACAGCACCGACTGGCGCAGCTCGAGCTTCGGCCCGAACCGAACCATCGAATGGAATACGCTGCGCGCCAGCCGGCGGCAGCTGCGCTCGACGAAGCGCACGTGCTTCGCGAGCTTCCCGAACTCGCCGTAGCGTGGCCACAGGCTCCATCCCAGCCAGCGTGACGGATACCACCACCCGTAGAACCCCGCGGAGCGGGCGAGGCCGGCCAAGCGCTCTCGCACGGTTTTTCCAGGCATGACGACGTCGCCGGCGACCTGGAGATGCTTGTCCACCGCTTCACGCGCGATGAACAGGTGCATGATTTCCGACGACCCCTCGAAGATCAGATTGATCCGGAAGTCGCGCATGATGCGCTCGATCGGTATCGGCGCCTCGCCGCGCGCGCGCAGCGAGTCGGCCGTCTCGTAGCCGCGGCCCCCGCGGATCTGCACCGTGTCGTCGATGATGCGCCAGCCCGCTTCGGAATTGTAGAGCTTGGCGATCGCCGCCTCGAGCCGGATGTCGTAACCGCCGCGCTCCGCCATCGCGCCGCACAGCTCCGCGACCGCCTCCATCGCGAGCGTGTTCGCCGCCATCGTACCGATCTTCTGCGCGATGGCGTCGTGCTGCCCGATGGGCCGGCCCCACTGGACGCGCTCCGCGGCCCAGCGGCGGGAGACCTCGAGGCAGCGCTTGCCGGCGGCGACCGCCGAAATGGGAAGCGTCAAGCGGCCGGTGTTGAGCGTCACGAGCGCAAGCTTCAATCCCTTGCCCTCGCCCCACAGCACATTTTCCTGTGGCACGCGCACGTTCGTGAAGCGGATCACGCCGTTGTACAGCGCTTTCAAACCCATGAAGTGAGACCGGTGCACGACTTCGACACCCGGCCAGTCCGTCTCGACGATGAAGGCCGTGATCTGCTTTTTCTCTTTGCCGTTGACCATCTTCGACGGCGTCCGCGCCATCACGACGAGCAGCTCGGCCTTGGTGCCGTTCGTGCACCACAGCTTCTCGCCGTTCAGGATCCAGACATCGTCGTCGAGGATCGCGGTGGTTTCCATCGCCGCGGGATCGGACCCGACGCCATGCTCGGTGAGCGCGAACGCCGAGATCGCGCCTGCAGCGAGACGGGGGAAGTATTTCTTTTTCTGCGCTTCCGTGCCGAACATCTTGAGCGGCTGTGGCACGCCGATGGACTGATGCGCCGAGAGCAACGCCGTGAGCGAGCCGTCCACCGACGACACGAGCTCGATCGCCTTCATGTACGAGAGCTGCGAGAGGCCGAGGCCGCCGTACTCGCGCGGGATCTTGATGCCGAATGCCCCCAGCTTCCGTAACCCGTCGATGACGGTCTCCGGAATCTCGCCCTCACGATCGATGCGATCCGAGTCGACCTCTTCACGCAGGAAGCGCTCGAGTTTGTCGAGGAACGGTTTGGCGCGAGCGACTTCGTCCGGATTCTGCACGGGGTACGGGTGAATCAGGTCCATCCGCAGCTTGCCGAGGAACAGGTCGCGCACGAAACTCGGCGCGGCCCATTCCTGTTCGCGTGCCGCCTCGGCGACTTCACGCGCCTCATCGGCGCTGACTTTCCGTTGTTTGGGCTCGGCGAGGGTAGCCATGCTCTTGTAATGTAATATCTTCTCATTCTGTTCAGCCCGCCGTCAGCCTTTTTGAGGAGATCTCCATGTCCCGTATAGCCTTTGTCGCCCTGGCTCTGGGGCTCGCTACGGCGTTGCCCGCGCCGGGAACCGCTCAGCGTCCGTCTCGGACCGCCACACGGGCGCGCCCCCAGCGGGCCGCGAGCGCGTCCGCACCCGCGCCCATCACCATCCCGTATCAGCGTTTCGTGCTGAAAAACGGTCTGACGCTGCTGGTCCACGAGGACCACAAGGCGCCGATCGTCGCCGTCAACATCTGGTACCACGTGGGGTCCAAGAATGAGCGGCCGGGCCGCACCGGGTTCGCGCACCTGTTCGAGCACCTGATGTTCAACGGCAGCGAGCACTTCAACGACGACTACTTCCAGCCGTTCGAGCGCATCGGCGCGACTGATCAGAACGGCACCACCAACAACGATCGCACCAATTATTTCGAGAACGTGCCCACCACCGCGCTGGACGTGGCGCTGTGGATGGAATCGGACCGCATGGGACATCTGCTCGGCGCCATCGACACGTTGAAGCTCAACGAGCAGCGCGGCGTCGTGCAGAACGAAAAGCGACAGGGCGAGAATCAGCCCTACGGCAAGGTCAACATGCTGATGACCGAGGGCACCTATCCGGCCGGCCATCCCTATTCGTGGTCGGTGATCGGGTCGATGGAGGATCTCGACGCCGCGAAGCTCGATGACGTGAAGGAGTGGTTCCGGACCTACTACGGTCCCAACAACGCGGTGATCGTGCTGGCCGGCGACATCACGGCCGAAATCGCACGCCAGAAAGTGGAGCGGTCCTTCGGCGACATTCCCGCGACCCCGCCGATCGCGAAGCAGGACGTGTGGATCTCGCGGCGGACCGGCTCGCACCGCGAGGTCATGCAGGACCGCGTCCCGCAGGGGCGCATCTACAAGGAATGGAATATCCCGCAGTTCGGGTCTGGGGACGGCGACTACCTCGACCTGGTGACCGACGTGCTCGCGGCGGGGAAGACGTCACGGCTCTACAAGCGGCTCGTCTATGACGAGCAGGTCGCCACCGATGTGGTCGCGTACGTCGATCTCCGCGAGATCGGCGGGCAGCTCGTGATTCGGGCGACGGCAAAACCGGGCGGCGACCTCGCCCGCGTCGAGCGCGCCATCGACGAAGAGCTGGCGCGGTTCATCAAGTCGGGCCCGACAGCCAGCGAGCTGCGCCGCGTCAAGACGCAGTCGCGCGCCAATTTCATCCGCGGCATCGAGCGGATCGGCGGCTTCGGCGGGAAATCGGACGTGCTGGCGGTGAACGAGGTGTACGCCGGCAGCGCCGACCACTACCAGGTGACGCGGCAGCGCATCGCCGCGGCGACCGCCGCCAACCTCCAGTCGGCCGCGGCGCGCTGGCTCACCGACGGCGACTGGACGCTCGAGGTGCATCCGTATCCCACGTTCGAGGCTGCGGCGAACGGCGCCGACCGGACCAAGCTGCCTGACGTCGGAACGCCGCCCGACGCGCGCTTCCCGGCGATCGCGCGCGCGACGCTGCCGAACGGCCTCAAGATCGTGCTCGCCGAGCGGCACTCGATTCCGCAAGTGAACCTGACGCTGCTCGTGGATGCCGGCTACGCGGCGGATCAATTCGCGGCGCCGGGCACGGCGAGTCTCGCGCTCGACATGCTGGACGAAGGGACGACGCGGCGCACCGCGCTGCAGATCAGCGACACGCTGTCGCAGCTGGGCGCGAACCTCGGCACCGGCTCGCAGCTCGACGTCTCCAGTGTGCAGTTGTCGACGCTCAAGGAAAACCTCGACCCGTCGCTCGATATCTTCGCCGACGTGGTCCTCAATCCGTCGTTCCCGCAGGCCGACTTCCAGCGCCAGCAACGCCAGCGCCTGGCGCGCATCCAGCGCGAGAAGGTGCAGCCGGTGCAGATGGCGCTGCGCGTCTTCCCGCAGCTGCTCTACGGGGCCAATCACGCGTACGGCAACCCGCTGACGGGTTCGGGCACGGAAGCGTCGGTGTCGGGCATGACGCGCGACGATCTCGTGCGCTTCCACCGCACCTGGTTCAAGCCGAATCACGCCACGCTGGTGATCGTCGGCGATGTTTCGATGGCGGAGATTCAGCCGAAGCTCACGCGCTTGTTCAGCCGCTGGCAGGGGGGCGACGTGCCGCAGAAGAACGTCAGCACCGTCGCCGATCAGCCGCGGCCGCTCGTCTATATCCTCGACCGTCCCGGGGCGGAGCAGTCGATCATTTTCGCCGCCGATTTGGCGCCGCCCAAAGCCAATCCGCGCGAGTACGCCATCGAGGCGATGACGTCCCTGCTCGGCGGCCAGTTCACGTCGCGGATCAACATGAACCTGCGCGAGGGGAAACACTGGTCGTACGGCGCGTTCACGTTGGTCTGGGACGCGCGCGGCCAGCGGCCGTTCATCGCGTACGCCCCGGTGCAAACCGATAAGACGAAGGAGTCGATGATCGAGGTCGATCGGGAGCTGCGGGGGATTCTCGGACCGCGCCCGGTCACTGCCGACGAGCTCGCGAAGGCGCAGGCGAACCTGACGCTCACGTTGCCCGGCAACTGGGAAACGATGGACGCCGTGCAGGGTTCGCTCGAGCAGCTCGTGACGTTTGGCCTGGACGATCACTACTACGAGACGTATGCGCAGCGCGTGCGGGCGTTGACGATTCCCGACGCGGCGGGCGCGGCGCAGGAGGCGATCCGTCCCGATCACCTGGTATGGGTGGTCGTGGGCGATCGGGCCAAGATCGAGGCCGGGATCCGCGAGCTGAACTTCGGCGAGATCCGTTTCTTGGACGCCGACGGCAAGCCGCTCGCGTCGCGGGAGTAAACGGAGGACCTACTGTCAGGGATGCGGGACGGGAGTAACTTCTCCCGTCCCGCTTTCTTTTGGAGCCATTGTGCGCGCGCTTAGACTGGGTGTCCTCTGTATCCTCGCGACCGCTGCCACGCTGTCCGGGCAAACTCCGCCACAGCAGGTGCTCGTCAAAGCCGGCCGTCTCGTCGATGGCCGCTCGCAGCAGGTCCAGACCAACGTCGGCATCTTGATCGAAGGTGCGCGCATCAAGGCGGTGGGCCCGCTCGCGCAGATCCAGGGACAGGCCGCCGGCGCACGCGTCATCGATCTGAGCCAGATGACGGTGCTGCCGGGATTGATCGACGCGCACACCCACCTCCTGCTGCAGGGCGACATCACATCGCAGGAGTACGAAGACCAGCTGCTCAAGCAATCGACGCCTTATCGCGCCATCCTCGCCGCGCGCAACGCGCGGATTGCGCTGGAGCACGGCTTCACGGCGATTCGGGATCTCGAAACCGAAGGCGCGATGTATGCTGACGTGGATGTAAAGCTCGCGATCAACAACGGCGAGATTCCGGGGCCGCGCGTCTTTGCCTCAACCCGCGCGATGGCGCCGACCGGGATGTATCCGATCATGACGGCGAACTGGGAGCTCGAGCTGCCGCACGGCGTCCAGCCGGTCGACGGCGTCGACAACGCACGGCTCGCGGTGCGCCAGCAGGTGCAGCACGGCGCCGACTGGATCAAGTATTACAGCGACCGCCGCTACTACTTCACGCCCGACAGCGTCCTGCACAGCTGGGTCAACTTCACCGACGCCGAAGCGAAAGCGATTGTGGACGAGACGCATCGCCTCGGGCGCTTCGCGGCGGCGCACGCGATCGGCTCCGACGGCATCGCCGCGGCGCTCCGCGCGGGCGTCAATTCGATCGAACACGGCGACGGTCTCACGGACTCGCTGATGGACGTCATGGTGCGCAACAACGTGTACTGGGTGCCCACCGTGACGGTCGGTGTGCACGTCCTGCCGCGCGGCGGCGTATGGCCCGCCCTCGTCAATCTCGAGCGGCGCGCCTTCGGCCGCGCGCTGCGGCGGGGCGTAAAGATCGCTCTGGGCACGGACGTCGGCGGCTTTCCGTGGACCGAGCTCAATCAGGCGAAGGAATTCGAGTACTACGTGCAGTACGGGATGACGCCGATGCAAGCGATTCAGTCGGGAACATCGGTGGCCGCGGCCTTACTCGGTCAGGAGCAAAACCTCGGCGCGATCGCTCCCGGACTATACGCTGACATCATCGCTGTATCGGGCGATCCCACACGCGATATCACGGAACTGCAACGAGTAAAGTTCGTTATGAAGGGCGGCGCCGTGTACCTTTCCCAATAGTGAGAATCACTCTCGCCTGGCTGCTCGGGCTCCTCCTGAGCTTCGGCGCCGCCGGTGCCTCACAGGGACAGCTGTCCCCGTCCGGCACCGGCGGCGTTGCTGCGCTGGCGAGCACCCTGCGCCAGCTCGGCAGCAACAAGCGCGTGTTGATGATCGGCGCGCATCCCGACGACGAGGACACCCAGCTCCTGGTCCTGCTATCCCGCGGGATGGGCGCGCAGGCCGCCTACCTCTCGCTGACGCGTGGGGAAGGCGGCCAGAACTTGATCGGCCCCGAGCTTGGTCCCGAGCTCGGCATCATCCGAACCGAAGAGTTGCTCGCCGCCCGCGAGCTGGACGGCGCCCGCCAGTTCTTCACGCGCGCGTACGATTTCGGCTTTTCCAAGTCGGTCGAGGAGACGTTCCGCTTCTGGCCGCGCGACTCGATCCTCAAAGACGTGGTCGACATCATCCGGCGGTTCCGGCCGCAAGTCATCATCGCGGTCTTCTCGGGAACGCCGGCCGACGGCCATGGTCACCACCAGGTTTCGGCGATCCTCGCGCGGCAGGCGTTCGACCTGCTGCGCGATTCTACATGGGGGCCGCAGAAGTTCTACCGCTCAACCCGCGGCGATCCCACGGCCACCACGCTGACCCTCCCGGTCGGCACCCTCGATCCCATCCTCGGGCAATCGTATTTCCAGGTCGCGATGGCGAGCCGCAGCCGTCATCGGTCCCAGGACATGGGCCAGTTGCAACGCCCCGGTCCGGCGACGTCCGGCGTCGCACTGCTGGCGACGAGAACAGGAACTGGGGGTGCCGAGACCTCCATGTTCGCGGGCGTGGATACCGTAGTTCGCGTTGCGGGTTACGCAGCGCTCATCGACTCCGCGCGTGCGGCGCTGACGCCGTGGCGTCCGTCCACCGCGCTTCCTTATCTGGTCCGGGCGCTGCGGTTGGTCGGGACCGCCGACACCGTGCAGCGCGCGTTACTCGAGCGTGCGATTGCGACTTCCGCGGGCGTGACCATCGACGGAACGGCGGATGACGGGATCGTCACGCCGGGCGAGCGCCTGCAGATCGAAGTGACCGTCTGGAATACCGGCGACAGCACGGTGCGCGTGGACAGCATTGCGGTTCCCGCTCCCGCGGGATGGAGTCTCGAGCGCCTGGAGCTCGGGACGCCGACCGTCGCACCCGGCACGTTGCTCACGCGCCGTTTCGTGCTGACGGTCGCGAAGGATGCCGAGCGTACGCAGCCGTATTTCCTGCGACGGCCGCGCACCAATCGCGGCGGTCTGTACGACTGGTCGACGGCATCGCCGGATGTGCGCGGCCTGCCGTTCGAGCCGGCGCCCGTCACGGCGCGCGTGCGCCTGTTCATCGGTGGCGAGCCGGTGGCGCTGACGCGCGAAGTCGTCTATCGCTACCGCGACCAGGCGATCGGCGAGGTCCGGCGTCCGCTCTTTGTCACTCGGGACGTCGACGTCGCGATCGCGCCCGATGAGCTGCTCTGGCCCGTCGACGGGGGATCGCACGAGCCGCGGCACTTCACCGTCACGGTGACCAATCGCGCGCGCGGGCCGGCATCCGTCCGCACCGCCGTTACCCCGCCCGCCGGGTGGCCACCGGTCCCGCCTGAGAGTCTCGCGTTCACGCGTGAAGACGAGACGAAAAGCGTCCTGGTGATGGTCGCGCCGCCGACGGCGGACAGCATCAAGCCGGGCGCCTACGATCTCCGTGCCGGGTCCGGTTGGCTGGAAATCATCGACTATCCGCACATCCGGCCCCGCGCGCTGACGAGGCCCTCGGTCGCGCAGATCCGCGCGGCGCGAGTCGCGTTGCCGGGATTGTCGCACGTCGGCTACGTGCGCGGCGCCGCCGACCGCGTTCCCGAGGCGCTGCTGGCCGTCGGCGTGCCGGTCGAGCTCATCGGCGCCGATTCGCTCGCGCGCGGCGACCTGTCGCGCTACGACGCCATCGTGATCGGCAGCCGCGCCTACGAAACCGAACCGGCGCTCGTCGCGAACAATGGACGACTGCTCGACTACGGGAAGAACGGCGGTCTCGTGATCGTTCAGTACCAGCAATATCCGTTCGTCGACGGCGGATTCGCGCCGTATCCGCTGACTATCGCGCGTCCCCACGACCGCGTGACGGACGAAAACGCCCCGATGACCGAGCTCGATCCCACCCACGCCGTCTTTCACTATCCCAATACCATCGGCGACGGTGACTGGCGGGGCTGGGTTCAGGAACGGGGCCTCTATTTCTCGCACACGTGGGACACGACCTATGTGCCGGTGATCGAGACTCACGATCCTCCCCCCAATCCACCGGCGGAGTTGAAGGGTGGCCTGCTGATCGCGCCGCTCGGCCGAGGGACCTATGTCTACACGGGATTGAGCTTCTTCCGGCAGCTCCCGGCGGGCGTGCCGGGAGCGTATCGGTTGTTCATGAATCTGCTCGGACTGAAGCGAAGCGATGTCCCGTAGCGCAGTCGCGTTGCTGATCCTGGTCGCTGCGTGTTCACGCGACTCGCGCACACCCCTCGTCGTTTACTCGCCACACGGCCGCGACTTGTTGACGCTGTTCGAGCACCGCTTCGAAACTCTCCATCCCGACATCGATGTGCGCTGGTTGGACATGGGCTCGCAGGACGTCTACGACCGTCTGCGCTCGGAGCGCGCCAATCCGCAAGCGGACGTGTGGTTCGGCGGCCCGTCGCTGGTCCTCGCCCAGGCCGCGCGCGACTCGCTGCTCGACTGCCGGCGCCCGGTGTGGGCCGATGCCATCGCACCGCGCGGGCAGGGCGCCGGTGATTGCTACTTCGCGGCGTACGAGACGCCGGTGGCCTTCCTGTATGCTGAGAAGGTCGTCAAACCGGAGGAGGCGCCGCAGGATTGGGACGACCTGCTCGATCCCAAATGGAAAGGGAAGCTGATCATCCGCGACCCGCTCGCGAGCGGCACCATGCGGGCAGTGTTCGGTTTCATCGTCCTGCGCGGGATGAAGCAATCGGCTGACACGAGCCCCGGATTCGCTTGGCTGCGCCGGCTCGACGCGCAGACGAAAGTCTATGAGCAGAACCCGGCCCTGGTGAGCGAAAAGATCGCGCGCCTGGAGGGACTGATTACGGTCTGGGATCTGCCGGACGTCCTGATCAGCCGGCGGCGCGGCATGCCGGTCGGTTACGTCTTTCCCAAGAGCGGCACGGTCGTGATCGAAGATGGGATCGCGGTGGTGCGCGGCGCCAAGCATCTCACGGCGGCTCGCGCATACGTCGATTTCGTCGGCAGCGTCGAGATGCAGCTGGCGGCCGCGCGCGAAGTCTACCGGTTGCCCGCGCGGCTCGATCTGCCCTCCGACTCACTGCCCGAGTGGGTGCGCGACGTCCGTCGCCGTATGGTCGTCGCCGAAGTGGATTGGAATCGCCTGGCGGAGCAGGGCCCGGGCTGGATGCGCTGGTGGGACCAGCACGTGCGCGGCACGGGAAAGAGCCAGTGAGCGGGTTTCTCCGGATTCAAGCGATCGAGAAGCGTTGGCGCGATGGCGTCACCGTAGGTCCTATCTCGCTCGACATCGCCCAGGGAGAGATTCTGTCGCTGCTCGGTCCGTCGGGGAGCGGCAAGACGACCATGCTGCGCCTGCTGGCCGGCTTCGAGTCGGCGGACGGCGGCCGCGTCGCGGTGGCGGGTGAGGATGTGACGGCGGTGCCGCCCGCGCAGCGACGCTTCGGCATGGTGTTTCAGCACTACGCCCTGTTTCCCCATTTGGACGTCGGCGAGAACGTCGGCTTTGGACTGCAGGGAAGAGCCAACCAAAAAGTCTCTGAAGCGCTCGCGCTGGTGGATCTGGCGGGCTATGAAAAACGCAAGGTGCACGAGCTGTCCGGCGGCCAACAGCAGCGTGTGGCGCTCGCGCGCGCGCTGGCGCCCGAGCCACGCGTGTTGTTGCTCGACGAGCCGCTCTCCAACCTCGACCCTGCGTTGCGCGAGCGCACGCGCCACGAGCTGCGTGAGGTCATCAAGCGGGTCGGGATCACGACGGTGTTCGTGACGCACGAGCAGGAAGAGGCGTTCGATCTCGGTGACCGCATCGCCGTGATCAACCAGGGGCGCCTCGAACAAGTCGGGGCGCCGGACGAGCTATATGAGCACCCCGTCAATCTCTTTGTCGCGACGTTCGTAGGTCGCGCCAATGTGTTTCGAGGTAAGGCCGCGCGGGCGCTCGGTGCCAACGGCAACGGCGTCCTCGTGGTGCGACCCGAGCGACTGCGATTTGCCGGGGCCGGCCTCCCCGGTGTCGTCCGCGAGCGGCGCTACATCGGCGCCGCGGCGTTTTTCGTGGTCGAGGATGACGAGCACGAGCGCTTCGAGGTGCTGGCCGAGCCGGACGCCGCGAAGGTGGGCGAGCGCGTGTACGTCGAAGCGACGCGCGTGATCGCACTGTGACGGTGCGACTGCGGAGATCCGAGATCGCGGCGGCGGCGCTGATGCTGCTGCTCGCCTGGCTGGTCATCTATCCCATTCTCATCGTCGGGGCCGAAGCGGCACATCCCACGGCGCTGCGGGATTTCCTCACCCGGCCCGGCGAGTGGGCCGCGCTCTGGGCCAGCGTCTGGATATCTCTGGTGAGCGTCATTCTGGCGGCGGCGATCGGCATCCCGCTCGCGTTTCTATTCGAGTGGTTCGATTTCCCGGGCCGGAAGACCCTCGGCGCGCTCATCGCGCTGCCGGTCGTGCTGCCGCCGCTGGTGGGCGTGATCGCCTTCCTCTTTCTGTACGGCGAGTCGGGATTCGTCGCTCGTGCGATTCAGTCGCTGCTCCATCTCCAGAACGCGCCGTGGCGGCTCCAGGGGGCGGCGGCTATCCTGCTCGTGCACGCGTACTCGATGTACGTCTACTTCTATCTGTTCACGCGCGCGGGGCTCGCTAAGCTCGACGTCTCCATGCTCGAGGCGGCGCAGGCATTGGGTGCGGACCGGCGCGCGACGCTGTGGCGCGTGATCGTGCCGCTCCTCCGTCCCTCGCTCGTGGGCGCCGCGATGCTGACGTTCATGACCGCACTCGGCTCGTTCAGCGCGCCGTACATTTTTGGCGGCGGGTTTCGCGTCATGACGACGCAGATCGTGGCGACGAAGTTGAACGGCGATTTGCCGCTCGCGATGGTCGAAACCGTGGCGCTGGCACTGGTCGCCGTCGCCGGACTCGTGATTCTGCGTCGCACCGAAGGCGACGACATTCTGGTGGCGCTGGGGAAGGGCATCGCGCCCCGGCCGCGGCCGATCCAGCGCGCGGGTGTGCGCCGGCTGGCGACCATCGCGGGATGGGCTCTCGCTGTGCTGCTGCTCCTGCCGCATCTGACGCTGATCCTGGTGTCGTTGGTCCCCTACGGCGCCTGGACGACGGAGATCCTGCCACCGGTGATCAATCTCGACAATTACCGCCGGCTGTTTTCCGAGCCCGAGCGGCTGCGCCCGATGTGGAACTCGCTCTGGATGGCGTCCGTGAGCACGGCGGTGGCTGTCGCGCTCGCGCTGGCGGCAGGGTGGTTGGTGGTGCGGCGGCGCGTCGCGCTCCGTCGCGCGATCGAAGCACTGCTGGCGCTGCCGTGGGCGCTGCCGGGTACCGTGTTCGCGATCGCCCTCGCGATCACGTTCAGCGTGCACGCGCCGCTCCAACTGCGATTCGTCCTGGTGGGGACCGCGGTCATTCTGCCCCTCGCCTATCTCGTGCGCGGCCTGCCGCTCACCGGGCGCGGCATCCTCGCCGCGTATCGGCAGCTCGATCCCTCGCTCGAAGAGGCGGCGGCGAGTCTCGGCGCTGGGCGCTGGCGCACGCTCACCCGCGTCACGCTGCCGCAGCTCAAGCCCGGCCTGGCGGCCGGGGCGAGCCTGGCGTTTGTCGCCGGGCTCGGCGATATCGTGGCGTCGATCGTGCTCTATACCTATGAGACGCGGCCCGTATCGATCGAAATCCTGTCGAGCCTCCGGCTTGCCGAAACCGGCGTGGCCGCGGCGTTCGGTGTGGTGGTCATGCTCGTGAGCGCGGTGGTGCTGGGCGTGGGAGCGCGGCGATGAAGCGGCTCTGGGTCCTGATGGCCGTCTGCTTCGTCGACATGATGGGCTTGATGCTCGTCGCGCCGCTGATGCCGTTCTACGCGCTCGATCTCAAGGCGGCGGAATGGCTGGTCGGGCCGCTGATCGCGTCGTTCGCGGTTGCGCAGCTCGTCTCGTCGCCGATCTGGGGCAAGTTCTCCGACCGCTACGGTCGCCGGCCCGCGATGCTCATCGGCCTGGGCGCCTCGGCGTTTGCGTACGTCATCTTCGGGTTCGCCACCAGCCTCTGGATGTTGTTCGCGTCGCGTGTCGTGCAGGGACTCGGCGGTGGGACGACCGGCGTGGCACAAGCCTACGTCGCCGACACCATGGAGCCCAAGGAGCGCGCCAAAGCCCTCGGCTGGCTGTCGGCCGCGACCAGCGCGGGCGTCGTGATCGGCCCGTTCATCGGGTCGGCGGCGTATAATTTCGGCCGCGAAGCACCGGGGCTCGTCGCGGCGGCGATGGTCCTGATCAACGTCTTCTTCGCGTGGAAGTGGCTGCCCGAGTCGCGGGCGGCACACGCGCGCAGCCCGAGCGGGCATTTCGTCGTGCCTGAAGGCCGATCGGTGCGACAAGCGCTCGTCGAGATCATTCGTCAGCCGACCACACCGGTGCATCGCGTCATCTGGATTTACGTCGTGGGGATGCTGGCACTCAACGTCGTCATCGGCGTCCTGGCGCTGTACCTCAAGGACACGTTCGCAATCAGCGCGCGCACCATCGGGTATTTCTTCCCAATCTTCGGGGTTGTCGGCGTGCTCATGCGGGCCACCCTGGTGGGGTGGTTCAACGCCCGCTACGGCGAGATCCGCACCATGCAGATCGGTACCATCTCGCTGCTTCTGGGTCTCGCGCTGATGCCGTTGCCGGCGGGCGTGCTGTCGGCGTCGCGCGCGATGCCACTCTTCATCCTCTTCCTCATTCTGGTGCCGATGGGAACCGCGTTGCTGTTTCCCGCCTCGACCTCGCTGGTGAGCCAGCGGACGGACCGGCACGAGCTGGGGCTGGTGATGGGTGCGCAACAGACCTTCCGGGGGATCATGAGCATTGTCGGTCCCGTCGGCGCCACCTTGGCCTTCGCCACGCTGGGGCACGGCGTGCCGTTCCTGCTCGCCGCGGGCGTGGTCGCCGTCGCCGGCGTGCTGGCGTTCCGCGAGCGCCCCCACGAGGTGGCGGCAACCGCCTGACGATCGCTACTTTCTGGCCATGATCCTCGCCGTCTATCTCGCCCTCGTGGCGTCCGTGCTGGGTCTCGCACCACCCCGGCAGAAGTTGGTCGTCGTCATCACCGTGGACCAGCTGCGGCCCGACTACTTCACGCGCTGGAAGGGCCAGCTGACCGGAGGTTTGGGGCAGCTGATGAACGAGGGCGCGTTCTTCACCGACGGCTATCAGGACCACGCCGTCACGGAGACGGCGCCCGGTCACTCGACGATTCTTTCCGGTTTGTGGCCCGCGCACAACGGCATTATCCGCAATTCCGAGGGTGTGCAGGACTCGCTGGCGCCGTTGCTCGGCACCACCGGTCCGGGCGCGTCGCCGCGTCGCTTCCGCGGGACGACGTTGGTCGACTGGCTCAAGGCCGCCGATCCAACCTCGCGCGTGTTGTCGGTGAGCAGGAAGGACCGTGGCGCGATTCTCCCGATCGGGCACGCGAAGGAACAGGTCTACTGGTATCAGTCGGGCCTGTTCACGACGAGCCGCTATTACGCGGATTCGCTGCCCACGTGGGTACAGTCGTTCAACGCGCGACGCCTGCCGTTCAAGGCGGCGAATGCGACGTGGACGCTGCTGCTGCCGGACAGCGCCTACAAGGAAGCCGACAACGAGGTCTGGGAGAACGGCGGTGTGGGCGTCGTCTTTCCGCATCTGCTGTCGGCCGACAGCATTCGCGCGGCAGCCGGCATCGCGGGTGTGCCGGCGATGGATTCGCTGACGCTCCTGTTCGCGCTCGACGGGTTCGAGGCGCTGCGGCTCGGCAGGAAAGGCACCGATATTCTCGCCGTGAGCTTGTCCACCACCGATGCCGTCGGACACGCGTTCGGCCCCGACTCGCGTGAGATTCACGATCAGGTGCTGCGGCTCGACCACTACCTCGCGTGGTTCTTGAAGCGCCTGAGCGACCGGGTGGGACGCGACAACATCGTCGTCGTCCTCACCGCCGATCACGGCGTGACGTCGTTCCCGGAGCGCACGCGCGCCAAGACCGGCGGAGCGGCGTATCGTGTTTTGCTCGACACATTGGTGACCGCCGTCAACCGCGATCTCGATCGCATCGCCGGCGTGGGCGCGTCTCCGCGCGAGTGGCTCGAATTCGACACCGGGATGCTGTTCCTCCGCGACAATGGCCGATTCGCCGCGATCGGTGTGAGGACCGACAGCGTCCTCGACGCGCTTGCCGCCCGGATCCTGCGGGTGCAGGGTGTGGCGCGCGTGATCAGACCGGCCGATTTGCCACGGGCCGACACGGCCTCGGATCCGGTCGCGCGCCGCTGGCTGCATCAGCTCGCGCCCGACGCGGGCGTCGTCCTGACGGTGACGCTGCAGCCGGGGTCGGTGTGGGACTATCCCAACGTCCTGATCGCGATGCACGGCCAGCCCTCGGAGGACGACTCGCACGTACCGATCATTCTGTGGGGTCGGGGAGTGCGCCGCGGCTCGTATCCAGGGAGAATGAACACCGTGGACATCGCGCCGACGCTCAGCGTGCTGCTCGGCGTGACGCCGCTGTCGCTCGTGGATGGCCACGCGCGCATCGAGGCGCTGGGACCGAGGAACTAGCGTGGTGCAGAAGCAGTCGGCGAATCAGATCCGCCGCATCGAGGAGCTGCAGGTCTACGTGCGGATCGTGGATCACGTGAGGAAGATGGTCGCCGAGCTTGAGGCGAACCGGGCCGCGAAACCGAAAATCATCGACGGCATTTGCGGGAACATCGCGCGGGAGCTGTCCCACATGCGGCAGCGCGCGCTCACCGCGAATCTCGGCACGCTGCCGGACGTGGCCGGCACCCTGGCAGTCGTCGCGAGCCGCGCCGGCACGGGGATCAACATGAAGGTCCGCGCGCTGGCGGATGGCGTGAACAGCATGACGATGCAGCTCGATCAGTCGCTCAAGCAGGCCCACGACATGCCGCCCGAAAAAGACAAAGAGAAGTCCCAATCGTAGCGATCAATTGTCGCGCACTGACCAAGCGCTTCGGTGACGTCGTGGCGGTCGCGGGTCTCGACCTGACGGTCGCGGCCGGCGAGTGCTTCGGGCTGCTCGGGCCGAACGGCGCCGGGAAGACCACCACGATCGAGATCCTCGAGGGCCTTACGCCGCCCGATACCGGCGACGTCGAGATTCTCGGGACGCCGTGGCGCGACGGCGCCGCGGGGCGCGCCCTGCGCGAGCGCCTCGGCATTCAGCTGCAGGAGACGCAGCTCGCCGACAAACTCACCGTCAATGAGGTGCTCGGACTGTTTCGGTCGTTCTACCGCCAGTCGCACACCGTGGAGGAAGTGCTCGCGCTCGTCGAGCTCGAGGAGAAGCGCAACGCGCGCGTCGTGACCCTCTCGGGCGGGCAGAAGCAGCGGCTCGCGGTGGCGTGCGCGCTCGTGAGCAAGCCCGAGCTGCTGTTCCTCGACGAGCCTACGACGGGGCTCGACCCGCAATCGCGCCGGCAGCTGTGGGAGATCATCCGCCGGTTTCGCGCCGCGGGCGGCACCATCCTGCTCACGACGCATTACATGGAGGAAGCCGAGCGCCTCTGCGATCGCGTCGCGATCATGGACCACGGGAAGATCATCGCCCAGGGAACTCCCAAGGAGCTGATTGCGTCGCTGGGTGCGGACCACGTGGTGGACTTCGCGCCAACAGAGGGCGGCATCCCCGACGATCTCGTGGAAGTCCTGCGGCAAATGGGGGGCGTGTCCGCCGTGCGGACGGGCAGCGATGGCATATCCCTCACGGTCGTAGAGCTGCACCGCGCCCTCCCCGCGTTGCTCGCGCTGCTCAAAGAGCGCGGCGTGGAGCTGTCGCTGCTCACCACGCATCACGCCACGCTCGACGACGTGTTCGTCGCGCTCACCGGACGACAGCTCCGTGATACGTGAGCATCCGATGTACCAGCTGGCGCTCTCGCGCATGCGGGAGTTCTACCGCGAGCCCGAAGCGGTCTTCTGGGTGTTCGGCTTTCCCATCGTGCTCGCGTTCGCGCTCGGGCTCGCCTTCCGGAACACCGGGCCGGGGAAATTGCAGGTCGGGGTCGCGGGCGGACCGGGCGACAGCGCGTTGGCGGCCACGCTCGATTCGTCGGCGCACCTCGACGCCACGGTTCTCGATACGGCGACCGCACGGCTCCGCTTGCGGACCGGGCGCATCGCGCTGCTCGTGATCCCCGGCGATTCCCTCGTGTATCGCTACGACTCGACCCGCACCGAGAGCGGGCTCGCGCGGCTCGAGGTCGACGACGTGCTGCAGCGTGCTGGGCATGAACCTGCTCGGCAGCGGCATCTGGGGCGTCGGGTTCTCCGTCGTCCAGGCGCGCCAACGCAAGCTGCTCAAGCGCTACATGGCGACGCCGATGCGGCGCAGCCATTACCTGTTGAGCTTCATCCTCTCGCGGCTCGTCTTCCTGATCGTGGAGGTCGTGGCGCTGGTGGGCTTCGGATGGCTGCTGTTCGGGGTGGCGGTGCGCGGGTCGTTCGCGGCTCTGGCCGGCATCACGGTCCTCGGCTCGTTCGCCTTCGCGGGACTCGGGTTGCTGGTGGCGAGCCGGGCGAAGACGATCGAGGGCGTCTCGGGGCTGATGAACCTCGTGATGCTGCCGATGTGGATTCTGTCGGGGACGTTCTTCTCGTATTCAAGATTCCCTGACGCGATGATCCCGTTCGTAAAGGCCCTGCCGCTCACCGCGCTCAACGACGCCTTGCGCGCCGTGATGATCGACGGCACCGCCGTCACGAGCCTCGGGACGCCGCTGGCGATCGTCGTCGCGTGGGGCGCCGTGAGCTTCGTGATCGCGTTGAAGATCTTTCGCTGGCGTTAGAGAGCTTTGGTGGATCTTGCCTCAAAAAACTTCCCAGCCCCTAGCTCTCCGGCCGAAACAACGCAGCAAGTCTTCGCAGAAAACCCCCGAACACACTTTTCACCGCGGCGTGAAATGCGCCGGCGGAATGGAATCGCTCGGCGGGATCGCCGCGCAGCGCGCGCCGCAGGACCTCCTCCAGCTCGCGCGGCACATCGCGCCGCTCGGCCGACAGCGGCGGCACGTCGTCGGTCGTCTGTTTGGCCAGAATCTGCTCGGGTGTCTTCCCGCTGAACGGCGGTCTGCCCAGCAAGACGAAATAGCTCACTGCCCCCAGCGAATAGAGGTCAGCGCGCTGATCCACCCGCTCACCCAGCAGCTGCTCCGGAGCGGCGAACTGCGGCGTGCCGCTGCGCGACGTGGCGCCGCCGAATCGTGCCCCACCGCGCAGCGCCAGGGCTAGTCCGAAATCGGTGATGCGTAGCCGGCCGTCGGGTTCGATCAGCATGTTTTCCGGTTTCAGGTCGCGGTGAATGAGCCCCATGCTGTGGGCGTGCTCGAGTGCCGACAACGCTTCGTTGAGCAATCGCTCGGTCTGCTCCAGCGAGAAGTTTCCATGGCGCTGCACGACCTGCGCGATATTAGAACCCGGGACGTATTCCATCGTATACCAGGTGAGGCCGGCGCGCCCCATGATGTCGAGGATGCTGACGATGTTGGGATGCCGCAGCCGCGCCGCGAGCTGCGCCTCGCGGCGGAAGCGCTCCGTG